>Ga0224497_10001406_pt1 | contig 15375 bp, 16 predicted proteins | sample SF_Jul11_sed_USG_4_FD_167970 | JGI IMG/M metagenome (GOLD analysis project Ga0224497, IMG submission 167970) | Sediment microbial communities from San Francisco Bay, California, United States - SF_Jul11_sed_USGS_13 | ecosystem: Environmental > Aquatic > Marine > Sediment | place: USA... | reverse complement strand
CCGGCCTGCAGGTCCTGATGCTATTTGCGCTTGCCCTGATCGGCTATCGGGCAGAGCTCGGGTTCTGGTATTACCTGTCCGTTGCAATCGCAGCTGCGCTTATGGGCTGGCACCAGTGGCTCGCGCGCGACCGGCAACCCACCGGTTGTTTCGCAGCCTTTCTGCACAACCATCTCATTGGCATGGTTGTGTTCATTGGTATCGTGCTCCACTACACGTTCAACCCTTTCGCCGCAGGCTGAATCACGCCGCCCTTGCCACGGCCAGCACGCTGACCTTTCTCACGCCACGCCGGATAAGCGCCATCGCGAGCTGGCGCGTGGTTTCACCCGTGGTGACAACGTCATCCACGATCAATACGTTTCGAAACCGGGGCGTTTTTCGGACAACGAATGCCCGTCGCAAATTCTTGCGGCGTTGAGAGGCCGCGAGACCCGACTGGAACGGAGTGGCTCGGCGGCGAGCGATACCCGTCATGATCGGCAGCGCACACTGGCTGGCAAGCGGCTTGCAGAGTTCCAGCGCCTGGTTGAATCCGCGAAACGCCTGTCGCTGCCAATGCAGCGGCACGGGCAGGAGAGCATCGATATCGGCAGGAAGTCGCGGCATTTGCGCCATGAGTACGTCGCCAAACGCTGGCGCGTAGTGCAACCGGCGACCGAACTTCAGGGCCTTGAGACCTGCATCAACGGGAAACTCGTAGAGCAGCGGAGCAACGGTCGTTTGAATCGGCGATGGGCGCGCCTGACAGGCGGCGCAAAGCACGCCGCGAGGCAGGTCGATAGCAAGTGGCTCGGCGCAGCGCGCGCATGCGTTTTCGATCCAGGGCAGGTCACGACGGCATCCACGGCAAATCCGCCCTTCGGATCGATCGGTCGGTGTGCCACAGAAGACGCAGCGCAACGGCATGATCGAATCATCGAGTTGACGCAGCAGCCTGGCTATTCGCGTGCGGCAAGCCTGCAGTAGTGCGAGGCGTTTCATGAAGACATTGGTAGCTGAACCATTAGCCACGCGCCATGCGCCAATCGCGGCAATTATCCCTAAAAAGCATGTTAGTTTGTCGTCCTGTACTAACCGGCTGCTGCGGAAAGTGAACGATAGACCGAAGTTGAACCTGCGAGATGTTCGACGCCGCTTCGACAGTGCGGCGGCGACCTTCGATTCTGCTGATTTTGTACACGCCGTCACGCGCGAGGGTTTGTTCGCTCGGCTGGCGCCTCTTGTGCTGGATGCGAACACGATACTCGACCTCGGTTCAGCAACCGGCAGTGCCGGAAAGGATTTGCGCGAGCGATTCCGTCGCGCACACATTATTTCGCTGGATATATCACGCCGCATGTTGTGCCAGGGCATTAGTAAGCGCCCCCGATTTTCTTTTTCCCGTTCTTCCCATGTACAGGCGAATGCATTGCGCTTGCCGTTTATAGATCAGAGCGTCGACTTCGTATTTTCGAACCTGTTGCTGCCCTGTACCGATAGTCCTGAGCTTGTCTTCGGCGAGGTCGCACGTGTGCTGCGCAAAGGTGGCGTATTCGCTTTTGCAACCCTCGGTCCCGACAGCCTGCTTGAAATCAGCCGCGCATGGAGTGGCCTGGACGGATATGCACACGTCAATCGCTTCCTGGATATGCACGACATTGGCGATGCCCTGGTCCGCGCCGGTTTACGGGATCCCGTTCTGGACGTCGATCGACTGACCGTGAGTTACGACAATCCCGAAAAATTATTCGCGGACCTGACTGACGTTGGTGCAAGAAACGCCCTGCAACAACGCAATCGATCGCTGGTCGGAAAGCATCGATTCAGAGAAATGCTAAGCGCTCTCACCGATGGCGACGGCGATGCCAGGGTCGGGCTCGGGCTCGAACTTGTATACGGTCATTGCTGGGGCGGTGGCACCAGGGTCGACCCCTCGAACTTTCGTATTGATGCATCCCGAATTCCCCTACGTCGCCGCTGATCCTGCGGCTTGTCCCAGTTTGTAACTTTTCGGCTCCGGAGAAAACGATAACTCTCTGTTAAATAAGATTTAATCTCAGCAAGGATCGGCGCTTCGAGTTTGCATGGTCATCCCGATTTAAGTACACTTCGCGTGCTTTTTTGGCCGGCCCGCCCGGTCAAACCGGCCGATAGACGATGACCCGGGGTCACCGGGTCAGCACGGAATCCATCGTTCCAGTACTCGTCACATCCGGAACTAGAAATGTAATGTGGTCGCCGCGGCGAATCGCAGGGTGAACAATCAATGATACGAAAATCATTTTTGAGCATGTTGGCTTTGAGCTTTGTCGGCACGGCGAACGCGGAGTGGGCGCTGAATATGCCCAGGGGAATTACCGACCTCAGCGTTGAAACCTACAATATCCACATGATGATCTTCTGGTGGTGCGTCGCGATCGGGATTATCGTTTTCGGCGTCATGATTGTCTCCTTGTTCCGGCACCGCAAGTCGCAGGGCGTCAAACCCGCGACGTTCTCACACAGCACGACGGCCGAGGTAATCTGGACCGCCATTCCCATTGTGATTTTGATGCTGATCGCGATACCAGTGGCCGAAACCATGATCAAGCTCGAAGATTCCCGGGATCCCGACATGTCAATTGTCGTCACCGGCTACCAGTGGAAATGGCATTACAAGTACCAGGACGAAGGCATTGATTTCTATTCGAGCCTCGCGCGGCCAAGCCTCTTGGCCCGCCGCAAAGAGTCAGGAATTGACCCCAACACGGTAGACAATTACCTGCGCGACGTTGATCGCCCGCTGGTGGTTCCGCGCGGCGCAAAAGTGCGCCTGCTGCTGACTTCAAATGACGTAGTTCATTCCTGGTATGTCCCGGAGCTCGCCATCAAGAAAGACACGATACCCGGCATCATTAACGAAGCCTGGTTCAACGCAAAAGAGGTCGGCACCTACCGCGGCCAGTGCGCCGAGCTTTGTGGCAAGGATCACGGCTATATGCCGATCGTTGTCGAGGTTATCGAGCCCGAGGCTTACAAGGCCTGGGTTGATGCACGAAAAGATGGTGCGCCACAGGTCGCCAGCAGCAAATAGATTCAGAGAATACGGAATTCTGTCGTGTCGGGCATGACGACACGCAAACGGAGTAACACCGAATGAGTACGACGGTAGCTGACCTGCACGATCATCACGATGACCACGGCCCGGCCAAGGGCATTGGCCGCTGGCTGTTTTCGACGAATCACAAGGACATCGGCACGATGTACCTCGTCTTCAGCCTCACCATGTTCTTCATCGGCGGCGCAATGGCGTTGGTTATTCGCTCCGAGCTGGCGATCCCGGGACTGCAATTCGTACATCCCGAATTCTTCAACTCGATGACCACAATGCATGCGCTGATCATGGTGTTCGGCGCCGTGATGCCGGCGTTCGTCGGGCTTGCCAACTGGATGATTCCGCTCATGATCGGTGCGCCCGACATGGCGTTGCCACGCATGAACAACTGGTCGTTCTGGATTCTGCCGGTCGCATTCGGCATTTTGCTGTCCACGCTCTTTATGCCGGGTGGTGCCCCTGCGAGCGGCTGGACCATGTACCCACCTCTCGTGTTGCAAACCGGTAATGCGTTCCCGTTCCTGATTTTCTCGGTCCACCTGATGGGAATATCGTCGATCATGGGCGCGATCAACGTCATCGTGACCATCATCAACATGCGCGCACCGGATATGTCGCTGTTGAAAATGCCGATGTTCGTCTGGACCTGGTTGATCACGGCATACCTGCTGATCGCGGTAATGCCCGTTCTCGCAGGCGCCGTGACGATGCTGTTGACCGACCAGTTCTTCGGCACGAGTTTCTTCCTCGCCGCCGGCGGTGGTGACCCGGTCATGTTCCAGCATATTTTCTGGTTCTTCGGCCACCCCGAGGTCTACATCATGATTCTGCCGGCGTTCGGCGTCGTTTCAGAAATCATCCCGACATTTTCGCGCAAGAAGCTCTTCGGTCACGACTCGATGGTTTACGCGGCATCGAGTATTGCGTTCCTGTCATTCATCGTCTGGGCACACCACATGTTCACCGTCGGCATGCCGCTGACGGGCCAGATGTTTTTCATGTTTGCGACCATGCTTATTGCCGTGCCGACCGGCGTGAAGATCTTCAACTGGGTGGCGACGATGTGGCGCGGAGCGATGACCTTCGAGACACCGATGTTGTTCTCACTGGCTTTCGTGTTCCTGTTTACGATCGGCGGTTTCTCGGGCCTGATGCTCGCTGCCGCGCCGGCTGACATCCAGTACCACGACACCTACTTTGTCGTTGCGCATTTCCATTACGTCCTCGTTCCAGGTTCCATTTTTGCCATTATGGCTGGCGTCTACTACTGGCTGCCCAAGTGGACCGGGCACATGTACAACGAAACCCGCGGCAAGCTGCATTTCTGGTTGTCGACGATATTCGTCAATCTCACCTTCTTCCCGATGCACTTTCTGGGGTTGGCTGGCATGCCGCGCCGTATTCCGGATTACTCGACGCAATTTACGGACTTCAACACGGTCGCCAGTATTGGCGCGATCGGTTTTGGCCTGTCGCAGCTGATATTCGTGTGGGTGCTTGTCACGGCTTATAGAGGCGAGAAAGCGCTTGACCGTGTTTGGGAGGGCTCGCATGGTCTCGAGTGGACCGTGCCTTCACCGGCACCGTATCACACCTTCGAGACACCGCCGATAGCCCGTATCGCTAACGAAGCATTCGAGTAGACATGAACGACGCAGAACGCAAGAAAGGCATTCGCCGTACGGCGCTAATCGTCGGCGCGATTGCGCTTGCGTTCTATATTGGTTTCATCATGATCGGCGTGCTGCGTTCCTGAGAGACATGAACGAACAACCGCAACAGCTCAAATCTGAAAACCGCTCGCTTACCGGCCGCCTGCTGCTGATGGCGATCGCGATGTTCGGTTTCGGCTTTTTGCTTGTACCGCTTTACGATGTGTTTTGTGAAATCACCGGGTTCGGTGGCAGGACGAATGCAACGGCAGCTGTTGTCGAGGAAGCCCCCGACCTGTCGCGCGAGATTCGTATTGAATTTGTGACTACCGTGAACTCGTATGCGCCGTTCGAATTTGCGGCCGACGTCGACAGCATGACCGTCAACCCGGGCAAGATGTACTTCGCGACATTCACTGCGAAAAACCTCACGCATTCGGACAGGGTCGCGCAGGCGGTTCCGAGCGTCGCGCCGGTCTCGGCCGCCGAGCACTTCACCAAGATTGAGTGCTTCTGTTTTACGAGCCAGGACTTTGATCCTCTCCAGGCACGTGCAATGCCGCTGCAGTTCATCGTCGATCCCGACCTGCCCGAATACGTTGACACGATTACACTGCAATACACGTTTTTCGATACCGCCCGAGCGGCGGCGAACAGCCCGCTTTAACCCGGAAATTGATATGACGACACACACAGAAGACCGTTACTACGTCCCGCACGGCAGCCATTGGCCCATCGTCGGCTCTGCCGGCCTCCTGCTCCTCATGGTTGGCGTATCGAGCTGGTTGAACGGTGGCGATGCCGGCTTCTACGTCATGATGGCGGGCGTTGCCGTAATCATTTTCATGATCACCGGCTGGTTCGCCGCTGTCATTGGCGAAAGCCAGGCCGGGCTCTATAACCTCCAGGTCGACCATTCCTTCCGACAGGGCATGTTCTGGTTCATATTTTCGGAAGTCATGTTTTTTGCGGCATTCTTCGGCGCGTTGTTTTATGCACGAAACATGTCGGTCCCGTGGCTGGGCGGATCCAGCAATAACTTTTTTACCAACCTGCTGCTGTGGCAGGGTTATGAGAGTACCTGGCCGACTAACGGCCCTGGCAATGTTGGTGGCGACTATGAGGCCATGCCACCGTTCGGTTTGCCCTTGATTAATACTGCGCTGCTGCTAACCAGCAGTATCACGGTCACCATTGCACATCACTCTCTGCTCGCCGGCAAGCGGGCACGGCTCGCCATTTTCCTCGCTGCAACATTCCTGCTCGGTTTCACGTTCGTGTACCTGCAGGGCATTGAATACATCGAGGCCTACGAGCACATGAACCTCAAGCTGAGCTCCGGTATCTATGGCTCGACGTTCTTCATGCTGACCGGTTTCCACGGCATGCACGTCACGATCGGTGCGATCATGCTGACGATCATATTCTTCAGAGTCTTGAAAGGTCACTTTACGCGCGAAAAACATTTCGCGTTCGAAGCGGTTGCCTGGTACTGGCATTTTGTTGACGTCGTATGGGTCGGTCTGTACGTGTTTATCTACTGGATGTGAGTAGGCCAGCAACACCCGGAAGATCGAAGCGGGCGCCGAGGCGCCCGTTTTGCCCTGTCGATAACGCCCGCTGTTGTTACTGTGTGGGCGGGACGATCCAGCCGAGGAAGTAAGACGCGACGAGGAACAGGATCAAGACCAGCGACAAGCCGACCCGAATCTCGAGCGCACGCAGCATTTTCGGGGAGTCGGCATCCTCCTGGCGCAGGTAGAAAAGCCCGGTTCCCAGGCTGATTACAATAGCCAACAAAAGGGCAATGACAACGTATTTCATAGAAGCATCCTCTCGAGCGATCATTATAGCGTGAACACGAAAACGAAGAAGCCTTTGCCAACCTGGTTGCCCCTGGTTGTCGGCGTATTCCTGGTTGCACAATTTGCCGGGCTCGGTGTCTGGCAGATCAGCCGCGGCCTCGAAAAACAAGCGGACAGGGCAGCGTTTAATGATGAGTCCGGATTCGCTGCCTGGCAGGACGGTATGGAAATTCGTCCGTACCAGCGCTTAAAAGCGAGTGGACGCTACGATACGACGCACCAGTTCCTGCTCGAGAATATCATCGTCAACGGCCGCTACGGCTATTACGTGCTGACGCCCCTTGTTGGGGACAAAGACGAGCCGGTTTTGCTCGTTAACCGCGGCTGGATTGAAAAGGGCAGTGGCGACGTCGATATCGACGCGCTGGATGTGCCTGTAACGCGCATGACCGTTCGCGGGCGCGCAGGTTCACTGCCGCGCGCAGGCTACAAGATGGGTGCCGCGATCGATCCGGCCTCGAACTGGCCAAAACGCGCCGTCTATCCCTCGACCGAGGAAGTGGCCAGCGCGCTCGACGTTCCGGTTCAGACTTTTGTGTTGCTCATGGACCACGAAGAAGAACATGGCTTTCTGCGCCACTGGGTCCCGACCGAGTTCGGTCCCGGCAAACACTTTGCTTATGCCTTCCAGTGGTTTGCCATGGCTGCGGTCCTCTCGGGACTGCTTGCGTGGAACTACCGAAAAAAGCGATTTCAGTCATGACGAAGAATAAAGGCAGGACAGCGAGGCTTCAGTTGTTGCTGATCGCGCTGGTATTTTTGGGGCCGCTGCTGCTCGCAGCCTGGCTGTATTTTGGTGGTAGTGCGTTTCAGCCTGAGGGCAGGACGAATCACGGCGAGTTGCTAAAGCCCCTGGTGAATATTCGCGACGCTTTGCCTGAATCGCCGATACATGAACATAACAGGGGTCACTGGCTGCTCGTCTACCGGAATGACGGCGTCTGCGATGCGGCGTGCGAATTTGCCCTTTATACCGTTCGCCAGTCGCGCCTGATGCTCGGCAAGGAAATGGATCGGCTGGTACGGGTCTTCTTGCACGGTGAAAGCGCGCCCGATACAGTGTATCTTGCCGAGGAGCACGCGGGCCTGATTACACTCTCGGACGGCGGCTTCAGTACTTTACTTAAGAACAAGAAGCCCTCGGAACTATCCGCAGGCGGCTATTACCTTGTCGACCCCCTCGGGAACCTTGTCATGTATTTCCCGCCTGACATCGAGCCGAGTGACATGGTTGAGGACATCAAACGCTTGTTGAAATTCTCTCGCATCGGCTAACCGGGACATGAGTGTGAATACGAACGTAGCGACGTACATTGACTGGCGCGACTTTTACGAGCTCACCAAGCCTCGTGTCGTCATGCTCATTGTATTCACAGCGATCGTCGGAATGTTCGTCTCCGTACCCGGATGGCCCGGAGCCGTGCCGCTGGTATTTGGCACGCTGGGTATCGGACTTGGCGCGTCATCAGCTGCCGTATTCAACCACGTGCTTGACGCCCGTATCGACATTCAAATGATGCGAACACGCGGGAGGCCGCTGCCACAGGGCAAGCTCACGGAAAAAGCGGCGTTGATTTTCGCGTCCGGACTGTGCGTGATCTCCATGATCGTCCTGTGGTTCATTGTCAATCCCCTGACAGCCGTGCTGACATTCTTCTCTTTGATTGGATATGCCGTCGTCTACACCGTTTGGCTGAAACGGGCGACGCCACAAAACATCGTTATCGGAGGAGCGGCTGGTGCCGCGCCACCGATCCTGGGGTGGACGGCTGTCACCAATGAAGTTCACAGCGGTGCGTTGCTGTTGTTCCTGATCGTGTTCGTCTGGACGCCGCCGCATTTCTGGGCGCTCGCTATCGCCAGGAAAGAGGAATATGCCAAGGTCGATATTCCAATGTTACCCGTGACTCATGGCGAGGCTTACACGCGACTCAACATCCTGCTCTACACCATCCTGCTCGCGCTCGTCACGGTAATGCCGTACCTGATCGGCATGAGCGGTATCATTTACCTGCTAACTGCCGTCGTACTGGATGTCTTTTTTCTTTATTACGCCATACGAATGTATCGCGTGCCGGCCGATAAAGAACTGCCAATGAAAACCTTCAAATTTTCGATCAGTTATTTAGGCTTTCTGTTTGCAGCGGTTCTCATTGATCACTACCTGTTGTTTCGAGTAAGCCTCTGACAAAGGCGACCGGCTATAAGTAACGCAAACCTCACGTTTGAACGCCTGGTCCGGCCACACTTCGACCGGCTGTATCGTCTCGCCTGGCGACTGACAGGCCACAAAGCAGAGGCTGAGGACCTTTTCCAGGAACTCCTGATCAAGGCGTACGGCAAACTCGATGAGCTGGCCAGGATCGACGAGCCCGGGTCATGGCTGTCTCGCGTTATGTACAACCTGTTTATCGATGAGCGGCGACGCTTCGCGCGGCGACGCATGCACACGGTGGAAGAGGGACAGGTGCCCGGCGACGGGCTTGCGGGGTTCGCCGGTAGCGAAGACCCCGTCCGCGACAACGAGCGCCGGGAGAAGATTCTCATGCTCGACGCCGCCTTATCCCAGCTCAGCGATGAACACCGCCTGATTGTCCTCCTGCACGACACAGAAGGCTATAAACTCAAAGAAATACAAGAGCTTACTGGCGTTCCGGTGGGAACCATCAAGTCGCGCCTGCATCGGGCAAGGGCGCGCCTGCGCGAAATCCTGACGCAAAGCGGAACCTTTTTCTGACGGCGGTCGTGTAACAGATCATGCAGGACAAAAACACACAGACTGAAGCCACCGACAAGCAGGATCAGGAGATCCAGGCACTGTTAAAGGACTACCCGATGCCCGAAGCAAGCGCAGTTTTTTTAGACCAGGCACTGGCCCGTGCAATGCACGAAGGCCCGCGCCGGCAGCGCAGGCACTGGATCATGACTGGTTTCGGTTCCGCGGTGGCAGCCGGGCTTGCGCTCTGGTTTGTCGGCGGATTCTTCTTGGCGACCCCCGTTGCACCGGACGCCGAACCAGGCATACCGGGCATCACGATGACGCTGGAAGAGCCTCGTACGGTCAATCTCGTATTCGCATCAGCAACGGCACTCGATTCGGCGCTGCTTACGATCACGCTACCCGACGGCATAGAGCTTGCAGGTTTTCCAGGGCAGCGCGAAGTCGCCTGGCAAACGAGCCTCCGCGAAGGCAAGAATTTACTACCGCTCAAGCTCGTCGCCGTGTCGCCTGTTGGCGGTGAGGTGCTTGCGCGACTCGAACATAAGGATCGTGGCCGAACATTCCGGTTGCGCATAGAAGTGAGCTAAAGGAGTAGGTCAATGAAACAGTTAAACGTATTTTTTGCAATCATGGTATTGACCGTGGTTGCTTTTTTCCCGGCAGGCGCTCGCGCTGACGATCGTGCCGATCTCAATGATCTCGAAGGCGTCTCTATTTTCGTTCTCGATGATTCGAGTGAACTCGATGACGCTATTTCCGAGATGCGGGGACCCGACGACCGTGACGTCGATGAAGAGGACTGGGAAGACGAGGGAGAAGAATCAGATCGTCGCGATGGCGATGGGTCGGATGTTCGTGACCATGATGAATCAGACGATCGCGACGACCATGAGTCCGAAGAAGAATTCGACGAGGAATCCGACGTTGACGAAGACCATGACTTCGGCGATGACGAGATGGAAGACGATTTCGAGAATGACGACGCCTTCGAAGAAGACGAAATGGACGAAGAAGACGACTTCGAAGACGGCGACGATGTCGACAACGACGAGTTTGATGAAGACGAAGAAGAAGACGAGGAAGAAGACGACAGCCCTTCCGGCGACGATGAGGTTGTTGACTAGTTAGGCAGCAACCGGCCGAAAACGGACGCGATGCGCCTGAAAATAGGAAATACCCCCGATTGGTGACGATCCGGGGGTATTTTCTTGCGCCACGTCATAGTTTTCATACCATCAATGCCGGTACCCTTGCGATCTGACATAACGCTGATTCGCATGACCTACATGGCCAAGAAAACATTCCTCGCAGGCGCCGCCCTGATAATTGCTGCACTCACAGCCCTGGCCCCTGTGCAAACGGCTTCAGCGATGACGGCCGAGCAGTATTTCGAGGATGGCAACAGGCTCTTCCGTGACGATCTTTACTGGGCGGCCCTGCTGCGCTACCGGCAGGCGGCCGATGAAGGGCTCGATTCGGCGGTTTTGCATTACAACACTGGCGTTGCCCATTATCGCGCGATGCAGCACATTCGAGCTCGCGAGTCATTGCAGAAAGCGCTGCAGGATCCAAGCCTGCGCATAGCTACTCAGTACAACCTCGGCTTGAACGCTTATGCCGCCGGCGAAACAGAAGAAGCGCTGCGCTGGTTTCGCCTGGTCCGTGATCAGGATGCAAACAGGAAACTGCGATCGTTTGCTGTCGTAGCGATCTCGAGAATTCGCGCGGCCGAAGAAAAGCCCGACGAGTTTGAAATCCGTGTTGCCGAGCGCGATAAAAAAAGAGCCTTCGCCGACCTTGAATTTCGTGCCCGTGTCGGCTTTGGCAGCGACGACAATGTTTTCCGCTCGCCGGATCAAAACTACATCGACTTTTCCGATTCCGCCCTGCCCCTCGTGACGCCCACGCCGCAAACCGGTACATTCCTGCCGCTTAGCCTGAGCGTGAAGTACATGATTAACAGTCTGCCGTTTGAAGGCTTTTATGGCGCGTATCGCCTGGCTGGTCGCTACTACCAGGACAAGGATCTGGAAAACGCGAACGAGTACCTGCACGAAGCGAGCTTTGGCAGCGATTACAGCCGCAAGGAAGGTTCCAGAAAGCGGGAAGTTTACAGCGCGTTCAAGATAGCCCAGCACGATGAAATCTATTACGACCCGGATGACGGCGGTAACCGAATTATAAACGGCGTCGCCATCGACGACCGCATGAACTATTTTCGTTACGGGCCCGAACTGTCATTACGGCAGGCGCATGAGCGGCTGTCCGTCGGTGCCAGGTTCAAGGGCCAGCTCTGGAATTACGAGGAAACGGGTGTCGTCCCCGAGTACGACCACGAATATTTTCTGCTTAAGCTCTTTGGTCAATACAAGTTCACGCAGACATCGCTATTTCGCCTGACCGCCGAATATTACAGTCGCCGTTTCGGCGATCGGCCCGCTTTTGATCTCGATGGTCAACAGCGCATCGGCAACCCGAACATACGCTACGACTACCTGGCTCTAAGTCTAAGGGCGCGGCAGCGGATTGGCAGCAGCATGTGGTTTGGCTGGGACGTCGAGCGCACCCAGCGCACGGATCAGTACCTTGGTTACAACGATTACACTCGCGACAGCTTTCGCTTCGAATTTCACTGGACGCCTGGAGATCGGTTCGACCTGGAAGCCAGCGCGATTTATCGCCTCTATGATTATCCCAACGCTTTTGCGTTTCACAATCCGGTCGCCGGTCGCAAGACCCAGGAGTCTTCGGACGCCAGCGTCATCGGTGTTTTTCGCCTGACTCGACGCCTGAGCCTCATCGCCGAAGCGACCTATCGAGAGACCGTCTCGACCGATATTCGTATCCAATACGAGCGCTACCAGTACATGCTCGGAGTGCGCTGGCAACACTGATTCTCTGCTAGACTTCCCCGCTCTCGATCTGCGGCGATTATCTGTTGTCTTCCTCCTCCTGCGCTGGGCGCCCCATGGATGTAACTCCAATCCTAGAAAACCTGAATGACGCGCAGCGTCAGGCCGTTACTGCGGCCGCAGAGCCAACGCTCGTGATTGCCGGCGCCGGCAGCGGCAAGACTCGCGTACTTGTACATCGTGCCGCCTGGCTTATCGATGTCGAGGGCCTTTCCCCCCAGGGTTTGCTCGCTGTGACGTTCACGAACAAGGCGGCGGCCGAGATGCGCAGCCGCATCGAGTCGCTACTCAATCTGCCGGTTCAGAACCTCTGGATCGGTACGTTTCACGGGCTTGCACACCGCATGTTACGCCGGCACTGGCATGAGGCCGATTTGCCGCAGAATTTCCAGATCATCGACTCGGACGACCAATTGCGCCTGATCAAGCGCCTGCTGAAAAATCTCGAGGTCGACGACACTCGTTGGGTGCCGCGCGAAATCCAGTGGTTCATCAACGCGCAAAAAGACGAGGGTCTGCGGCCGCAGCACCTCGATGACGAAGGCAATGCGGATCGCCGCCAAATGATTTCCCTGTACCAGTCCTACGAGGAAATCTGCCAACGCGGTGGGCTCGTCGACTTTGCAGAGTTGCTTTTGCGTGCCCACGAGGTACTGCGCGACAATACCGAGCTGTTGTCGCATTACCGTCGTCGTTTTCAACACCTGCTAGTCGATGAATTTCAGGACACTAACGCCATTCAATACGCCTGGTTGCGATTGCTCGCCGGTGATCAGGGTGTGCCGTTTGTTGTCGGCGATGACGATCAATCGATCTACCGCTGGCGAGGTGCGCGTGTCGAGCACATACATCGCTTTCAAACAGATTTTCCAGGAACGCGGGTCGTCAAGCTTGAACAGAATTATCGGTCGACGGCGACGATTCTCAACGCAGCCAACGCCGTTATCGCCAATAACAGCTCGCGTCTTGGCAAGAATCTCTGGACCGAAGGCGCCGAGGGCGAGGCGATCAGGGTCTACTCGGCCTATAACGAGCGTGATGAAGCGGACTTTGTCATCGGGCGCCTGCGGGACTGGATCGATCAGGGTAACGCTCGTGCCGATTCGGCGATTCTCTATCGCTCGAACGCCCAATCACGAGTACTTGAAGAAGGCCTGATCAACGCACGCATTCCGTATCGTGTTTACGGCGGCCTGCGTTTCTTCGAACGCTCCGAGATCAAGGATGCCCTCGCATACCTGCGCCTTATTTCGAACCGTGACGACGACAGCTCCTTCGAGCGTATCGTCAACAAACCGACTCGCGGCATTGGTGCCCGAACGGTCGAACACATGCGTTCCTACGCGCGCGCGAACGCGTGTTCATTGTGGCGGGCCGCCGCTGCGGTCGCCACTAACGACCTCAGTGGTCGGGCGGCTAATGCCGTGAATGCTTTTATGTCGCTCATTGAACGCATGGCACGCGAGACGCATGGCCTGGACCTGCACGACCAGGTCGATCATGTCATTTACACGAGTGGCCTCATCGACTTCTTCAAAAAGGACAAAGGCGAGAAGGGTGAGACCCGGGTAGAAAACCTGCTCGAACTCGTTAGCGCCGCAAAGAGTTTCGAGCCGGACCCGGCTGAGGAAATGGCACCGCTCGATGAGTTCCTGTCACATGCAGCGCTCGAGGCCGGCGAGGGCCAGGCCGATGCCTGGGAAGACTGTGTGCAACTTATGACCATGCATTCGGCAAAGGGCCTCGAGTTCCCGCTGGTCTTCATGTGCGGCATGGAAGACGGCCTGTTTCCGCATCAGCGCTCCATTGCAGACCCCAACGGCCTCGAAGAGGAACGTCGTCTTTGTTATGTCGGCATAACTCGTGCCAAGCAGACGCTGTTTATCACGCACGCCGAACAGCGCCGCCTGCACGGTATGGACAACTTCTCGCAACCGTCGCGCTTCATCGCCGAAATCCCCGACGAGCATGTGGAGGAAATCCGGCCTCGCGTACAGGTATCGAGACCCATGCGATCTCCGCGATCAGCGCAACGCAACCGGGTATCGACGGCACCAGGCGATGAACTTGGCATTCGCCTCGGCCAGCGAGTCCGCCACAAGAAATTTGGCGATGGCGTAATCCTCAACTGCGAGGGGCAGGGCGCCCATGCCCGGGTCGAAGTCAATTTTGAGACCGCGGGCACAAAATGGCTGGTACTAAGCTATGCGAATCTCGATCTGATGTAGACTAGCGTCGTTTCTCGACAATACGCACGGATTCAATGAAAATTCTCATTCTCGGCGCTGGTCAGGTTGGCTCCTCGGCCGCTTATCATCTGTCTCGCGAGGAGGCCAACGAGGTCACCGTTGTCGACAAGCGGCCCGACGTGCTTCGTGAGCTACAGGATCGACTCGATATCCGCACCGTCGTCGGCCACGCCGCCTATCCGGAAGTACTCGCCCGCGCCGGCGCAAGCGACGCGGACATCGTCGTTGCGCTGACCGATAGCGATGAAACCAACATGGTTGCCTGCCAGGTCGCGTACACGCAGTTCCGAACGCCGACCAAGATTGCACGGATTCGGTCGGCCGATTACATGAACGCAACCAAGCTGTTCACGCAGGACGCGATCCCGATCGACGTGCGTATCAGCCCCGAACAGCTGGTCTGTAGCTACGTCGAGCAGTTGATTCTCTATCCGGGCTCGTCACAGGTCCTCGAGTTTGCCGATGGCCGCGTGCGGCTGGTCGGTGTGAAAGCCGATCGTGACGGTCTCCTCGTGGGCCAGCGTATCGCGACGCTCAAGGACCATATCCCGAACACCGAGGGTCGCATTGCCGCGATCTATCGCCAGGGCAAGGCCATGCTCCCCGACGGCGACACCGTCATTCAGGAAGGTGATGAGGTCTTTTTCATCGCCGACCGCAAAGACATTCGCGTGTTCATGAGCGAGATGCGGCGGCTCGAGGATCCTGTGCGCCGCGTCGTCATCGCCGGCGGCGGTAACATAGGTGTACGACTCGCGCTTGCCCTGGAACAAACCAACCAGGTAAAGATCATTGAACGCGATCAGCAGCGCGCTCGCGACATTTCGGAGCAACTCAACAAAGCCATCGTGCTCGTCGGCGATGCCGCCGATGAGGAGTTGCTGCTCGAAGAGAATATC
>Ga0224497_10001402_pt1 | contig 15391 bp, 16 predicted proteins | sample SF_Jul11_sed_USG_4_FD_167970 | JGI IMG/M metagenome (GOLD analysis project Ga0224497, IMG submission 167970) | Sediment microbial communities from San Francisco Bay, California, United States - SF_Jul11_sed_USGS_13 | ecosystem: Environmental > Aquatic > Marine > Sediment | place: USA... | reverse complement strand
AAATTTGGAAGAATATTTTCTTGCGGGACGGAGCCTATCAGGATGGAAGGCGGGGATAAGCATGGCGGCCACGCAATTTGCTGCCGACACCCCATTGCTCGTCACCGGGTTGGTGGCCACGGCTGGTATTTTCGCGTTGTGGCGATTGTGGATTTATGCCTTAGCCTTTCTCATGATGGGGTTTCTGCTGGCTCCCAGTTGGCGGCGGGTCGGGGTGCTCACCGATGCCGAGCTGACAGAAGTCCGATATGGCCATGGAGCGGCGGCGGTATTACGAGGCATCAAAGCGATTTATTTCGGCACCATCGTCAATTGCACGGTGTTAGCTATGGTGCTGTTGGCGGCCACCCGCCTCGCAGAACCGTTTCTTCTCTGGGATCAGTGGCTTCCCGCCGGCGTCTTCGATGCGTGTGTCCACATCGTGAAATGGGCGGGTGTCCCGTTTACCGTTGGCGGGTTAGAAGCCGAAAATGTGTGGGTCCGCTCGGCCAATAATCTCTTATCGATTGGGGCCATCGTGTCTGTCACGGTGTTGTATTCCACCACCGGCGGGCTACGGAGCGTGGTCGCCACAGATCTGGTCCAATTTGCAATCGGCATCGTCGCGAGTGGTGCGTTTGCCTGGGTGGTGGTGGACCACGTGGGTGGCCTGTCGTCGTTGACGCAACGCCTTCATGAACAGTTTGCGGCTTCCGCGGGGTATCCCATGACCGGGAATGAAATTCTTGCCTTTACCCCCTTCGGTGCCAGAGATGCGACTATGATGGTGCTGTTGGTCTATGGATTTCAATGGCTGTTGCAAATGAACGCAGATGGGACCGGCTACCTGGCCCAACGATCCATGGCTTGTCGCAGTGATCACGATGCGCGAGTGGCGGCCGTCGTGTTTACGGTAGCCCAAGTCATGCTCCGCAGTTTGATCTGGCTGCCCTTGGCGTTGGGATTGCTTGTGGTGTTCCCCCCACCTCTAGAGACTCTGGGTCCTCAGTTCATCGCGGCTCGTGAATTTACCTTTGTGCAGGGAATCAATGATCTGTTACCGCCGGGACTCAAAGGGTTGATGGTGGTCGGGATGTTGGCGGCCTTGGCTTCAACGGTCGATACGCATTTGAATTGGGGAGCGTCTTATTGGACCAATGATCTTTATCGCCGGTTTATTTGTGAGGGTTGGCTCAAGCGTTCTCCTTCTCCTCGTGCGCTGGTCTGGGTCGCACGGGGGAGTAATCTGCTGATTCTGTTCATTGCGCTCTGTATTCTCCCGTGGTTGTCATCGATTCAGACGGCTTGGCAAATCAGTTTGTTGCTTGGGGCGGGGATGGGCTTGTTGTTGGTGCTTCGATGGATCTGGTGGCGTGTTACGGCGTGGGGTGAATTGGCCTGTATTGTCGCGTCGGTGGTCATGGCGCCTCTGTTGTTGTGGGCACTTCCTGGGCAGCAAGAGGAAATGCGTTTATTGATCATGGGCATAGGAGCCGGCGTGATTGGTGTCACCGTGTCCTTGTTCACTGGGCCGGAAGATCTCGATCGCTTGGAAACCTTTTACCGGCGTGCGCGTCCTCCTGGATTTTGGGGACCAATTGAGCAGCGAGTTCAGCCGGAGCAACGAGATGGTGCCAGACGATTTTGGCGAGCAATGCTGGCGATGGGGCTCACGGCTTTGTCCATCTTCTGTTTGCTCACCGGTATTGGTACGTGGCTCGTGGGAAGTCCCGCCCCTGGATGGATGCCTTGGCGTGAAGTCTGGATTGCCGGACTTTTTCTGGTGGGTATTATCTTAATTCCCATTTGGATCAAAGTCGGGTTTCGTCAATCTGAACCTGGGACGCAGACGCAATAGAGAATGGTAAACGACGACTCCACGGTTTCGCCTTCGAACGTCATGGAATTGAGATCTTACTCTGTTTTTCAGTGAAATTCAGTTGTAGGCCAACAGGTGTTCCGAAGGACGAGCAATGCCAGTTGAAATGGCAGAACGGTGTGATTCTGCCAGAGAAAAAATATTGAGATCTCTGGCCGGACGAAGCGAGGGGGTTGTTACAGGGAATCGTCAAAGAGGGTTTGAGCATCGGCCCACACCATCCCATCGGGAAGTCCCTTTAACCAATCGCCGGTTTCATTGGCGGGCCGGTATGAATATTCTCTGCCAACTTTTTTGAGAATGACTTCTTCGCCATTCACCCACGTTTCAATAGTATCCATTTCGTCTATCCACATAACCGCCTCCCGGTTTGATATTTGTTATCTGCCAGATTGCGAAGGCGGAGAGATGGGCACCATTCCTCAAAAGTCGTATCAAAAATTCCTACATGGCTCGCGTGTGTTTTGGCGAGTATACGCAATTATGAGGGAAGGATGACCAGCTATGTCAAATGATTTCACCTAACGGACAGCACGAAGGGCATGGCGGGGTTGAGATGTAGTTAGGTCCCTTGCACCTTCGCCAACGTGGGGAATTTTTATACCCTTATCGAAGAGGATAAAATGGCCTTCTTTATTGTTGGCCCTCTGGATGTTGTGATGGAGCCGTGGTTTTCATGCCTGGGGCCTCTGAAGATACGGGAGGCTCAATGATGGTCCCTCTGAGTAGCTCTGGAGGATTGGTTTTATAGCGCTGCTCGATGGTTTGGGTCACACAGAATTGCAGTTGCGTTAGTTGCATTTCGTTGAGGGAGTTTGGATTGTCTGCAAATTCATGTGCTAATTTTTGACACTTCGGTCCCATGTCCTCAACGCCCTGGGCAAGGGCTAATCCAGAGAAAAGAACCAGACAGAGAAATGACCAATGTAAATTCGCTTTCATTGTTCACCTCCTAAATTTATACGTCATGACAAGAATCATATTTTTTGAGGTAGCCTAAGGATCACCATGAAGTAGATTTATCTTTGGTTTTTACTCGCTCCTCACGCTTGTTTAGCTTTTTTGTTCCGGTAAGGCTTCCTGTTCCTCTTCTTTGCCCGTATTGATATCCGCTAACGGCGAGACAAATGTTTCGACTTTGTTTTTAGGAGGTGTCTAACAAGTTGCCTCTCACCCCAAGGGTTATCCCCTTCATTTTCAGCACAAATAATCTCTCCAAAAAGACGTGGTACGGATTCGTAGCTATCACTCCATGGTGAGTGAGCAGGAACAGATTTCTCCGTTTGGATCCCTACCATACAAAATTGGGGGAAAAAAGGGAATGAAAGAAAGGGGGCAACAGGCTCAAACGAAAAAGGCCGTGATGTTCTCCCAGCCTTCTCCGTACCCGTAACAAGGAGTGATGCTTTAACGGGAGAGCTTCCCGTTATCCTTGAGTCCATCAGATCCGGCTGCTGGTGCCTATCCCTCTGAAGGAGAATCTGTCCTGCCAGCAAAAAGCCCGACTCCGTGAGGAGTCAGGCTCTTGTGTTAGGAAGGCTTATTTGAAGTTACGCTAACTCTGTCGGACGCGTTCCCTTCTTCAGACATACCCGCCCATCGTCAAAAGCCCTGAGCCCATCAACAGCATGGTGGAGGGTTTGGGGGGAAGCTCTGTCCCCTGTATCCCCAACTTCAAATCACTCAATGATCTCTTTGGGGCTACTCAATCGCGGCCAGATCCTGCCCGTCATAGCTCTGGCCACTGCGTGCGCACCACGCGAGGCCGTTGCCATCCAATTTGATGACGAGCACACTGCCAAAGAAGAAGTTCACGAGCCACGCGAACGTGGGAGAGCCCGCAGTCGTCGACGCCGACCAATAGTTGGCCGACTGCACGTTTTGGAACGGATGGCCATCCGGCAGACATAGCCCCCCTCCCGTGCAAAGGCCCGAATTGGTATCCACCAGACTCGCCAGTTGCTCCCGCATCGGCAGTGACCAGCCTTTCCGGGCCCCCACCTCGCGGGTGGCAGAATGGCTGATGGCTCTGGCCCAGTCAAAAAAATCCCCACTTCGGGAGACCTCCTACACAAGCCCGTGTTGTTGCCCCACACGGACTCATTGTTAAGCTCCACCAACACCGTAAACCGGGTATCGCTTGGCAAGTTCTTGGCCCAGCGGCCGGGATTGATCTCATTCTCCGCAGCCAGAGGTGGGGCCGACAGCCTCAACAGCAGGGGCACCATCCCAATCAAGCCCATCATGCGGTTGGAATGGTTTGTGTTGAATTTACTTATGAGAACATCTTATTCGGTTGGGGAGACCCGCTGCCACAAGCCTTCAGAACCAACCTGCTTTATCGTCTCAATCCGTTGTGTCAGATTCCTCACGTGCGGGCAGTTCCCTTTCACTTGGAGGACCTGCGATCACGCCGACCCCTGACGTCGGCTCAATCCCAAGGTCGAGTCTCGGGAAATCGTTTGGCTCTGCTGGCCGAGGGCTTCCGGGAATGCCCGGAAGTCCGCCAGCGAACAGTGTTCTCGGCGCACAAGATCCTGCCGTCAAATATCTGTGTCCAATGATGATCCCTCGGGTCCTGTGAGATTCGGCAGTAGACCTTCCTTGCTAAGCTTCCGTTCAATTCAATGGGCTACACTAATAAAGGCTTTCCGGAACGTCGTCACTTTTTCCAGATAGCTTCGAGTTTCCTGGTAAGGCAGATGTTGGTGCAATTGGTCATAGACGCCGGCTGGTTGGAGGCTGTTGATCTGGTTGACGGCAGCCACGCGGTCGCGCGAAAACGTGCGGAACACGTTGCCTGCGCCTGTGTTGTAAGCGGCAATCACGCAGTATTCGCGTGACACATTGTGCGCCACGCTTTCCAGCTGATTGAACATCAAGACATTCAAATAGGCAGTTCCCAACTCAACGTTGTTCGCGGGATCGAAGAGATAATCCCGTGAGGGGGCCACGTCCTGACCTTTCGCCTTCCGGTAGGCTTCGCGGCCACCGCTGGAGGGGACCAGTTGCATGAGTCCGTAGGCCGGGGCTGAGCTGACGGCATAGGGGTTGAAGTTACTCTCCGTTCGGATGATGGCGAGGACCAAGCTGGGGCTGATGTTGTATTCCTGCGCAAACTGGTGAACCAGCGGCCGGTATTTGTCCGCTTGCTTCACCGCGAGATTGGACACCATCGGGATGGTGACAGAGTGGGCCGTTTTCTTGGTCCCCTCCTGGTCGACCTCCCGCGTGGTGGATTTCTTTTCGAGGAGATAGACGGCAAAGGGCTCGGCTTCTGCCGGCGTGCGCACTGGTTTATTCTGCTGATTGAGGACGAGACCATACAGGTAGGGCTCCTTGTCGCCGGTGAGAACGATTTCTTTGTCGGAAAATAAATCGACTGCTCGAGGATCCTGCGGGGTTAGGATCGTCGTGATTATGGCATTCTTGAGGCTGCGCTGGGGATCTTGATCGTCCAGCGTCTCAACGATGATCTCGCTTGAATCAAAGTTGACGATGGCCCGGCTCTTGTAGTTCTGCGTGTACTTTACATATTTTTTTTGTTCGGGCAGTTTGATTTCTTTCTTTCCCCAGGTCTTCCCGACGTTTACCCCGAGGGCGGCCAGGAGGGTCGCAAAGTCCTTCTGTGCAGCGCGTAGATCCCTGAGCAACGCTTCTGGATCGTGCGCGTACTGGTCGAGACGTTGCTTGGCGATCTGTGTCGGATTTTTTCCCTCGGCAAGATCGATGACGGTCTGGCCGGTCCGGCTCGCCATGACTCGTTCCGCCGCACCGAGGACTTGGTCGGTCGTCTCACATCCTGATGTGGTCAAGGCGACGGTGACGATCAACAGCGAAGAGAGAGAGGCTAATACGCGCATGTGTGTATTCTACTGATTTTGGCGTAGCTGGCAAGGCAACAGGTCCAAGATGCTGAAAAAGTCCGACAGCGCAAAGATCGGGAAGCCTCGTTCGTTCCTTGATTCGGACAGTGCAGAATTTTCATTTCACCTTTCATGAGCGACGATGACGGCCTTTTTGAGCACTCTACAGAGGGTGTTGTTAAGTCTGGAGTTGGCCGGTTGACTCCCTTTGATTTCGGTCCAGCGCGGCAGATCGTTCCTGCCGCGCTGCGGCCGATGGCGTGATCTTCCACTGCGGACTGACAGGTGGCGCTGGTTTCCTTGGCTTGGAGGATTCGCTGCTCCATCTTCGCCCACTCTTTTTGCTCCCGATAGGAGAGACCGATTTTTTGGCTTTTCGGTGTCGATTCAGATGGGATTTGGGAATGGTTGCATTTTCGGCAATCCCCTCAATTTTTCCTTGGTAATTATCGTCTCATTAAACAGGTATTCTCTTCTCCCATAATAAGACCTCAAACCCTACGAAAAATAAATGCGGGGATATAAAGAGGGATCGGAGGGCCTAGTCCAAACGAAAAAGGCCGATTGTGACCCCCACCCTCCTCCTTACCCCACAAGAAGGATGTGTCAACGGGTGAGATTCCCGTTACCCCCTGAGTCAATCAGATCAGGCTGTTGAGGCCTATCCGTCAGAAAGAGAAGGCTATTCTCCTCACACAAAAGCCAGACTCTATGAAGAGTCAGGCTCGTTTACTTTAAATTTGAGTGTTGCCAATGGCTTCGCGTTAGATCTCCCACTCAAGGGTGCGCCTTCCTTAAAACACATTGAATGAGATGGTGGATCGCTAAAAGCGAAAGGAAATACCCACCAGAAAATGATGCGTGGTCAGCTTGGCTTCGAAATCCTCAAACTTTAAACTATCCGGGCAATCATTATAGGGCTTACAACTGAGTTCATCGGGATCTTTCGTATTATAATTTAAATAGGTAAAGCGATATTCGGTAAAGATCCCCCACTGTGGGTGCAGTTTCCACAACAGGCCTGTCCGCACATCAACACCAAGGGCTCCCTCGCTTTCCTCAATCTTCGTTTTGAACCCATTCTCTTCGAATTCAGCCTTGACTTTACCGAAGGCAAATTCGGGACCGACTCCAAGGTAGGGTTGCAACCTCCCCTGGGGAAACTGCTCATTCGGAAACAAGGGATACCGCATCATCATCAAGAGGGAGAAACCATAAACGGGAATTTCAATATTGGCATTTTTGGCGTCGGCCTTAAAATACGAGCCATCAAAGGCCACGCCTACCCATGGAAACCGCTGCGTCCAGTAGGTGACTCGTCCTCCCACCGTGAAGGAATCTTTGAACTTTGCATTCTCCTTTAATGTTTCGGAGGTGAGGGTCCCCTCCGTCCCTGAAAAGGGCACATCGGACACCCGAACCTGCACGTCACTATCCTCTGTCTTGGCCAATCCCCCGTAGAGATCTACCACGAATTCTGCTCGAACCGGGGGAGCCAATCCTGTACTTCCTCCCATGAGGAGACAGATGCCTAGAACATATTTCAAAAGTCTTTTCGCCATGATAAAAACCCTCTTTACCCAATTCAGCCAGGAAGGTTTCGCTACTCTATGCTTTTCGGCTTAATAAGCATCTACCCCTCACAAAGAGGGATATGGTGTTTAGGATGAGAATTTCCGCAAACACCAAAGCTCCACACCCGACGATTTGAGCCTCTTTTTACAAATCGCTTTGTTTATGCCAAGAACACTAAAAACGTCTGTCAGAAGAAGAAAGCTGGTAAAAACTTAAGAATTGGAGGACCGGTAACGTTGGCTGTGTCTCCTTATTTGGATCGGAATCTCCAAGCACTTCTCAGTCATTCGAAGATTTAGTAGTAATCTTAGCCTGAAGATCCTTGACGATATCTTCCGCTAAATCATCGAAGATACCCTTCCATGCTCCAACCGTGTACCCACCGCCAGCCGAGACCGTTCGCCTAGCCTCCACTGAGCCAACAAGTTCGTTTCCCTCCTTCAAATCGCACTGCACCGTCAAGACCGTTGCGCCCCATCCAGGCAGGAGCCAGCGCTTAAAAGCATCACCTGGCTCATACTCTACAATTTTGCTTTCGATAACCATCTTATTCCCGTCTCCGCGATCCCAGCGCATGCCCGCCGCTGCCAATGATCCATTTAGAGCCCACCGTAGGAGCTGTTCCACATTCACCTCAAACATCTCCCCTGATTCATTTTTTACACTGCCCACTTCAATTTTCGTGTCACTTGGGGGTGTGTAATTGTCTTGTAGCGTGACCTTATGAACAGCCGTGCCGCAAGCCGACAATGTAAACATAATCCAAATGGCCACAAGTGGTAGAACCAGCTTGCTCAACTGCTCCTTGCTGATCATAACTTGCCCTCCCCTTCTTCTCACTCAACGTATCATTGAAAGGTTGTTTTTATTCAAAAACGACTAGCTCCGGGTTTAACTCCAGCCGTGGTTCCCCCACTGCACTGGATCGTCTTCTGCCAGTCTTTGTATCCTGTCGACTCAATCCGCACCACAAATTCATTACCTCGAAAGGAGTCTGTCGGTTCTTGGGTACTTTCAATATCAACTGGGATAGCACTGAAGGGAAGATACAGTCCAAGGCTGAGCACTGTGAATGCGAGTGCCGATCCCGGTTGAGTCCTCCAGTAACTGACTTTTCGCTTTTTCTTCTTGATTTCTTGCTCATACTCGAGCGAAGTCGTCAAAGGCGACACTCCGATATGCTGATTATTTATGAAGACCTCGCCTACGGGGGTACTCTCCAAAAATAATTCTGTCTCTTTAGTTTGAAAAACCCCCCCGGCATCTCTCCACTCGGTTACGCACCCACTGAGCGGCAACAGACAGATGAGAGCTAAACAAAAGGCGCGAATGGGGGCTCCTTTCTCTTTCGCGTGTATATCCCCTAAAGCAGGAGGTTTGGCGATTGGCTTCACTGGAATTTCACCGAAATGCCTCTGACTTTTGTACAAGTATAGGTATAGACGTTATAGATCGGAATAAATCCATACAGACTATTCTCCACCGTGATATTCAAGAGCGCATCCCCCCTGTTTTGTTTAGTGCTTTATCGACTGCTGCCTGAAAATCAGAGGCGCCCCACGGAATAATCGCCAAGAAAAAGTGACGGCATGCCTCCCCCGTCGCCATGCCAATTTCCTCAAAATCTTGTCCAGACCTCAGAATGGATGCTGGATCAGCTGTGCTTTTCATGACGATGCCAAGATTTCCCGAAGTGCTACATGCGGCTAAGAAGAAAATAAATGCTGCCGCGATTATCCACTGAATCACTCTCATCATGGTCCTCCTTATTTCACATTTTAAAAAAAAGCTCACCTCTGAAATAATAAAAGCAAAAAGAATGCCTGCTCGTAAGAAATGCGCGTAAGCGTTAAAATGAGCTAATTAGAGCCGGAGGACGGGGACGAGGGGTGTCCACAATGGGGCATTCTGCTGCATGCGTCTGGGAGAAGTGTCTTAATAAGGGACAGTGGTTGCCTGGGATTAGGCGGGTGGAGAGATCCAAACAAAACAAAGCCCAACCCGTGCGGAGTTAGGCTCGGTCAGTAAAATTTGAGTGGGATCACGGGTCTAAGGCTGAATCTCCCAGTCTGTCGAGACCATCCCAGGGGAGCCGATTCCAATTACGTTTACCCCATTCATCAGGCAGACTTTCGCATCCCCCGTGGTCGTATTCTTCAAGACCACGTCCGCTTTGCCATCACCATTGGTATCCCCCACCTGTTCAATCTCCCACGCTGAGGCGAGGCCGCCCAGGACGCCGGATGAAGCAATAGAGGCCTCATTCAACAGCCAGATGACCACGATGTCGCTCGTGTCATTCTTCCAGATCAGGTCGGCCTTTCCATCCCCATTGAAATCGCCAACACCCTCAATCTTCCAATGCGTGGAAGTGCTGCCGGGGAAGCCCACTGATGCAATGGTCAATCCATTCATCAGCCATACCGCCACTGTGCCACTGGTGGTATTCTGCCAGATGACATCCGCTTTCCCATCGCTGTTGACATCACCCAGCCCTTCAATCTGCCACGCGGCGGGCACGCCTCCGAGAAACCTCGGTGAAACGATGGTGCCGTTCATCAGCCAAATGGCGACCACCCCCGACGTGGTATTCCGCCAGAGAATATCCGCTTTGCCGTCACCATTTACATCGCCCACCTCTTCAATCTGCCATTCAGAGGAGACGCCACCAGGGAACCCGACCGCACTAATCGTCAGGCCATTCATGAACCACACAACCACTGTTCCAGAGGTATGCTGCCAGATGACATCCGTCTAAGAGGCAGTCCCAATCAACACAAACTCTGGTTACCCTAGCTTATGAATCTTTTCAAGTATGTTCTCCATTTCCCCTTCTGGAAAGGCGCGCACGGTTTCAGTCCGAATATTGCCGAGAGAACCCCCAAACATCATGAGAGAGGTCGCCGTCGTATCATCCGGTGCATCAAAAATAATCACGACATCATACTGCCCCATGGTCCAGTAAATGCCCTTGACGGCACCACCGCTATTTTGGACTTGTGTGGTAATATCCTTCGCCCGTTTCACAGTGTCTCGGACATTTCGAATTCCTTGATCAGTCCATTTGACAAAAGTTATGAAGGTGGGCATGTCTAACCTCCTCGTTTGCAGGTGGGTTTAGAATTGATGGGTTTCCATATACCGCTTTTCGTGAAATAAGTCTAACATCTCAATAATAGGATTTAAGTTATGGGCATAGAAAGAGGAGATTGATTCAACACAAAAGCCCAACCCCGTGAGGAGTCAGACTCTTGATTAAAATAGTGGAACTATAGAATCGTTCTAGTTTGAAGGGGGAAGGTCAGTTATATGCTGAAATTTTTTTCCAACTAACCTTGAAACTTCCCACGCAATCCAATAGTACCCATTTACGTTAGGGTGAATATCGTTGCTTAAAGGGTACAAACTACTCAAGGCAATGCGTTCCTGCATATTTGCAAGCGGGTCAATGAACTCAATATGACTTTTTAAGTTTTCTTTAAGAGTAGTGCGAATTTTAGTTTCAAGTTTAGCTGTTTCATAAATTGGCTTATATGTATCTGTATTATTTTGATCTATTTTTTTTAATGCCTTACTGTAAACGGATTCCTTGGTTGGAATTAGTAGGAAAAAGCAGGAAATATTATTTTCTTTGCAAACCGATTGCATTTTTGATAACAAACCCACCGTAAGGTTTAATCCCGTCTTAACTTCCAACGTACTAATGTCTAAATTGTTTATCATTCGTGGCTCAAAAACGCCCTTTATCCTCTGATTATCTACAATAATGGACTCATGAGTGGTATTTGTTGCATGTATTTTGGCAAGTACCATACTTAAATAATTACCCAAGTCACCAAGATTGTATTTAAGCAATTGATAAAAAACACTATTTCGGGAAAGCCAATCCCGAAGGTTTCCGAATATTCGATTGTGGGGGGATACAATGGGAATCTCATCAGATCCAGCGTATTTGAGATTTAATTCGCAATCAATTGATTTATACTTATAGGCATCAAGCAAATCATTGCCTAAGTAAAGGCCAATAATGATAGACTTTGGGTTCAACGGTAGGGCATATTTTTTGATGGCACAGAAATATTGGTGGGGTCCCCAACCACCTATCGCAGCATTATAAACTTTAAAATTGGTCATTTTTTCAAACTGTAATGGCCAGGAATTATAAAATGACGCTGAGTAGCCATAAGTCATTGAGTCTCCAATAGTGACCACATCCACTTTCTTGGGGACTTCTTTGTTTCTAAACCCTAACGCATCATGACCAGCAGACTTCGGTTTAATCGTAATTCCAAATACCTTGTCCTCCAATAAAGTGGGCATAAGATAATCAATGGGGTCAATAAAAATGCGAGTGGCTAGTTCAAGAATTGGAAATGTGAAAACGGTTGCCCCCAATAATAAGAGCATATTTATAAAATATTTCTTCATAAGAATGGTGTTTAGAAAGGTGATTTATTGTCCTCTCCATTCCTCAAACGGCCTCCATGTCCTGGCTTTACCCGGCGTTGTTGCATAATTCCAAGACCATAGACTTTCTACCATCATGTGTATCCTTAGAAAATTCTCTTCTACACCGACATACCCAAACGTCTCTTCGATTTAAAATGTCGCACTTCATCAGTCCTTCCGCCTTCTGATTTTCAAACCGCCGAGCTCGCAGTTTTGGGCCGAAAAAGGCTTTAAACCTAACCACGGCATTCTGCCAACCCCCAGTGACTAAGCCTCCCCTACTGTAGCTTTCCCAACTTAAAAAGCAACTATTTCCCCAAACGGGGTGAGCTAATAGGATAAAGAGGTTTAAGGGGCAGAGAGAATGGGGGGAAATAAAAAGCCCCACACCCGACGATGTGAGGCTTCTTTGTCCAATTTGCTGATACGTTATCTCTCGTCCGGGTGAGTTACTTGCAGCCCTGCGTTACGATACTGTTCAACCCCATGACCGGCTGTCCAGAATTGATAGTTTTCTACTCATTTCTTTCAGGAAACAACACACAATCCATCTGTGTTGTTCCCCGAATCGGAGTTCCGTCGAACAGTTCACCCATCAAAGTTGCGCTGGGATTGTTGTCCGGAGATCATTCCCAGGAACACGCATAAACAGTTCCACCAATCTCAAAGCATTAGCTGCCGAGGGCCGTGGACACCGTTGTAAAGGCCGTGTTCATGGTTACGCCAATGGTACGGACCGACCCGATGATGACCATGGCAATCAAGGACGCCAGCAAACCGTATTCAATGGCCGTGGCTCCTTCTTCTTCCTGCATAAAACGCACTAATTGGTTAACCATAGCGTCTCTCCTTATCGGGCTAAAATGTTGTGCGCTACGCCAGTCTGCCCGGAATGAACTGTCGTAGTCCTTTCCCCTTAAATTGAGAATGCTTGGAATCCTAGGAACAGCAAAGATTATTCCATCCTCTTCATCAAGTATGGTTCTCCCGACTTGCTTTAAAATGCTGGATTTCGTTTTACCTCTTTGTAGTGGATGGGGGACGCAGTGAAGGTACAGGCATTCCTCAGGTATAAACTTTTCCAACCAGATCCCCCAACCTGCCTGAAGATTTAAGGGGAACTTTAGGAAACTAAAGAAAATGACAGAGAAGATATGTAAAAAGGTATAAAAAATTCTGACCGGTTGGAAATGATAATATATGGTGCCCAGGGGTGTTCCACAGGTCACGATTCGCCTAAACGCTTCTCCCAATTATCCGATCGTCCTGAATGTCCTGGCCGTCAATCAACCAGGAACCTTTCACCTTCTTGAGCGTGTACCGCTCCACCTGCCGGACTTCGCCAATTACTACGAACAATCGGACTTTGACCGCCACAGTCGCCGTGCCGCCTTTCCGCTCTGCTTCGAGTAAATCTTCCTATAAACTTCTTTGGGTTTTAATCATCATAAGAGCAAGATTTTGGAACGATTCTGCTCCCGATAAGATAAATTGAAACTATTTTCCCAGTCAGCTCTATTGACCCAGCCATAGCCTTTACGATTTTTTCAAAATATTCATTAAATAAGGTTTTGGATAAATCGGACTCTTTAGCAAAAATGTTAGATACCAAAGAGGCATGCACAATTTTGTGGACAAACTTAAAATGTGTATTTTCGTATGTCTCACCAATTTCCAAAATGCCTTCTCAAACGGATCAATTTCCTCAAGACCTTTTCTAACGGCTTTAATCAAAACGTGTCCTCCCCCAATTTCATCACGAACATTCTTGAAAAGTTTTTCAAAATTCTTTAAATCCAGATAAAGCCCTTCGTACTTTCTAATAATATTTTTATTCTGTTCTTGAAGATACCCTTCAAATGTTTTGTCCATTCGGATGTTATCTATAGCTTTCCTCAATTCATGAATAGTTCGGAAGCAGTTTCTTAAAAAATAGAGTTTTCGCCACTCAGAACTATTTATATCCAGGTCCGGTATTGTTTTTGAAATGTATCCTTTTGCCTCGATAAAAAAATCCTCAGCTAGAATGCATACTCTTACAATCTTAATGGCCAATTCATTGTCTGGAGGAAAATACTGATGAATTTTAAAAAGTTCGAAATGAGTTCTACTCATGGGAAAATTTCAAACAGGCAATATTTAAATTTGGTGGCGGTGGATTTTTTCCAGTGAGTTTACTCATTTGTGCGATCAGTTGCCAGATAGCTTTTTTCAAATAACCACTTCCGGCACCAGAAGGTGCTGCTATTGGACTCCCGTCAACTTAAAATTCAATCCGCCCTGAAGAGAGTATGGCCTAAACGAAAAAGGCCGGGTGTTACCCCAGCCTTCTCTTTCAACATATAGAAATGTATTAAAAAAGTTACCTTACACCTAGCTAGTCTTAATCAACGGCAACGACTTGTTCACCCTTGTCCTCTATGAAATTCTTTTCTTGTTGACCTGCCAATAGGTTTTCAAATTTCGCCAGTTCCGTACAATAAGAATGAGTACCACGACATTCACAGTGAAACGAAAGAACAAAATAAGCGATTTGGCCAAATTATCAGTCGGTTGAATTCCAGAAAGTTTTATTTCGTAAAGACTTAACACGTCGAAAATCGATTCAAAGATATTCTCTAGGGTGAAGAGTAGCCAATTCAGGTAAGTTGCTTCATCTTTGACCATAAAAAAATCTGGAAATTGTTGGTGCAAGCCTTGAAAGAAGAGGCCAAACATAATAACAAGTGCAAACACACAACTGCATTCTATGGCGAGATCGTCTTGACCGTAGGAATACTTTAATGACTTTTCACTCCTTTTTTTTAACGATGCTTTCCATCCCACAAAATAGAGAGAGAGAATACCCAGACCAACAAACAACAGAGGAAAAACTTCAGATAGAACACCAGAAATTTTCGCAATGATGAGATAGAGGGACACAATTCTCAGATGTGGAAGACACTCCACCATCAGTTTCCTGACAGTGATGAAATGATATTTTTTGACATCCATCCCCATTATCCGTCTCCTGTCTATGCAGGATGTTCCAAAACCCGTCGAGATCCCGGCAAATAATCGTCCTTACATTCTCGGAAGGAGTTCTACATTGCAAAAGGGGAATGATATTCCTTAATGAATCAAGTCCTCAAAATATGCATTTGAGGTTTTTGGGGGGTCCTATTGATTTTCTCCATGATGGTGTCCATTGCTCTTCGCTCGGAATTGGCAATTTAACTGACGTTGGGCAGACTGGTCAGCATGAAAACCAACACACCCAGCTACAAACGACCTCTGGGTTCTATGACTCAGGGGTCGTGGTGGGTTAAGAGGAGATGGTGGCCCTTCTGCCAGGGATAAGAAATCTAGGATTCAAAGGCCTAATTACATGCCATGGAATTTTCTCTGTGCGAGGGCTTTGGCTACGGCATTCGTGAGTTTTTCTTTTTCTACCGGTTTCACTAAATAATCCACGACGCCTTTTTTGAGAAACCCGATGGCCATCTCCATATCTGGGAATCCCGTAAGGACAATTAAGGGAACGCGAGGCCATTGTTGTTGGAAATAATTAATGGCTTCTACCCCGTTGATTTTTGGCATGCGAATATCAGAGATAATGACACTCAAAAGGAGAGGGTTTTCGCCTTCCTTGATTGCCGCAATA
>Ga0224497_10001401_pt1 | contig 15393 bp, 11 predicted proteins | sample SF_Jul11_sed_USG_4_FD_167970 | JGI IMG/M metagenome (GOLD analysis project Ga0224497, IMG submission 167970) | Sediment microbial communities from San Francisco Bay, California, United States - SF_Jul11_sed_USGS_13 | ecosystem: Environmental > Aquatic > Marine > Sediment | place: USA... | reverse complement strand
CTCAGATCACCCGCGCGCGCGACTTCGCGCGCCCGCTGTTGGCAGGCCAGCGGCTTGAGTCAGGCGAAGACACGCTCGCGCATGCCGACGGCATAGCGGCCATCTTGTGCGGCATGGGCGCGGCACCGGCCATGCGTGCCGGAGCTTACCTGGTGTATGCAGCAGATCGTTTGAACCAGCCGGAAGAAGCGGTGGCCAAAGCTTTCGGCGAATCGTACGCGAGCCTGGTGACCCACACGCGCAAGCTGGTGGCAATAGAGCGTGCCGCGCGAGATGCACAGGTGTCGCACGAGCAGCATGCGCAGCAAACCGAGCGCGTTCGCAAAATGCTCTTGGCTTTCTCCAACGACTTGCGCGTGGTGTTGCTGCGCTTGGCGTCGCGACTGCAAACGCTGCGCTACTTCGCGGCGTCCAAGAAGGTGTGCCCGGCATTCTTGGCGCAAGAGTCTCTACAAGTGTTTGCGCCACTGGCAAACCGGCTGGGCATCTGGCAAATCAAGTGGGAGCTGGAGGACTTGGCGTTTCGCTTCTTGCAGCCGCACGACTATCAGGCCATCGCGAGGCAGCTCGACGAGAGCCGGGTTGAGCGCGAGCAACACGTCGAAGCCGCCCGCCAACACCTGGCTACAGCCTTGACCGCAAGCGGTTTAAGCGCGCAAGTGCAGGGGCGCCCCAAGCACCTTTACAGCATTTGGAGAAAGATGCGCGGCAAGAACCTCGACCTTGCACATGTGTTCGACGTTCGTGCACTGCGCGTGATCGTCGAGAACTTGCCAGATTGCTACGCCGCGCTCAGCTGCGTGCACGAGTTGTACCGCCCGGTGCCTGGCGAGTTCGACGACTACATCGCTCGCGCCAAGTCCAATGGCTACCAGTCATTGCACACCGTAGTGCTCGATGATCACGGGCGCGCCATCGAGGTGCAGATTCGCACCCGTACGATGCACCAGCACGCCGAGCATGGCGTCGCGGCGCACTGGGCCTACAAGGAAGCGGGCGCGCGCGGTTACGCTGGCGTCAGCGCAGGTGCCGACTTCGACCTCAAAGTGGCCGAAGCGCGCAAGACGGTGTTGCGTCAACTGCTGGCCTGGGAACGGGACTTCACCGAGCAGCTCGGCAGCGACACGCCGGCCCAAGCGGCGTTGTTCGACCAGCGCATCTACGTTTTCACACCCCAAGCCACCGTGGTGGAACTGCCGGCCGGCGCGACGGCGATCGACTTCGCCTACAAACTGCATACCGACCTGGGCCACCGCTGCCGTGGAGCGCGTGTTGACGATGCGCTATTGCCACTGGATACGCCGTTGCATAACGGGCAGACGGTGGAGATCATCGCGGCCAAAGAAGGCGGCCCCTCGCTGGACTGGCTCAACGCCGAGTTGGGCTATCTGCAAAGCGCGCGGTCGCGATCCAAAGTGCGCGCCTGGTTCAACGCGCTCGCGCAGGCCGGCACCGTTGCCCGCGGTCGCGAAACGGTCGAAAAAACCTTGCAGCGCGAAGGCAAGACGGCCATCAAGCTCGAAGGCTTGGCCGCGCGAGCCGGCTTTCGAAGCACCCATGCGCTGTTCGAAGCCGTCGGAAAAGACGAATACTCGATGCGCAACCTGCAACATCTGCTGCGCCCACCTGAGCCCGCGCGATCGACCGACGAAGTCGTCACCCAGCGCCACCCGCGTCCGGGCAGCTCGGCACCAACGGGCGGCGTGCTGGTGGCGGGGGTGGAGTCGCTGCTGACGTCGCTGGCGCGCTGCTGCCGGCCTGCACCACCCGATGCGATTCGCGGCTACGTCACGCGCGGCAGGGGCGTATCCATCCACCGCAGCGACTGCGGCAACCTGCGCCAAATGGCGCGACGCGCGCCAGAACGCGTGATCGCTGTGGATTGGGGCGCCGCGACAACGGCCGGCGAGTTCGCCCACTTGTACCCCGTGGAAGTATTGATCGAGGCCACCGACCGCCCCGGCCTGCTGCGCGAGATATCGGAAGTCTTCGCAAAAGACAAACTCATCGTCAGCAGCGTCGACGCGCGGGCGCTGAAGACTTCGCGTTCGGGTAGCGGGTGGGTCAGCGTCACGGTCGAAGTGGCCGACGTGGGGCAGCTGGCCGATGTGCTGGTGCGGCTGGTGCATGTGGCGGGAGTGCACCGTGCGCGGCGCAGGTGACGCGATGGCGGCTGCTATAGTTAAGCTAGGCGCGTAGCTCAGCTGGTTAGAGCACCACCTTGACATGGTGGGGGTCGATGGTTCGAGTCCATTCGCGCCTACCAATGAATTCGACCTTAATTCACGTTGAACTAAACCGCTGACGCGGCGGTAGTGGGCGGGGCGGGCTTTGTTGGTCAAGCGCGGCATGTAGTCGTACCTTGGTACTGGGGAATGTTCCCCGTTATTGAGGAGACGACAATGACACCACTGCGTCAACGCACGCTCGACGGGATGGTAGCGCGCGGCTTGGCTGCACGCACGCAAGAGAGCTAGCTGTTCAACATTGAGCAGCTGGCCCGGCACTACCACTGCAGTCCCGATCAACTCAGCAACGAACAAGTACAAGCGTACCTGATGCTTTTGCTGCGAGAGCGCCGCTCGTCACGCTCCAGCGTCAACCAGGCCTCGTGCTCGGTTCGCTTCCCACTGTGTGACGTGCTGGGCCAGAGCGAGCGACGCCAAGGGTCGCGTAAATGCAATCGCAAGACCACTCGCGTGTTGACCTTGAACCTGATGGGTGACGGGTGCGCTTCGTCGCAACCACATCACGAAAACCAAGTTTCGCAGACCTTCGACAAGCTATAACCTGGCTTATGGCACCTCCCTGCTGTTCGACAAGTTCCGCTTCGGAGCACCTCAATTAGCAGGCTAAACCAGGAAGAAAGTTGGTGAGAGAAAGAACTGTTACCTTGCCGGCCTTGAGGCATGTCGTATCACGAGATGGTGAGTTCACCCTTCAGTATCCGCACTGAGCAGCACCAGGTAACGAACAACGAAAATATGTCGTGTGTAGCAGCCCGGGCTAGAACTTGAGCGCCGAGAATATCTTTTTTGCCAGATCCCCGGTCGCCTGTAGCGGGTTCGCGCGTATGGCTTTTTCCTGTTCCGCCATCATCAGGAACAGGCCGTCCATCGCCTTGCGCGTGATGTAATCGTCCAGTTTGGCGTCGCGTTCATCTACAAGCCCGAACTTGACCCCCTTGCCGGAGAATTGGTCGTACTTCTCGGCGACCTTGACCCTCTGCATTGACGTGGTGACGATAGGTTTGAATTTGCCTGACAAGGCGGTTTCGGTGTTTTTGCGGAAGTACTGGGTAGCGGCGTCGTTGCTGCCGGTGAGGATGCTCGTGGCATCGTCGACAGTCATGTTCTGGACCGCACCGATCAGCAACGCTTTTGCTTCCGGCACTGCCGCTTCGGCTGCACGATTCATGGAGTTGACCAGATCGTCCGCATATTTGCCCATGCCGAATTTGCGCATCATCCCCTCCACTTTTTGCAGGCTGGCGGGCAAGGGGATGCGTACTTTGTCGTTGCCGAGATAGCCGTTCTCCTTGGCCAGGTTCGCCACGGCAGTTTCCGCGCCCTGGGCGAGGGCTTGCTTCAGGCTGCCAACCTGATCCTGGCTGCTAAAAGTTGCCAGGTTCAATGCTGATCCGCCGGATGTGTCGGGTGTAGCTGCTGGTGTGGTCGTGGCAGGTGCTGCCGTATCGCTCTCTTTCAGCGTATCGACTTTCTCCTTGTTAAGCAGACCACCCAGATCAAATGCATGAGCCTGGGTGGCAGCCAGGGCAAGGGACGCAAAAAACACATAAAGTTGACGTTTGAGCATGGCATGTCTCCCTGGTTTGCCTAACACTGGTTGCAGCTCCCGCAAGTTGCGGCGGAGTCCTGGAGGGGTGGCGTGGTTGCGTTGCGGATGAGCTGAACGATGATGCCGACTGGAATTATCAGCTTCAACACTCGAATAGCGTAGCACAATTGCCCGCTAGAGGCCGAGGCGGACTTGGAACGTTTGTTCGAGTTTGTGTTAGAGGGCGAACGCGAGGGCGAAGACATTGAGCTTGCAGACAGGGCACTTCGGGCCGTCAAGGATGGCGCTGCGACCTTGGGCACGTCTCCGTTCACTTGCGGCAAGGCGCGCCGGAGCCTGTTTCTGCGTGAGTCGCTCATCCCATTTGGCCACGCGGGCTACGTCGCACTGTTCGAAGTTGTCGATAAGACGACCGTCGTCGTTGCTGCGGTGAAAAAGACGCCCCATGCCGGGCTGCCGTTCGCACTTTCACGCTTTGAAGTAGTCGCGGTACCAAGCGACGAAACGCGTCACGCCGTCGACAACTGAAGTGCGGGGCCTGAATCCGGTCCAAGCTTCCAATTCCGAGACGTCGGCAAAAGTAGCCGGCACGTCGCCGGGTTGCAAGGGCATGAAGTTTTTCTGCGCCACTTTGCCGACCGCCTGTTCTATGGCTTCTATGAAGCTCATGAGCTGCACGGGGTTGTTGTTGCCGATATTGAAAACGCGGTAGGGCGCGTTACTGCGGGCAGGATCCGGCTGAGCGGCATCGAATGCGGCGTCTGCCGTGGCGGGTTTGTCGAGGACGCGCACGACGCCTTCGGCAATGTCGTCCACGAAGGTGAAGTCGCGAACCATCTGGCCGTGGTTGAAAACGTCGATCGCCCGATTTTCAAGTATGGCCTTGGTGAACAAGAACAGCGCCATGTCGGGCCGGCCCCAGGGTCCGTACACAGTAAAGAAGCGCAAACCCGTCGTCGGCAGGCCGAACAGATGGCTGTAGGTGTGGGCCATCAACTCGTTGGCCTTCTTGGTCGCAGCGTACATGCTCACGGGGTGGTCAATGTTGTGGTGCTCGGAAAACGGCATTTGCGTGTTGCCACCGTATACGCTGGAGCTCGACGCGTAGGCCAGGTGCGGCACATTGTTGTGACGACAGGCTTCCAGAATGTTGGTGAAGCCCACGATGTTGCTCTCGATGTAGGCATGCGGGTTCACCAGCGAATAGCGCACTCCCGCCTGCGCCGCCAAGTGCAACACGCGGTCGAAGCGCTGTTTGGCAAAGAGCTCGTCCAGCGCGAGACGGTCGGCGACATCAGCCAGCACAAAGTGAAAGTTGGCGTTGGGGGCCAGCAGCGCCAAGCGATCGCGCTTGAGCTGCGGGTCGTAGTAGTCGTTCAGGTTGTCCAGCCCGACGACGGTTTCATCGCGCGCCAACAACATCTGCGACACGCGCATGCCTATAAAACCGGCCGCGCCGGTGACCAAGGTAGTCAATTCATTGCTCCAGTCCCTATGGAAACATCATCAGCTTGTTCGCCCGTAAACGTCGTCGAAGCGCACGATGTCGTCTTCCCCGAGGTAACTGCCAGACTGCACTTCGATGATCTCCAACGGCACTTTGCCGGGGTTGGCCAGCCTGTGCGTTTCACCCAGGGGAATATAGGTGCTCTCGTTCTCGCTGAGTAGGGTGACTTTGTCGCCGCGAGTCACTTCTGCCGTGCCCGTGACCACGATCCAATGCTCAGCACGGTGATGGTGTTTTTGCAGGCTCAATGACGCGCCGGGCTTGACCATGATGCGTTTGACTTGGAAGCGTGGCCCGGCGTCGATACTGTCGTACCAGCCCCAGGGCCGGTGTACCTTGCGATGCAGCGTGTGCTCGCTGCGGCGCTCGGTATTGAGCCGGTTGACGATGTTTTTGACATCTTGGCTGCGCGCCCGGTCGGCCACGAGCACGGCATCGGGCGTCTCCACTACCACCACGTTGTCTAGGCCGACCACGCTGACCAGCCGGCTGGTCGCATGCGCCAGCGTGTTACGGCTGTCGCTGATGAGTACGTCGCCTATGCTGGTGTTGCCATTCGCATCTTTGCTGGCGACTTGCCAAATAGCGTCCCAGGCACCTAGATCATTCCAGCCGGCGCTCAACGGCAACATGCGAATGTCGATCCCGCTGCCGGGGCATTTCTCCATGACTGCGTAGTCGACCGACTCCGCCGGTACTGCGGCGAACTGCGCTTTGCCAGGCCGAACAAACGTACCGTCGTTGGCGCGTGCAGCCCATGCCGTGCGGGTGGCCGATGCTATGTCTGGCCGAAAACGCTCCAGCGCGTTCATCCAGACTGAAGCCTTGAGCACGAACATGCCGCTGTTCCAGTAATAAGCCCCTTCCGCAAGATAACGCTCTGCCGTGGGCAGGTCCGGCTTCTCGACGAACTGCTCGACGTCCAACGTCGTCTTGCCAGCCTTCGCACGTATGTAGCCGTAGCCGGTTTCCGGGCGGGTCGGCGCGATACCCAGGATCACGATAGCGCCGTCGCTGGCTTGCTTCACCGCATCATGCAGCGCGGCGGTGAAAGACGCCGTGTCCGACACGGATTGGTCGGCGGGAGCGACGACCAATACCGGATCGTTATGGGTTTCCAGTACTTGCAGCGCGGCCAACGTCAGCGCGGGCGCTGTGTTGCGGCCCGTGGGTTCCAGCATTACCGCAGAGGGCTCCACGTCGATTTCACGCAACTGGTCCAGAACGAGAAACCGGTGCTCGTCGCTGCCGACAATGCACGGCGCGCTCACGCCAACATCGGTTGCGGCCAGGCTTTGCATCCGCATGACGGCCTCTTGAAAGAGGCTGTGGTCGCCGGAGAAAACGAGAAACTGCTTAGGGTAGCCCGCACGCGACAAGGGCCACAGCCTTGTGCCCGAGCCACCGGCCATGATCACAGGTTGAACTTGAATGAGGGTCATGAGCTCGCCCAATAGGTTCTATGAGGCGTCGGCGAATCCGCGCGGATTCATGCGCTGCCAACGCCAACTGTCTTCGCACATGCGTCCCAAATCGTGCCTCGCGGCCCAGCCCAGCGTTTTTTCTGCGAGCGAGGGATCTGCGAAACATGCGTCGATATCACCCGCGCGGCGGGGCGCGATTTGGTATGGTACGTCGCGGCCACTGGCACGCTGGTAGGCTTTGATGACCTCCAGCACGCTGTAACCGCAGCCAGTACCAAGGTTAACGGTAAGCGATGCCTTGTTTTCCAGCAGGTAGCGCACCGCGGCCACGTGGCCCTCGGCCAGATCGACCACGTGTATGTAGTCCCGAACACCCGTACCGTCCAGTGTGTCATAGTCATTGCCGAATACTTGCAGATATGGGCGCCGCCCGATGGCCACCTGCGCTACGTAGGGCATCAGGTTATTTGGTGTGTCACGAGGGTCTTCGCCGATCAGGCCACTTTCGTGCGCACCCACCGGGTTGAAGTAGCGCAGGCTTGCGACCTGCCACGACGGATCTGCCGTGCCCAGGTCACGCAGAATCGTCTCACCCATCAGCTTGGTCGTGCCATAGGGGTTGGTCGCCGACAGTGGCGCGTCTTCTCGGATCGGCAGGTGCTCAGGCTTGCCGTAGACGGTCGCGCTCGAACTGAAAACAAAACGCTTGCAGCCGTGGCGCTGCATCGCTTGGCAAACAGTCAGCAGCCCGCCAATATTGTTGGCGTAGTACGCCAGCGGTTTGGCGCCTGACTCGCCTACCGCTTTGAAGGCTGCGAAATGAATGATTGCATCGAAACGGTGCGCGCCGAAAAGGCGCTCCATCGCGGCACCATCGCACACGCTGGCGCGCTCGAAAACCGGCGGCATGCCGGACAAGCGCTCAATCCGACGCAGAACTTCCGGCGAGCTGTTGGAGAAGTCATCGACTCCGACAACGCGATACCCCGCCGACAACAACGCTAACCACGTGTGTGAAGCGATATACCCCGCAGCACCCGTCAGGAGGATGGTAGACACCACAGGAATACCGCAGCCTCAGCGGCCCAGCGTGAACTGCGCCGAGCACCTGGAAACGTTGGCGCTGTAGGCGGACGAGAGTTCACCGGAGGCGCTGCGTGACTCACGACTCAAATTGCACGATAACTGCACGCTTCGTGCGGGTGCGTAACTGGCGCCAAAGCGCACGACGCGCGTGCGGTCGCTGCCGTCTCTCAACTGAGCACCAATGCTCTGGGCGCGGGAATCAAACAGCGAGCGCCGCGCGTAGCTCAAGCTGGCGTTGAGTGAAATCTTGTCTGTAGCTTGGTACTGCCCGGCGGCCAAAATCGTGGTGGTGACGCGGCTGTTCTCGCTGACACCGGTGACGGCACTGTCGTCGTCACTGGCGAAGATGGAGTCCTCCCCCGTATCGCGGCGGAGGTGCGTTCGCATCCGCAGCTTGCCCGTCAGGAGCCAGTTCCAATCCAGACTACCGGTTGCGCGGGTTGAGGTCTTTTGTGTAAACCGCGAATGTTTCGTTCTCCCCAGGCTAAGACGGCCTTTGATTGTGCTCAAGCCAGAGGCCGCCCATGCGGCGGTCAGATCCAGATAACGGCCGGTGAACTTGTTCGTGGTGAGCGGATAGCGGCCGCGGGTCAGGCGCAGGCCTGAACCCAAGGTCAGTTGACTGCTGGATCGGTATCGGCCCCTGAAGTCGACGCTGTTTTGGTTGAACTCGCGAAACTTGAAGTCATCAAGGGAATAGTCCAGCTGCATGTGGCGGACTTCACTTTCAAGCGTCAATGGCGTTACCGTGCCTATTCGGAAAACGGCCGACAGCTGATCTGTCGTTTGCGAATTGCGTTTGGTAGCGATCCGCGCCGTACTGGATCCCCCAACCGTCTCATTCAAATTGAAGCTTGCCAGTTTCTGGTTCGAACTGGCACGCAGGCGGCCTGAAATACGCTCGCGCGTAGACCAGTCGAGCCCAGTCGCGAGAGCGTACCCAGTGTTGTCGTAGATGGTGTTTTCGCTGAAGCGGCTGTAGTGCACCGCAGCGTTGGCATAAAAGCGCTGGCGTCCGAACGGCTGGTCTATTCCTCCAAACAAAGACGTCGTGGCTATTCGGTCTGACTTGGCAATCACTCCTGCGTCGATCTGGTCTTGCGTAAGCGTGACGCCGTCAGCCAACCGCACCAAGTTGGAGTCGTGCGTGAACGACTGTGACGCACCCACGTAGTAAGGGTTGGCCTCGCCATAAGCCAAGCCCGCGCCGCCAAGCGCCAGGGCAACGGCCAAGGCGCCCAGAAGACTCGTTCGAGATGTGGTCTGGCACAAATAAAGGGCTGGTTGGGGCATTATGTTTTCCTTACCTTGCTGCTGGCGGCACGCGAACGTGCTGCAATACTCAATAGGCGTTTCTATCAAAAAGCACCACGCGTATGGTGCGGGCGATGATTTGCAGGTCCAGACCCAGCGACCAGTTGCGTAAGTATTCCAGGTCGTACTCGACGCGTGCTTGCATTTTCTCTATGGTGTCGGTTTCGCCACGGTGCCCGTTCACCTGCGCCCAACCGGTGATACCGGGTTTGACTTTGTGCCGAACCATGTAGGCTTTGATCATCTGGCGATACTGCTCGTTGTGCGCCACCGCGTGCGGCCGTGGCCCGACAATGCTCATATGCCCTTGCAGCACGTTGAAGAATTGGGGCAACTCGTCCATCGATGTACGCCTAAGAAACGCCCCGAAACGCGTAGTACGCGGGTCTTGCTTGGTGGCCTGAGGCACCACCGGGCCGTCGTCCTGTGCGATCATTGAGCGGAACTTGGAGACCAGGATCTCCTCGCCATCCAGGCCGTTGCGGCGCTGTTTGAAGATGATAGGGCCCGGTGAACTGAGCTTGACCCCGATGGCGATGGCCAGCATCAGCGGAGAAATAAGCAACAAAATCAGGATTGACAACACGATATCACTTGCCCGCTTGAGCAGCGCGTTGGTCCCCGTGAACGGGGTCTCGCAAATACCCACCACAGGCACGCCGTTCATGTCTTGCAGCCGCCCCTGGATGATGCTGATGCCAAACACATCCGGCACGAAAAACAACGACGCTGTCGTGCCCTGGGCCTGCTCTAATAGCTCCACGATGCGCGGTTGCGAGCCCAGCGGTAGCGTGATGTAGACCTCGCGTACACCATGCTTTATGACGTAATTCCTGACGTCGGTCAAGCATCCTAAGCGTTGTATGACAGCCTCGGTGTGCAGGCGCTCATCGGTTCGGTCGTCGAAGTAGCCGACAAAATCAACCCCATTGTCGCGGTTGCCGGCCAGCGCCCGTGCGACCTTCACACCCAAGCGTCCGCCGCCGACAACAATGGCTGCCCGTCTTGCGCTTGGGCGGGCCGAACTCAACCTGACAATCCTGCGGCCGGTCCACACCGCTGTCCACTGAAAAACAGGGGTTAGTAACGCCCAAGACACCAACACGTTATGCTCGAAATACTTGAGGCTGTCGGTCGCATAGCCGAACAGCCAAAGAATGCCGAGCAACGCGAGCCACGACACGCCGATATCAACCGCGGCCGCCAGCGGGTTGTCATGGAATCGATTGCGCCCAGGAATGGTGAACGCGAAAACGAGAAAGCACAGCGTGATAGCGGGCCGCCGTAACGGTTCGTCGAACCAGCGACTGATGAGCAGGAACGCCAACACCGTGATCGCGGGCTCGAGAAATGCGGCGACGAACGACGTCACAGACTGTGGCGCGCTGTAAAACGTTCTCTTATATGTACGGTCTTCAAACATGAGCGGCGCAAAGGCAGGGCTGTGTCACGACAATGATGACGCGACCCTGCGCCGCATCAAGCTTATAGAAACTTTGTGGCTGCGGGTCGATTTGATTATGGCGTGGGGGCTGGCCTGTGATTGACTCGCCGTCGACGCCATAAGTTTTACGAACGGATAATTTTCGCTCAGAAATTGCGGGCCGAGGGGGTTTCATGTTGGTGTGGGGACAACGGTCCCCGCTTGCCTACAATCGATAAATGGTCCGTCTTTTTGCGCTTTCGCTCTACGCTGCGTTGGCCCAACGCGCTTTGTTGCTGGCGAATCATGTGTTAACGGCTGAACCCGTGGTCGCACAACGCCTGCGCGCCCACGCTGGCAGTTGCATTTTGTTGCAGTTTGCGCAGGAAGGGGGCGCCTGGCTGTCCGCGCTGCCGGCGGTACGCTTGACGATCACGCGAGCAGGCCTGTTGGAGCGGAAAGTTGACCCAATAACATTGGCAGCGCCGGACTTGCGAATCGACGTGGATGCCACGAACCCGGCGCTGGTGACGACACAGTGGCTTGCCGGCGTGCCACCGAAGATAGAGGTGCAGGGCGACGCCAATCTCGCAGCTGACCTGGCATGGGTGGTCGAGAACCTGCGCTGGGATGTCCAAGACGACCTGGCGCGCATTGTAGGCGTGGCCGGCGCGCATGAAATTGCTCGGTTCGGCAGCGCGCTGACAACGGGTCTGCAAAGGGCTGCCGGCGCCTTGGTAGACCGGGTTGCTCGCAAGCCGCCGGCGGGTGCAGCTGCGCCCGCCCCGCGATGAGGCACTTTGCGCGGCTGATTGTCATCGTCTTCACCATCCTGCGATTCGGGCTGGACGAGTTGGCCTTGTCTGGCTTTCGCCAACGCTGGGTGCGTTTGCTGGCCAGAGTAATTACGCTGGGCCGCAGGCTCGATGCCCCACGCGGCCAGCGCCTGCGACTGGCGCTTGAGCGGCTAGGGCCCATTTTTGTGAAGTTCGGCCAGGTGCTGTCGACTCGACGCGATTTCCTGCCAGCCGACGTCGCCGACGAGCTGGCGCGACTGCAAGATAGCGTTCCGCCGTTTCCCGCCGAGCAGGCGCGCCGGCTTGTGGAACAGGCTTTCGGACGGCCGATAGACGCAGTGTTCTCTCAGTTCGACGCTCAGCCCGTGGCCAGCGCTTCGATTGCGCAAGTGCATTTCGCGGTGCTGAGGAACGGACGCGAGGTTGCCGTCAAGGTGCTTCGGCCCGGAATGCTGGCGGCGATCGAGGCCGACTTGGCGCTTTTGCGCACGCTGGCTCGTTGGGTCGAGTGGCTGAGCGCGGACGGCAAACGGCTCAAGCCGCGCGATGTTGTCGCCGAATTCGACAAGTACCTGCACGACGAGCTTGACCTGGTGCGAGAGGCCGCCAACGCGTCTCAATTGCGCCGCAATATGCAGAGCTTGGCCCTGGTGATGGTGCCCGAAATGGTGTGGGAGCTTTGCACCAAGGGTGTGATTGTCATGGAGCGCATGGTGGGCGTTCCCATCAGTCAGGTACCGCGTCTTCGCGAGGCTGGCGTGGACGTGCAAAAACTGGCCCGCGACGGGGTGACGATCTTCTTCACACAGGTTTTTCGCGACGGCTTTTTTCATGCCGATATGCACCCGGGTAACATCCAGGTCAGCCTCGCGCCTACCACTTTCCAACGCTACATTTCGCTCGACTTCGGCATCGTCGGTACGCTCACTGAGTTCGACAAAGAGTATTTGGCGCAAAACTTTATCGCCTTTTTCCGCCGGGACTACAGACGTGTGGCCGAGTTGCACGTGGAGAGCGGCTGGGTGCCGCGAACCACGCGCGTTGACGAACTGGAAAGCGCTGTCCGCGCTGTTTGCGAGCCGCACTTCAACCGACCGCTCAAGGACATCTCGCTCGGCGATGTGCTGCTGCGCTTGTTTCAGGCTTCGCGTCGCTTCAACGTCAAAATTCAACCGCAGCTCGTGCTGTTGCAAAAAACTTTGCTCAACGTCGAGGGCTTGGGACGCCAGCTCGACCCGGAACTCGATCTGTGGAGTACGGCCAAGCCTTTCTTGGAGCACTGGATGAAAGATCAAGTGGGCTGGCGCGGATTCGTAAAACGACTCCAACGTGAGGCACCGCGCTACGTGCAGCTGTTGCCTCAGTTGCCGCGGCTGCTGCATCAGCGGCTGCAACCGCGTCCCGTGACCGAGGCGCGCGCACTCGAGGCATTGCTGGATGAAACCCGTCGTGTCCATCGGTTGCTGCAAGCGTTGGCGTGGAGCGCGGTTGGGTTTGTCGCCGGCGTGCTGGCGACACAGGCGTTCTTGTACTGACGCCTATCGTCCGCAGCAGTGGCGCCGCAGCTGGGGCTTCGCTGGCGTACCCCCGCCAGACAGACAATTACACTGCGGCCCGGTAAGTACCGCTTTCGTTAGGAGCCCTTCCTATGCTCGTGACCTCCGTCGCTCTCTACTTGTTGGTGACCATCAGCATCGGCCTCATCGCCGCTCGTCGCGTTCACGTCGCTAAAGACTTCCTGGTCGCGGGCCGCAGCCTGCCCTTGTACATGAACGTGGCCACGGTGTTTGCCACTTGGTTCGGCGCCGAGACAGTGCTGTCTGTGTCGGCCACGTTTGCCAAGGACGGTCTCAATGGCGTTCCCGGCGATCCCTTCGGCGCTTCGGTATGTCTTGTGCTGGCGGCGCTGCTGTTTGCAAGGCTGTTCTATAGGCTCAACCTGCTTACGATCGGGGATTTCTACAAGGTGCGCTATGGCAAAGCGGTCGAGGTGCTGACCAGCGCGGCGATCGTGATGTCGTACCTGGGGTGGACATCGGCACAGTTCACAGCGCTCGGCTTGGTGATCCATGTCTTGTCGGGGGGTGCGGTAGAGCTGAACACCGCCATCATGATCGGTGCCGCGATCGTTGTGATCTACACGATTTTTGGCGGCATGTGGTCTGTCGCGTTCACCGACTTGTTTCAGACCGTGGTCATCGTCATCGGCCTGAGTCTGGTTGCCATGTTGGTGAGCGACATGGCCGGCGGGGTGGAAAAAGTAATCGCGCGCGCGGCAGCCGACGGCAAGCTCAAGCTGTTTCCAGCGGAAATGGACGCGTCCATGGCGTGGGCAATGGCCGGCGCATTTTTCGCCTTTGCGTTCGGTTCGATCCCGCAGCAAGACGTGTTTCAGCGCATGACCAGCGCCAAGAATGAAGACACCGCCGTGCGCGGCACCATTCTGGGGGGCATGATCTACTTCTGTTTCGCCTTTGTGCCGATGTTCATCGCCTATTCCGCCCTCGTCGCGGACCCCGGCTTGGCGACGTTATTTGCTGGCGACGATGACCGTGAGATCCAGCTCATCTTGCCCCATCTCGTGCTCGGCAAGATGCCGATGTGGGCCCAAGTCATGTTCTTCGGTGCGCTGCTATCTGCGATTCTTTCCACCGCTAGCGGCGCTTTGCTCGCACCAACGGCGGCATTTACCGAGAACGTGCTGCGCCCGTTCGTGCCGCACATGAGCGATCGTCAAAGACTGCTGACGCTACGGATTATTCTCGTCACGTTTGCGGCTTGTGCGCTCTTATTCGCAGTGAACAGCAGAAGCACGATGTACGAGATGGTGCAAAACGCCTACAACGTGACGCTGACGGGTGCCTTTGTGCCGTTGATCGCGGGGGCTTACTGGAAACGTGCGACGACTCAGGGGGCTTTGTTCGCCATTGTTTTTGGGGTGGGGTGCTGGATGGGCGCCGACGCGGTGGCGGCCGACGCGATGGTACCCCCCAATCTGGTGGGCCTGTTCGCCTCGATCGTTGGCATGGTGCTAGGCTCTATCGCGCCACAAGTTCTGGCCGCCAAGGGCATGTCGATCCACAGTGCGCTCAAGCACCACGCGCACGCCGGACATGCGCATACCGTGGGGGGGGTGCCTACCGGCAGCCAGCATCAGCATTAACACGGTTTGACTCCTCACCGGCAGATGTGCTGTTCGCGATGCGCAGCAGGTATACTTTTCGGTTTTGCAGCGAGTGCTCGGCCATGCCCATTTACGCCTATCGATGCACGTCTTGCGGTCACGCAAAGGACGTGCTGCAGAAGGTTTCCGATCCCGTATTGACTGGCTGCCCAGCCTGCGGAGCCCCCACCTTCGCAAAGCAGCTGACGGCAGCCGGCTTCCAACTCAAGGGTTCGGGCTGGTACGCCACCGACTTCAAAGGTGGGCCGTCCGGTTCCAAACCGCAAAACGCACAACCAGACGATGCCAAACCTGCCGGAGAAGCCGCAACCACCCCGGCAGCTGGCAAGGCGGGCAAACCTGAAGCAAGCCCGGCCACTGGCGCCGGCACCGAGTCGGCCGCCGCTGACCCCCCACACGCGGCGCGGTGAGCTTGCCGCCCGCGCGTTCATAGCGAAGAAGTGAAGAAGTATTTGCTCGCAGGGCTGCTGTTGTGGCTGCCATTGACGATTACTGTTTGGGTACTGCACTCGCTGTTGGGTGTGCTGGACGGTATTTTCGGCAGCGTGCTCAGTGCTAGTCAGGCCGTCTTGCCGGAGGCCGCGCGCGCGTCGTTAGAGCTGTTGCGCTTTCCTGGCCTGGGTGTCGTCGTGATGATCTGTGCGTTATTGCTGACCGGCGTGTTTGCCACCAACATGTTCGGCCAGTGGTGGCTACGCCAAGGCAACCGACTGCTGAACCGCATTCCGATCGTGAAGTCGGTCTACAACTCGGTTAAACAGGTGTCGGACACCCTCTTCTCCAGCAGTGGTCAGGCGTTTCGTGAGGCCGTTTTGGTGCAGTACCCGCGCCCGGGCGCTTGGACTATTGCTTTCGTTACC
>Ga0224497_10001398_pt1 | contig 15406 bp, 13 predicted proteins | sample SF_Jul11_sed_USG_4_FD_167970 | JGI IMG/M metagenome (GOLD analysis project Ga0224497, IMG submission 167970) | Sediment microbial communities from San Francisco Bay, California, United States - SF_Jul11_sed_USGS_13 | ecosystem: Environmental > Aquatic > Marine > Sediment | place: USA... | reverse complement strand
CTTTTCGCCCTCACGGTTCTCTGGCTGTATGTCTGGGGCCGTCTACGCCTGATATACGTTTTGCTCGTCATAAGCATCGCCTTGCACGCAGGTACGGATATTCTTTACAACTACGCGCAGCTCGGAAAATTGTTCGGTGCGGGCAACTACCTGAACATCTACTGGTTGATCGCGTTTGCGCTTCAGTACTGGGCTGCCTGGGAGCAGGGGGAGCTGTCTGAAACGGGGGACGTAGCCGTCCTGGATGAGCGCCCCGAGGGAGATGCTCATCAACTGGAAGCAGTGATTCCGGCCATTCTGCTCGTGGGTATGATCATCGTGGCATGGATTTTCCGCGTCGAGTTGACATACCAGACGATAACCGCCGCTCTTCCAGTGACGCTAATATTTGCGATCTTTCTCGGATGTCGAGAGTGGTGGATCGACCGTTGTGAAACACGGTTGACCGAAGCGCTTCAGATGTCGAATGAGGCGCTCGGGCAGTCCAATCTCGAGCTAGAGAGCGACATGGCTGCGCGCAAACGCGCAGAAGAATCCTTACGCGAAAGTGAAGAGCGGTATCGTAATGTGGTCGAAGACATACCGGCCCTGATCTGTCGTTTTCTACCCGATGGAACGCTCACTTTTGTTAATCAGCACTACTGTCTCTACTTTAATAAAGCGCGCGAGCAGTTAGTCGGGCATAACTTTTTTCAATTTATTCCCGAGGCAGACCGGAAAGCGGTTCAGAAGCATTTTTCCTCGCTCACGCCAGACGACGCAGCCACTACATACGAGCACAAGGTCGTGGCACCGGGCGGAAGCGAGCGCTGGCAACGATGGACCGACCGCGCACTGTTCGACGCGCATGGTCGCCCGGCGGAGTATCAATCGATCGGCGAGGACATTACCGAGAGCAGAAGAAGAGACGAGGCGCTGCGGGAAAGCGAGCGGCGTTTCCGCAATCTGATCGAGGGTTCGGTTCAGGGGATCTACATCCATCGGGACTTCAAACCTTTATTTGTCAACCGGGCCTTTGCCAATATCCTTGGCTATGAATCGGTGGATGAACTCCTCGCGAGCATGAAATCCATAGAGGAGCATCTGACTCCGCATGAATACGAGCGTATTCGGGGTTATAAGGCGGCGCGTCTACGGGGAGAGGAGGCGCCCGTTCGCTACGAATATGAGGCGCTTCGAAAAGACGGCAGCATAGTCACGTTACAGAACGCTGTCAGGGTCATTACCTGGGACGGTGAACCCGCCATTCAAAGCACGGTTATTGACGTCACCGAGGCCCGTCAGCTCTCTGAGCAGCTTTCCTATCAGGCGAGTCATGACGCCTTGACGGACCTGCTCAATCGGCGCGCGTTTGAGCAACGTTTGCAGCAGTTGTTGGAGACGGCCAAAGCCGAGAATATCGAGCACGTATTTTGTTACTTGGATCTGGATCAATTCAAGGTCATCAACGACAGCTGCGGGCATATCGCCGGGGATGAGCTTTTGCGACAGCTCGGGCAGATGTTAAAACAACACATCCGGGGCCGGGACACGCTGGCGCGTCTGGGGGGCGACGAATTCGGTCTATTGCTCGAGCGTTGCACGATCACGGAAGCCACGCGAGTAACCACTGCGGTGCAGAAGGCCGTCGAAGGGTTCCGCTTTCAATGGGAAGAGAAGAGCTTCAGTATCGGCGTCAGCATTGGCGTCGTGCCTATCAACGAAAGCAGTGAGAATATGGAGAGTGTGCTCAGTATGGCAGACGCCGCCTGCTATGCGGCCAAAGATGCGGGACGCAACCGAGTACACATATACCATCGAGGCGATGCGGAGCTGGCAAAGCGGCGAGGAGAGATGCATTGGGTCGCCGTGATTAACCGGGCACTCGAGGAAAGCTGGTTCCAACTCTGTTTTCAGTCGTTTATTCCGCTGTCGAGTCGCGATGATCAGAGCGAAGGCTATGAACTTCTTCTCCGAATGCAGGACGAGGATGGCAGCATTGTATCGCCCGGTGCCTTCTTGCCGGCTGCCGAGCGCTACAATCTCGCGACGAAGGTGGACCGCTGGGTCGTCGGCACAGCTTTTGAATGGTTCAGCCGTCATCGGAAGAAACTAGAGCGCGCGCTCATGTGCTCCATTAACCTATCAGGCAACTCCCTCGGCGATAGCGAGTTTCTGCAGTATGTCATCGAGCAGTTCGAGGAGAAGAACCTGCCGCTTGAGAAGATCTGCTTCGAGATCACCGAAACGGCGGCGATTGCCAATTTGACTAACGCCACCCACTTCATCAAAGCGCTCAAGAAGCTGGGCTGCCGCTTTGCCTTGGATGATTTTGGCAGCGGCTTGTCCTCATTCGCTTATCTCAAGAACTTGCCGGTAGATTTTTTGAAGATCGATGGCATGTTCGTGAAGGACATCCTGGGTGATCCGGTACACCTGGCCATGGTGAAATCAATCAACGAAATGGGACACGTGATGGGCAAGCAGACGATTGCCGAGTTCGTCGAGAATGAAGCCGTACTAGATAAGCTCAAAGAGGTAGGCGTTGATTACGCTCAGGGCTACTGGATCGCTCGACCCCGACCGCTTGAAGAACTAATAACGGATCCCGGGGTTGATCTGGTGAAGACCCCCGCGCGCATCGCGAGGCAAGCCGGTGCTGGTGGTCGCAGGGCGTAAATCTTAGCCATTGTTCGTTCACGACCTGCGGAAAAGAGCTCGCCAATCCGGCTCCACGAAAATCTAGGGTTCGCTCATTTATTTAGCGAACGAGTCTCCAAAAAGACGCCGTTTTTTGAACGTCACGCCCGCATCAAAGGCAACACCAGCTGCTCGATCCAGTTGCGCACCTCGACCAGGCGAATATCCTCGTTCATGACGTCGTCGTCGACGCCAAGCAACCAGGCGAGATCTTTCCTGGACGGATCCTGGTAAAGCACCTCCATCTTGTTGACGTAGTCGCGTGCCGCGTCTTCGTCTTTGAAAAATCCCATCTTGGTCAGACGCTCGATGCGGCAGTAGGTGAGGCGCGCAATCTCATGCAGGTCATATTCCGGGTGATATTGCACCGCCCACATGGTGCCGCCTTTATGGGTGATCGCCAGAGCCTGCACCTGGGTGAACGAATTACCGGCAAGGGTGACGCCCCCGGGCGGCAGATGGGTGACCTCATCCTCGTGACTGATGAATGCGTCGAAGACGGAAGGCTTGCCGGCGTAAAGCGGATGCCCGCGGCCCTCCGGGGTCAGGGCGATCTTTCGGGCGATGCCCATCTCTCGGCCGCGCGGATTGTGCGCGCAGTGGCCGCCTGCGGCGACGGCGGCAATCTGCACCGCCCAGCAGCTGCCGAAGCTCGGCACCTTGGCTTCGAAAGCAGCGCGGCAAAACTCAATTTGAGCGGTGACTTCGGACGTATCGTGGTATGCGGTAAGGCTGGAACCCGTCCACGCAATGCCGTCGTAGGCGGAAAGCTCGGCTCCCTGGGGCAGCGAAGCACCGGGATCGGCGGGATAGAGGATGTCCACCTGGCAACCCGGATGACACTTGTTGAGCATTCGTGAGTAGAGCTCCCCGGCGGGGGTGGCGCCGCCGGCGGCCAACTCTGCTCGTCCTTCTTTTCGGTAACCGTCGACGACGAGAAATTTCGGCTCGTTGGGCATGAGGCTTCGATCCTCTTGTGATTAACCCGCGGCGAGGCGCTCGATGATTGCGGGCAGATCCGCGTAACGCTCGCAGATAGCATCCGCCGTAGTGGCGTTCTTGTCGCGATCACGGGTTGCGGTGAACAGCACGGCCTTCATGCCGAGCGCGTGGGGACCCTTGATGTCCTTGTGGTCGCGGTCGCCCAGGTGAAGCATCTCTTCCATCCGCGTCCCGAGCTGCTTTGCCACCGAGGCGAACATGCTTGGATGCGGCTTCGAGTGACCCACCTCGTCCGAGAAAGCGAAGCCGGAGAAGAAGCGCTTGAGTTCGTGCATTTCCAGCCACTGCCGCAAGCACCGGCCGGGAGAGTAGATGGCATCGGAGACCACGCCGAGCTTGTACCGTGTAGAAAGCTCGGCCAGCGCTTCGGCGACGCCCGGCACCGGATCCGGCGTGATGGTCACTTCCATTTCTTCGAGCTCGCGAACCAGGGCGCTGAAGGTTTCCGACGGCAGCCTTCGCCCGAGTCCCGTTTCCAGAACAGAGAGGCGCTCACTCACGGTCCAGGTGACGTGCTGCTCGTGCCAAACGTGATTGAATCCCGCCTCCATGGTGTCATAGGCAATCTGGACGTGGCGCGGATCGGTCGAAGCCCCGGAGGAAAACGCCTGGTAAGCAAGCCGCCTGCGGGTGTCACGCTTGGACTCGAGCCCCTGCGCCATTCGCTTGGGCTCGTCGGAGTCGTCGTGTATCACCGTGTCCCAGAGGTCGAAGGTGATGGCTTTGATCATGGTTGGAAGGCTTTATTGAATCGTGCACCGAATATTCACGCCGGACTCCTGGCGACGCTGAGGGTAAGGTAAAGCCATCGGGCAGACAACATGGATACATGGCGAAGACGAGCGCCAGTCCTTATCATTCTGGGGCTGGCTTGTGCCCGACGAGCGGTGCGGCAAGATGACGAACAATACAAAAATATCGATTCCTGACGATCGGCGATGGTGAACTCGGGACCGGAAATTTCGCGACTGCCGCTGGCGGCAGCGGCGCCGGGAAGTCCCCGACACCTGACCGTGGTCCGCTACGGAGAGGCGGACGCGCGCCCAAAAGCTTACCTGCAGGCGGCGCTGCACGCCGACGAGATCCCCGGCCTTTTGGTGCTGCATCACCTGCGCATGCTGCTGGACACCGCCGCCGCGCGGGGCGAAATCACAGGGCAGGTGCTGATCAATCCTTACGCCAACCCCATCGGTCTGGCCCAGAACGTCAACGCAAAGCTTCTCGGGCGTTACGCCCTGAGCGGAGCGGGGAATTTCAACCGCCAGTATCCGGACGTGATTGATGCGGTGGCGACAAAAGTGTCGGGCAAGCTGGTAAACAACGCGGCCACAAACGTCGCCACCATTCGCCGCGCCATCAATGAGACTCTGGACGCGCGCAAGCCACTGGAGGAGACCGATCGCCTTCGGCTCACGCTGATGCGCCTCGCCGCCGATGCCGACATCGTGCTGGATCTGCATTGCGACGAGGAAGCGCTGCTGCACGTCTACTTGGGGACGCCGCTCTGGCCCACCGGTTCCGATTTATGCGCGCAGCTGGGTAGCCGGGTCACGCTGCTGGCAACGCGATCCGGGGGTAATCCTTTCGACGAGACCGTGGGCGGTATCTGGTGGGCGCTGGCGGTACACTTCCCGGATAAACCCGTTCCGCCGGCCTGCCTTTCCGCCACCGTGGAGCTTCGCGGAGAGGCAGATGTGAGCGACGAGATGGCGCGGGCCGACGCGGAAAATCTGCTCGCCTTCTTGAGACGGCGGGGCGTCGTGGCGGGCGATCCGGGACCGCTTCCCAAGCCGCTTTGCGACGCGACCCCGCTGGAGGGCACCGATATTCTCCGGGCACCGGTCCAGGGCGTGGTGAGCTACACCCGGAGCTTGGGCGAACACGTCGATGCCGGGGACGTGGTGGCGGTGATTGTGGACCCCGGCGCGGACGATCCGAAAACGGCCCGCAGCGAGGTGCGAACAGTGGCGACCGGGTTGTTGTTCATGCGCCGAAACACGCGGTTCGCCCGCTCCGGAGACGTCCTGGCCAAGGTGGCGGGGGCCACGCCGCTGGCAGAGCGTATCGGCGGGCCGCTGTTATCGGACTGATCGCTTCGCTCAGCCCCGGCGCGGCGCCGGCGTTGTCGTTGTTTGCTTCCGGGTTCGATCCCGTCTAACTTATGCCGACCTCCCGTCCGATTGACCTGGAAGATCTCCGAAGTGGCAGAAGCAACCCCAGCACTCGTGGTAGAGAACCTCCACAAGAGCTTCGGCAATGTCGATGTGCTCAAAGGGATTTCACTGGTGGCCCGCGAGCACGAGGTCGTCTCCATACTTGGGAGCAGCGGCTCCGGAAAAAGTACTTTCCTTCGCTGCATCAACCTTCTGGAGACCCCCAATTCGGGCAAGGTCTACGTCCAGGGGGAGCTCATCAACATGAGGGAGCGCGACGGGCGGGAGGCGATCCCGCAAGACCGCCAGCAGGTGGAGCGCATTCGCTCCAAGCTGGGTATGGTCTTTCAGCAGTTCAATCTGTGGGCCCACATGACGGTGATGGAAAACGTCATCGAGGCGCCGGTTCACGTGCTCAAGATTCCCAAGGCCGAGGCCCTGGAGCGGGCCAAGCAGGTGCTGCACAAGGTGGGCATGTACGAGCGCAAGGACTATTACCCTGCGCATCTTTCGGGTGGACAGCAGCAACGGGCGGCCATTGCCCGGGCCCTGGCCATGGACCCCGAGCTGATGCTGTTCGACGAGCCGACCTCGGCACTGGATCCGGAGCTGGTTGGCGAGGTTCTAAAGGTAATGCGCAGCCTGGCCGAGGAGGGCCGGACGATGCTGGTCGTCACCCACGAAATGAGTTTCGCCAAGGACGTTTCCAATCACGTCATTTTTCTGCACGAGGGGCTGGTCGAGGAATCCGGTATCCCGGAGCAGGTTTTCAGCCAACCCAAATCCAAGCGCTTCCGGCAGTTTCTGGCCGGCACGCTCAAATGAGCGAAGCGCGAAAGCAAAACCATTAAAATTCAATCGAGAGGAGACTGAAGAATGAAAAGACTATTGAGTACCATTATCGTCGCTGCCGCCGTGGCCCTTACCGCCGTCGCCGCCGACGCGAAGGAATGGAAAAAGGTCCGTATTGGCGTGGAAGGCGCTTACCCGCCATTCAGCTATGTGGATCCTGACGGCAAGTTGGCCGGTTTCGATATCGACATCGCCAACGCGCTTTGCAAACAGATGGGCGCCGAGTGCACGCTGGTGCAGCAGGACTGGGACGGAATCATCCCGGCGCTGCTGGCGCGCAAGTACGACGCCATCGTTGCGTCCATGTCCATTACCGAAGAGCGGAAGAAAAAAGTCGCTTTTACAAACAAGTATTACCAGACGCCAGCCAAGTTCGCGCGCAAAAAGGATTCCGGTATCGAGATCTCAAAGGCCGGGCTCAACGGCAAGACGGTCGCGGTGCAGCGCGCCACCACCCACGATAACTTCGTTACCGGCGAGTTCGGTAACTCGGTGAACATCAAGCGCTACGCCACCCAGGACGAGGCCTACCTCGACGCCGTGTCGGGACGGGTGGATCTGCTGCTGGCGGATTCGGTGGCCCTGGACGACGGCTTTCTGAAGACCGAGAAGGGCGCAAGCTGGGAGTTCGCCGGCCCCGATTACTCGGATCCCAAGTACTTTGGTGATGGCTCCGGCATCGCCGTTAGACAGCAGGACAAAGATCTCGTCGCGAAGCTCAACAACGCGATCAAGGCAATCCGCGCCAACGGTACCTACGACGCTATCGCCAAGAAGTACTTCGATTTCAACGTCTACGGCCAGTAATTGAGGCCGCAAAGGAAAATCGGCGCGCGCCGCGGGTGGAGACTGCCCGCGGCGCGCATCGGATCTTAAAGGCAGCAGTCAATGCTGGATCTTCACGGCTACCTTCCCTTCATCCTGAAAGGCATGGTCCTCACGGTGGAGGTTGCGCTGCTGTCTCTCCTCATCTCTCTCATTCTCGGTTTTATCGGCGCGCTGGCGAAGCTATCCCAGTCACGCATCGCCAACACCATCGCCGGCTTATACACGACGATCATTCGTGGGGTGCCGGATCTGGTGCTTATGATGTTGATCTTCTTCGGCGGCCAGCTGCTGGTGAACGACATCGGTTTCAGGCTGGCCGAGTTCAGCGAGGCTCAGGGCCTTCCGTTCAATATTGGCTGGGACTATATCGATATCAGTCCTTTCATCGCCGGCGTTGCCACCATCGGCTTCATTTTTGGCGCCTACATGACCGAGACCTTTCGTGGCGCCATCCTCGCGGTACCGCGGGGGGAGATCGAGGCGGGCTACGCGTTCGGCATGAGCCCGACACAGGTTTTTCTGCGCATCACTTTGCCCGCCTGCGTGCGCCACGCGCTACCCGGTTTCGGCAACAACTGGCTGGTGCTGGCCAAGACCACGGCGCTGGTGTCGGTGATTGGGCTTCAGGACATGGTTTTCAACGCCAGCCAGGCTGGCGGCGCGACGCGCCAGCCGTTTACTTTTTTCTTGGTGGTTGCGCTTTTATTCCTGGTCATTACCGGCGTTTCCGACGTTGGCCTGCGCTGGCTGAATAAGCGCTACAGCGTAGGCGTGAGAAGAGCCTGAGCCGTGGATATTCAGGTCATCATTGAAAATCTGCCGCTTTACCTGAGCGGACTCTGGGTGACCATCCAGCTGGTTTCCCTTTCGCTGGCTTGCGGCCTGGTTTTGTCGGTTCCGGTGGCGCTGGCCGCGCGTTCGCGCAACGTTTTCGTCGCCTTCTTGCCCAAGGCATACATCTATTTCTTCCGCGGAACGCCGCTGCTGGTGCAGATGTACATCATTTATTACGGCATGGCGCAGTTCGAGGGCGTGCGCGAAAGCTTCATCTGGGTGGTGTTCCAGCAAGCGTACTGGTGCGCTCTGATCGCCTTCAGCCTCAACACCGCCGCATACACGGCAGAGATCCTCCGCGGCGCCATGGAGCAGACCTCCTTCGGCGAGATTGAGGCGGCCAAGGCCTGCGGTATGTCAGGTCCGACAATGTATCGCAGGATAATCCTTCCTGGCGCCTTCAGGCGCGCGCTGCCCGCCTACGGCAACGAAGTGATCTTTATGCTCCACGGCAGCGCGCTGGCCGGCGTCATCACCATAGTCGACCTGTTCGGGGCGGCGCGTATCGTCAACTCCCGCCACTTCGTGCCCTTCGAGTCTTACATTGCCGCCGGATTTTTCTACCTCTGCGTCACCTTCATGATCGTGTGGCTGTTCAAGATCTGGGAGAAGCGCTGGCACGCGCACCTCCGCCCCAGGGAGAGCCTGGGAGAAAAGCCCGCCGCGCTCGCGCCGACGGCGAGCGGTCTTTCGGATTGAAACGGAGCTTTCGGTGACCGGCCTTTAGCGCTAGGGAACAAATATCTTGTTCCTCATCATGCCGTCGTTTTCCGAGCCCTTGGTCCGCAGGTCGCGGCCCAGCCAGTCCAGCTTCTGAAAAATATCCTGAGCCGAGGGTGTCATTCGACTGACATTGCCATTCACGTAGCGCACCAGGCCTCCAATCTCGTCGGCAGGCAGAACCAGCGCGCCGGTACGACGATTATCGACCTCCACGTGATTGTCGTTCAATCCAAGACCTAGTGCGGCTTCCCGTATATACAGAATAGTAAGCTCGGGCTCCTCTAGTCTGCCGTTTCCGTTGGCGTCGTACTGCGGAAGCACTGGCTGCAAAGGGGTATAGGTCACCTGGGCAATTTCCACCTTGTTGAAAGGAAAGCCGGTGGTAAATAGACCCGTCTGGGACTTATATCCGGGAAACGCCTGTGAAAACTCAATCTTTTTTCCATCAGAAAGCGCCAGCTGCACGTCCCGCACGTGGGCGAGCTCAAAGTCGCCTTTATAGCAGCAAGGGGGTACCGGTTCCGAGGTGGACGCGCATGCTGACACGCTAAGCAACAGCAGTGCGCCGATTCCGGCGCGGGCACCTGATCGCAATCGAGATATTTTTGACGCTGACATGGGGATCTCTAATTGTTTATCTCACGAACGGGTTAGACATGCGCGCCCCGTATCGGGTTCCAAAAAATCTCTAGGCAACGAGCGCCTCCGGGTATCCCTGCTGAGCGACGGATTGGTGGACGTGGTGTCGCTTCAGGCAGCGCGGGCGAAATAGGCGCGGGCGGCGTCGATGACCGTGGGAATTTCCTCGGCGTGAAAGTCCAGATGCGTGACCAGGCGTATGGGCGTGCCGGCTGACAGGTAGATTCCCCGCTTACGCATGTGCTCGGAGAAGCCGAGGGGATCTCCCGAGGCCACGCTGACGAAGAGCATGTTGGTCTGCACTTCGGCCGGGTTGACCGAAAGGCCCGTCACGTCGGCGAGGCCTTTTGCCAAAGCCAGGGCGTTGGCGTGGTCCTCAGCGAGACGGTCCACGTGGGATTGAAGCGCCACGATTCCGGCGGCGGCGATGATGCCCGCCTGGCGCATGCCGCCGCCCGTGACCTTGCGCCAGCGCCGGGCCCGCTGGATCAGGTCGCGGCTGCCGCAGAGCATTGAACCCACCGGGGCGCCGAGACCCTTGGAGAGGCAGAAGGAGACGCTGTCGAAGCGGCCCGTGACGCGATCTACCGGGACACTGAGCTTCACCGCGGCGTTGAAAACCCGGGCGCCGTCCAGGTGAAGCCTCAAGCCTTTTTTGTCAACGAACGCTCTCGCGTTGTCCAGATATTCGAGGGGCAGCACCTTTCCGGCCTGGGTATTTTCCAGGCACAAAAGCCGGGTGCGCGCAAAATGGATGTCGTCCGGCTTGATCACCCGCGCGACCGCGTCGAGGGACAGGGTGCCGTCGGGCTCGAAGTCGATGGGCTGAGGCTGAATGCTGCCCAGCACGGCGGCGCCGCCACCTTCGTATTTATAGGTGTGGGCCAGCTGTCCGACGATGTACTCATCACCTCGCTCGCAGTGGCTGAGCAGGGCCAGCAGATTGGACTGGGTGCCGCTGGGCACGAAGACTGCGCTCTCGTGCCCTAATCGTTCTGCGGCAATGGCCTCGAGCCGGTTGACGGTGGGGTCTTCGCCGTAGACGTCGTCGCCCACTTCTGCCGCGGCCATGGCGGCGCGCATCGCCTGGGTGGGCCGGGTCACGGTGTCGCTTCGAAGGTCGATTGCGCTCATTTACGCTGTCTGGGCCAATGGAGTGGAGGCTACAGGCTAACTGCAGCTAATTTTTTAGCCAAGTAACTTCGTACCCGTTATGCTTCCCTGTCGGCATGGGGCACGAATAATGCGCGGCTTTTAAGGAGGCACGACTCGATGGCGGAAAATCAGCCGGAAAGCAAACGCACCCTGATTCTGACGGGGGCCAGCCGGGGCATTGGTCACGCCACGGTAAAGCGTTTTTCCAGCGCAGGCTGGCGCGTGATCACCTGCTCACGGCATGCGTTTCCAGAGGACTGCCCCTGGGAGGCGGGTCCCGAGGATCACATCCAGATCGATCTCTCCGATCAGGACAACACGCTTGCCGGGATCGCGGAGATGCGCCAGCGTTTGAACGGCGCGCCGCTGAACGCCCTGGTGAACAATGCCGGGATCTCGCCCAAGGGACCGAACGGGGAGCGTCTGGACGCTATTCACACCAAGGCAGAGGACTGGAAGCACGTCTTCCAGGTGAACTTCTTCGCCCCCATTCTGCTCGCCCGCGGGCTCATCGAGGAGCTAAAAGCCGGCAAGGGCACCATTATCAACGTGACCTCCATCGCCGGCAGCAGGGTGCATCCGTTTGCCGGAGCGGCCTATGCCACCTCTAAGGCGGCCTTGGCCTCGCTGACCAGAGAGATGGCGGCCGACTTCGGGCCCCGCGGGATTCGCGTCAATGCCATTGCGCCGGGAGAAATAGACACGGCGATCCTCTCTCCGGGCACCGAAGAGATCACGCGGCGCCTTCCCCTGAGGCGACTGGGCACGCCGGAAGAAGTGGCGTCGACTATTTATTTTCTTTGCTCTCCGCAGGCCAGCTACGTAACCGGAACCGAAATTCAGATCAACGGCGGCGAGCACGTTTAAAAGGACGTGATTATCTCCGCCGCGTCAACGTAAAACATGAGTGGGATCCATTTATGACGCACGCTCCAAATTCACTCGCGGCAAAAGACATTGCCTACAACCTTCATGGTTACACCAACTGGGTGCTTCACCGCGACAAGGGCCCGCTGCTGATTACCCGCGGAGAAAACATCTATGTCTTCGACGACGAAGGGAACAAGTACATTGAAGGTCTCGCCGGACTTTGGTGCGTGTCGCTGGGGTTCAGCGAGCCGCGCCTGGTTGCCGCAGCCTCGCGTCAGCTCGAAGTCATGCCCTTCTCGCACAACTTTGCCCACCGGGCGACCGCGCCGGTCATCGAGCTCGCCGAGAAGCTCATTGGCATCGCGCCGGAGCCCATGAGCAAGGTGTTTTTCGTCAACTCGGGATCCGAGGCGGTCGACAGTGCCGTTCGCTTCGTCTGGTATTACAACAACGCCCGCGGGCGCCTGAAGAAGAAGAAAATCATCTCCAGGCTGCGTGGCTATCACGGTGTGACGGTGGCGGCCGGTAGCCTGACGGCGATACCGATGATGCAAAAAGATTTCGATTTGCCGCGGGAGCGTTTTCTGCACACGGATACGCCGCACTACTACCGCCACGCCGAGCCCGGCGAGTCAGAGTCAAAGTTTTCACAGCGGCTGGCTAATAATCTCGATCGGCTCATCGAAGAGGAAGGCGCCGACACCGTTGCCGCGTTCATCGCCGAACCGGTGATGGGCGCGGGCGGCGTCATCGTTCCGCCGGAGGCATACTTCGAGAAAATTCAGGCGGTGCTGAAAAAGCACGACGTGCTGATGATCGCCGACGAGGTCATTTGTGGCTTCGGCCGCACCGGAAACATGTGGGGCAGTCAGACCTACGGAATCCGACCGGATATGGTCACCTGCGCCAAGCAGCTTTCCTCCGGCTATCTCCCGATTGCCGCGCTCATGATTTCGGACGAGCTCTATCAGGTGATGGCGGACAACAGCAAGGCACACGGCGGGTTCGGCATGGGTTATACCTACGGCGCGCATCCGGTGTCCGCGGCGGTGGCGCTGGAGACATTGAAGATCTACGAAGAGCGGGACATGGTGAATCACGTGCGCCGGGTGTCGCCGTCCTTTCAGGCCCGGCTTCGTGCTCTGGCCGATCATGCGCTTGTGGGTCAGGCCCGCGGGGTGGGACTGATCGGCGCCGTCGAGCTGGTGGCCGACAAAGGCACCCGGGCTCAATTCGATCCGGCTATCAAGGCGGCCCAGGGCGTGGCCGAGCGGGCTCAGGCGAACGGGCTCATTGTGCGCGGCCTGACGGGGGACTCGGTGGCCATATGTCCGCCGCTGATCATCGACGAGAAGCAGATCAACGATCTGTTCGATCGCTTCAAACGTGCGCTCGATGAGGCCGCGACGGAGATTCGCAAGAAAGCAGCCTGAGCTCCGCGGAGGGAGTAATCTCCCCGAGAGAAGAATAACAACCCTTCGGCGTGCCCCGCGCTGCGGCGTAGTCTGGCTGGAGCGTTGATCTGAGAGAATTTTCATTGGCGGCAAAAAAACGTTTGCACTGGACCCGATGGTCGGACGAGAAGCTGCTCGACCTTCGCTTGTGTGATCTCGGGGTTCGGCTTGAAGGCAGCTGGCTTGAAGAGCGCTTCCACAAGCTGCAGCAAGAGCTCGACGCGCGCAAGGTGCGCATACGGCCGCATTTCTGGATCTCCGACGAGTGGTTTTCTCCCGACGGCGTGACCGGGATTGCGGTGCCGTTCTACCTCACCCATCCGCGACTCATGCGTCTCGAGCGCAAGCAGATCCTGAACGTAGAAGGGGGCAGCCGCACGGGCTGCCTCAAGCTGCTGCGCCACGAGATGGGTCACGTCATGGACCACGCCTATCGACTCAATCGGCGGCGGCGCTGGCAGCGGACTTTCGGTCTCTCTTCGTCACGCTATCCGGACTACTACAAGCCGAACCCGGCAAGCAAGCGCTATGTCATTCACCTGGATCACTGGTACGCCCAGGCGCATCCGGACGAGGATTTCGCCGAGACCTTTGCGGTGTGGCTGACGCCAAAATCCGGATGGCGGGAACGATACAAGGGCTGGTCGGCGCTGAAGAAGCTCGAGTACGTGAACGAGCTGATGGCGGAGCTTTCCGGGCAAACGCCAAAGGTGCGAAACCGCTCTAAAGTCGATCCCATCAGCCGCATGAGGAAAACGCTGCGCGAGTACTACGAGGAAAAACTCGAGCTGTACTCCGGCATGACGACTTCGGACTACGACGCTGATCTGGTCAGACTTTTCCGCGGCACCAAGTCGCGTAACGCAGAAACGGCATCGGCGTTCCTTCGCCGGAACCGGGTAACGATACGCCGCATGGTGACGGAAAATACTTCTGAGCATCCGCTGGCGGTGGACATGGTTTTACGCGAGATGATCAGCCGCTGCCGCGAGCTCAAGCTGCGCGTCGCAGGCTCCGAGCGGCGGCTTATCGTCGACCTGGCGATCGTGCTCGCGGCGCGCAGCGCCGAGTACGTCTACCGCCGAAGGGACTGGCACGCCCTATGAAAAAGCTCAGGGTTCTGGTTCTGGTGCACGCCAACTACGTGCCGCCGGAAGATATCAGCACGCTGAGCGACGCGGAGCAATACGACCTCAAGACCGAGCTGGACGTGGTCCGCGCGCTGGAGATCCTAGGCCACCAGGTGCGGGTGCTCGGGGTTCTTGACGAGCTGCTGCCCATCCGCGAGTCGGTGGAAGAGTGGCGTCCCCATGTCGTGTTCAATTTGCTGGAAGAGTTCCGCGGCGAGGCGGTTTACGACCAGAACGTGGTCGCTTTTCTGGAGCTGCTTGGCGTGCCCTACACGGGCTGCAGCCCCCGCGGACTGATCATCGCCCGTGACAAGGCCATGTCTAAAAAACTGCTTGTTTACCATCGAATTCGCTGCCCACGCTTCAAGGCAGCACGAAAAGGGCACGCGGTACGCCGGCCGGCAAAACTCGATTTCCCTATCATCGTCAAATCACTCAACGAAGAAGCCTCCCGGGGTATTTCGAAAGCGTCCGTCGTCACCGACGAGGACTCGCTGGCAAAGAGAGTCGAGTTCATTCACCAGCGTATCGGCACGGATGCCATCCTGGAGCAGTTCATTCCCGGCCGCGAGCTATACGTGGGCATCCTGGGTAACGTGCGCCTGACCGCGCTTCCGCCCCGGGAGCTGCTACTGAAGGACCGCGAGCCGGATGAAAATATGGTTGCCACCGAACGCATGAAGCACGACATCGCCTACCAGGAAAAACACGGCGTCGAGATTGCGCCGCCGCGGCCGTTGCCGGACGGTGTGGAAGCGATGCTGGTGCGACAGAGTAAACGCATCTACCGGATCCTCGGGCTCGAGGGCTATGGTCGCATCGACTACCGAATGGACGCGGAGGGCAGGCTGCACTTTCTCGAGGCCAACCCCAATCCCGAAATCGCGCGGGAGGAAGAGTTTGCCTCAGCCGCGGAGGCCGCAGGATTGGCCTATGAATCGCTGATTCAGAGAATATTGAATCTGGGGTTGGGGAGGTGAGGGGTGAAGAACGTATGTCGTATATCGTATATCGTATGTCTTATGTCGGGAGGAAGGCTGGTATCTATCTAGACTGATTAGCAATAGGTCTCGGTGAGTCATCTAAG
>Ga0224497_10001397_pt1 | contig 15420 bp, 15 predicted proteins | sample SF_Jul11_sed_USG_4_FD_167970 | JGI IMG/M metagenome (GOLD analysis project Ga0224497, IMG submission 167970) | Sediment microbial communities from San Francisco Bay, California, United States - SF_Jul11_sed_USGS_13 | ecosystem: Environmental > Aquatic > Marine > Sediment | place: USA... | reverse complement strand
TTCTAGCACCGTATCGATGTCCGAGCCCAGGGAATCGTCCAGAAACAAGAATGATGACAGCTCTATTGTCGGACTAAGCCAGCCGCGCAGCCCGGCATGCAAGATCAGGCCGTCGTCGTCGAAGTCACTCGCGCCACGGCGATCAATCTCGCTCTCCGCAAAGGAGGCACCCACGGCAAGGTCGAGATTCTCAGAGATATCCCAATAGTAACCGCCGCCAATCTGTATTATCGAACGGTCGACTAATTCGTTTGCTTCCCAGTCCTGGTAGCTGCCGAAGATGTATATATTTGGCGCCACGATGAACGAGCCGCCGATCTCGAGGCCACCGGAGTCGAGCTCCGTCATCGCGAGGCTGCCGTACGCAAAATCGTAGGGCGAAGGCTTATCGGCTTGCTGTTGGGCGTTGGCCAGGGAAATGACGAATAGCGGAAGCACGGCAACGAGCTGTGAGACTTTTTTGAGCGCCATGAGCGTAGTGGACCTCTGTGTGGAACGAGTGCGGACGGCGCGATAAGTTGCGCCGAGGTATAAATAGGGTGCAATAGTATACCGTCCGGGATGAGCGAGGAAGCTGATTTTTCAGCTATCGGCGTTGGGCCGGGTAACCCGGTTTCTCGGCAATGAGTAATATGTTGCTGATCGCGCGGTCGGCAAACGCTCCCTCGCAATAGGTCAAGTAGAACTCCCACATGCGAATGAATTCCTCTGGATAGCCCAGCTCCCGGACCTTGTCGATATGCGCGAAGAAATTCTGCCGCCAATGATAGAGGGTCAGTGCGTAGTGTCGGCCAATGTCCTCGAGCCCGGTAATCAGCAATTCACTGACGCGCCCAATAGCGCCCGCCATCGCTGTTATCGAAGGTAGGCAGCCGCCCGGAAAGATATAGCGCTGGATGAAATCGACTTCTTTCTTGAGTAGTTCATGTTGGCGGTCGAACGTCGTGATCGCCTGAATCAACATTCGACCGCCTGGTCGCAACAGTTCGTTGCATTTGGAGAAATACTCGTCGTAGTGCTCACTACCGATCGCTTCGATCATTTCGATGGATACAAGCTTGTTGTATCGCCCAGTCAGATCACGGTAGTCTTCAAGCAATACCTCGACCTGGTTCTCGAGTCCGGCTTCACGAACTCGTTGGCGCGCAAGCCTGTACTGTTGCTCCGAGATCGTCGTTGTCGTCACGCGACAGCCGCGGTTTCTTGCTGCATGCAGTGCAAAGCCTCCCCAGCCCGTGCCGATTTCGACGACGTGATCGTCGGGTCCCAGGTCGAGCTTATCGCAGATGATGTCCAGGCGATGTCGCTGCGCGTCGGCAAGGCTGTCGGTGTCATGCTCGAATATCGCCGACGAATACATCATCGTCTCGTCGAGCCAGAGCCGGAAAAAGTCGTTGCCGAGGTCGTAGTGCGCAGAAATGTTGCGTCGGGCCCCATCGCGCGTATTGCGGTTGAGTTTGTGGAACAGATTCTGCAGCGGGCGAGTCAGGCGCGCAGATCCTTTGTCCATATCTTCCATGACGCTGCGATTCCTAACCAATATGCGAACAACTCTGACGAGATCGTCGGCTCGCCAAGTACCGCGCATATAGGCCTCGCCGGCACCGATCGTGCCGCCAAAGGCAACATCACAGTAGAACGATGGATCGAGGACTTCGACCGCTGCGTGGATCGTCGCCGTGGACGAATCCTCGCCGTAGCTCGAGACGGCATGGCCTTCTCTCAAGGTTACACGGCCAATCTCGAGACGGCGCAATTGTCTGAGTACGAGGTTTCTCGCGAGGTCCTCGAGTACGGACGGTTTTACCGTGCCACTGAGATGGCGGGGGTCAGCTAGGCTAATGGCTTTCATGGTTTTTTTCGTGGACCGTCGAGGTCTTTGCTGGATGATCGAAGACGGGTACGCGTTTGAGCCACAATCTCAAAGCCTCCCAGTAGATGCGCGTAATGATTTTCAGTGTCAATAAGGGATACACCACAAGAACCCGAGCGAGCGCGGTTGCCGTAATGTCCGTACGCTCGAAGTCCAGCGTCGCGTCGAAGATTTTCAGGTCGTCCGCCGAGTTTTCCATGTGTACCGTAAGGCGCTCTTGCGGTGGTGAAAAACGCCAGTCGTAGCCCACGTTCATCGGCATGAACGGAGAGACATGCATGACCTTCGAGGGCATATACCGTTTGTGTTCAGCCTGGCCTGTGTTCATCGCTTCGTGCAATACGTAACAGTGGCGCTCACCCCAAGGCGTGTTGTTGACCTCCGCGACGATCGTCTCGACATGCGTATCCGTGGCGTCAAAGCAATAGTAGAAACTCACGGGATTGAAGCAGTACCCGAAGTAACTGAGTTGCGTCAGCAGGCGAATCGGCCCCGATGGGCGTTTGCCAGTCCGCTCTGCGACGAGATCGCGGACCGCCTGATCGAGCGGCACGCCGGGATCGCCAAAGTGGTCCCTGCGGCGGAAACGCGCCAGCGCCGGCCGGTTCGCAGACCATAGCCATCTGCCCGAGAAGATCGAGTCGAGTTCGCTCAGATCGAGATAGACCATGAACAGCCGATACGAAAACGTATGCTCTGCCGGTGAGAACCGGCGATGTCTAACCTGCCCTTCGTAGATAGCGCTGTTCATTGCAGATCCGGTCATTGAGCTGGTCAAGTGCGGCCAGCGCGCTCACGACGCCGTCTTCGTGAAAGCCATAACGCCAATACGCGCCGCAATAGTACGTACGATTAATGCCGCTGATCTCGACGTGACGCTGCTGAGCGGCGACGGCGTCGGGTGTGAACATGGGATGGTCGTACTCGAAGCGCGCGATGATCTTGGATGGATCGATCGCTTCAGTATTGTTCAGCGTGACGCAGAACTCTACCGGGGCTTCGATGCCCTGCAGGACATTCATGTTGTAGGTCACTGCGACGCGGTCCTGCGCGTGTCGCAGGATGTGGTAGTTCCAGGCCGCCCAGGCGAGCCGCCTTTTCGGCATCAGGGATTTGTCGGTATGCAGAACGACGTCGTTGGGTTGGTAGGGCATCTGTGCGAGGATTTCGCGCTCGGCAGGCGTCGGGTCAGCGAGCATCGCCAGCGCCTCGTCGCTGTGGCACGCGAAGAAGACGTGATCGAAGTGCTCGGCCTCGAGCCCACGCGCTTTGACCTCGACGAAGCCCGGGAGCCGGCGCACGGCTTCGACGGGTGTATCGAGCCGAATGCGGTCCCGATGTCCGGCCACGAGCTTTTCGACGTAGCGGCTCGAGCCGCCTTCGATGACTCGCCAGGTCGGCCGATCCGAGATGTTGAGCAGTCCGTGGTTCTGGAAGAATCGCACGAAGAAGCGGGCAGGCATTTCACCCATGAGCTGCGGCTGTGCGGACCAGATAGCAGCGCCCATCGGAATGATGTAGTGCTCGATGAACTCGCGCGAGTAACGTCTCGCGGCGAGATAGTCGTCCAAAGATATGTCGAGCGCACCGGGCTCGAGCAGGGCAGGGGCCTCGCGATTGAATCGAACGACGTCACGGATCATTCGGTAGAACGACGGCCGAAGTAAATTGCTGCGCTGCGCGAACAGCGAGTTGTAGGTCGTGCCGTTGTATTCGAGGCCCGCCGCCTCGTGCTGAACGCTGAAGCTCATGGCACTGTCACGCCAGCCGACGTCGAGCTCGTTCAGCAGCGCGATGAAATTCGGGTAGGTGCGGTTGTTGAAGACAATGAAGCCGGTATCGATGGCGTACGATCGGCCGGCGTGCTCGAGTTCGAGCGTATTCGTGTGACCGCCGATGCGGCTGTCAGCCTCGAACACGGTGATATCGTGCTCGCGTGCGAGGCGGTAGGCGGCCACGTTTCCGGCAATGCCCGTGCCGATGACGGCGATCTTGAGCCTTTCGCCCGTTGCGGCTGGAAGACCCCGAGACTCTCGCTGATTACCCGCGAAGTTGTAGCGAGCACCTACCATTGCTGCGGTACCCGCTGGATCTCGCTCACGTCGTAACCGACGTCGCCTAGCATCGTGAAGATCTCGTCGTAGCGCGCGGCGGGAATCTGCGGCTCGCGCGCCATGATCCAGACAAAGTCGCGTCTATTCCGGCCGATGACCGTCGTCGAGTAGGTCTCGTCGAGGTAGACGATGCGGTAATCCGCCTTAATCGGCCAGATGAACTGCATGCCCCAGACGGCATTGGACTCGCTCGTGATGAAGCCCCGTGGCGTATACGTTTTGACAGGGCCATCGAACGCGCCGTCGCGAAACGTGAAGGTCGTTGCGATCGTGCCGTCGGAATCGAGCTCGTAGGACTCGACGGCATTGTGCGCGCCCTTCTCGAGGAACGTCGGAATGTTGGCGATAACGTACCAGTCGCCCATGAAGCGCTCGAGATCGACGCGCTCGACGGCCTCGAGCGGCGGCATGCTGCTGCAGGCGGAGACAGCCAGAGAGGCGAGAGCGGTCGGCACAATACGGCGCAGGGCGTGCATCGAAGACTCCATGCGACTAGATGAGCTCGTAACGCAGCTTGCGCCCGCCGGCCGCATCGGCCTCGAGCGCGAGCCATTCGTCGTTCTCGGAGTAGTAGAGCTCGATGCCGAGGTCCTCGGCCTCGAGCCGGTAGCGCAGTGCGGGAAGCGTGGAGCCCCGAACCTCGAGGTCCACGCGTTCCGGCGCACCGACCTCGACGTCGACGAACTGGCCGTTCTGCGAGTTCAGCAGGCGATCCTGCTCGAGGAACGCCGGGTTCCAGTATGCAAAACTCATGACGCACGCAGGCAGCTCGGCGGAACCTTCGGTGCCCTCGAGCACGAACCGATCCTCCGCCCGTGCGCCCTTGAGCGCGTACGGGTCGCCGTTGGCATCCGTGTAGGAATCGATCTTTGCGAGGCAGTCGCCCTGCCAGATCTCGGTGTTCTCGTGCGCATACTCATAGAGCGTCAAGAACAGCAGCTTGTACTCGAAGTTCGCTTCCGTTTCGAGCCGACGCAGGCCGTCTTCCTCGCGAACCCGGAACTCGTGGTAGCCGATTTCCTTGTCGTCGAGATAGACGCGGAACCGCCAAGCCTGCTCGGTAGCGCCGGCGAAAGCGGGAAGGGCGAGAAGCGCAAGCGCGATTGAGATCTTGTATTTCATGATGTTCTCTCTTCGATCTGAGGCGCGCGACGCGGCCCAGGGAAGAATGCGTTGGTACGATGGATGTAGTCGACATAGGCGGGACGGCGCTCGGCAATGTCTTTCTCGAGCAGCGCAACCCCGGATACTTTCAGTAGAAGCGCGGTCATGAGCAGCGGCGCGAAAATCGTCCACGAGCCGCCGGCGCTGAGGGCGATCAGGTAAAAGCCCCACCAGACGGCGAAGTCGCCGAAGTAGTTGGGGTGACGCGTGTAGGCCCAGAGCCCGGAATCGAGCACCTTGCCCCGATTGGCTGCCTCGCGCTTGAAACGAGCCAGCTGCCAGTCGCCGACGCTCTCGAACACAAACCCGGTCAGCCAGATGGTGGCGCCGGTTAAGTCGAGCAGACCGAGTGGCCCGGTGCCGCTGATCGCGACGGCGAGCGGTACTGCAATGATCCAGGCCAGCAGCCCCTGCAGTCCGAAAACAATATAGAAGCTCTTGTACTTGAAGCCGGGCTCGTAGTTCGCGCGGATCTGCTGATAGCGGTAGTCCTCGGGCTTGCCGTGATTGCGCCAAGTAATGTAGATCGCAAGGCGCAGAGCCCAGACGGCGACGAGCCCCAGCACGAGCACGGCGCGCGGACCCGTTATCTCGGCCGCCGCGAGGTATGCCAAGGCGGCAATGAGAAACATGAGCGACCAAACGGAGTCGACGATGCTGACGTCGTCCTTGACGAGGCTCACGATCCAGAAAGCGGTCGCCACGAGGAGTAAGGCGGCGCCGGCCCAGAGATAAGCGGTGAAGTCGAGCATGACTCGTTACTCCTGCGTCACGATGCCGAGCCGCAATGCAGCCGGAGTCGCTTCAACGCCGTTGTGGCGACGTGCTGCCACGACGAGGGTGGGCATGGCGATGGCCCATATCAGCGCGAGTGCAGCGAGTGCTGGGAACGGCTCGAGCAGAGCGATCCCGCCCAGGCGCGCGCCCGCCAGAAAGCTCAGGGGCCCGCAGACCGCGCCGAGCACGGCCGCAAGCGGGAGGCTGCGCTTGATCCAGCTCATGCAGACGTTGAGCGTCGTTGCGAACAGGCCCCACATCGCAAGAATCCAGTAAGGGGCGACGTAGGCGCTCAACACGCCGCTCGGGTAGCTGACCCAGCCCGTCGCCAGCAGCGCGCTGTCGAAGACGAAACCCAGCACGAGCGCGAGCGCAACGAGGCGGATCTCGGCTGCGGCGTTGAATGCGAGCAGCAGATGCAGTGCGACGGCTGCGAGTGCGGCGATGAAGCCCGCCCAGGGCATGCCGTTGGCAGCGCTCAGGACGCAGGCAAGCCAGCCGGCTTGAAACGCCACGAGGTTGACGATCGTGCGCGTCATCCCTTCGCCCTCGCGCGCGTCCCGTCGGCGCGCTCGAACAGATAGTGGGATACGTACCATTCCTGGCCGCCGTCGTGGCCGAACAGTTCTGCGCAGGCCATGAAAAAGATGCGCCAGCGCATGAACCATTTGTCGGCCTGGTCGCTACCATAGGTCTCGGCGAACAGGGCCATGATGCGGTCCCTGCTCGCGTCCATGTTCTCGAGCCACGCGTTCGCCGTGCGCTCATAGTGGCGCCCATCCCAGCGCCATTGCCGCAGAAGGCTGAGATCGGACTGAAACCGCGCGGGCAGGCCGTCGCTCGGCATGATGCCGCCAGCGAAGAAATGCCGGCTCATCCAATCGCTCGGGCCGTTGTCGACGAATTCGTAGGCGCAGCTGCGGTGGCAGAAGATGTGCATGAAAAAACGTCCCCGAGGTTTCAGCCACGTGTCGATGCGGCGAAAGAGCTCCGGGTAGTTGCGCATATGCTCGAACATCTCGACCGAGACGATGCGGTCGAACTGTTCGGTGCTGTCGAATTCGTTCATGTCGCGTGTCAGAACAGTGATGTTCTTCAAATCGCGCTCCCAGGCCTCGTTGATGATGTGCTGGCGCTGGCTGCTGGAGTTTGAGACAGAGGTGATCCGGCAATTGGGGTAGTAAGCCGCGATCCACAGGCTCAGCGATCCCCATCCGCAGCCGAGATCGAGCACGGTCATGCCGTCCACGATGCCGGCACGCTCACACGTAATGCGCAGCGCTTCGGCTTCAGCCTCATCGAGCGACCGCGTTGCCGGCGTCCAATGGCAGCAGCTGTATTTGCGATGCGTGCCGAGCACTTCACCAAAGAATGCCGCGGGCACCTCGTAGTGCTGCTCGTTCGCGAGATCCGGGACGGGCGCTATCGGTGAGGTGTGCATCCGGGCGACGAATTCGTCGAGATCGGCCGCGGCGCGCTCGAGATCATCCGCGCCAATCTCCTCGAGACGTTGCTTGTTGAGCCGGCGAATACCCGCGCGGATGACGCGATCGGGCAGCAGGCCCATCTCGGCCCAGCCGATAGGACCCGATGATCGCGGATCAAGAGTTGTCGACTGGAGCGCTTTGGTTTGCATCGTAGAAAATCCTTCTCGTTCAGGCGTTCAGAATTTCGCCCATGCGTGCGAGGCCCGTCTCGACATCTGTGCCGAGTGGCTCGGCCCTGGTGCGCTTGAGCGCGTCATACGCATCAACGGAAGCGCGACCGCCGATGAAGACGGGCACGTCGCATTGTTCGACGGTATCGGTGAGCTCGTTTTCCAGCGTGGTTGCCGCGGGGGCAATGAGGCCGGACAGCACGATCGCAGCGCAGCGCGTCTTGCGGGCAGCGGCCGGCAGCTCCTCCAGCGGCATATCGGCGCCCAGCACAATTGTGTGGTAACCGGCGTCGTTCGCGGCCAGCGCAAACAGCAATAGACCCGTCTCGTGCCGGTCCCCGGGTAGGCAGGCAAGCAGCAGTTTGGGGCCGTCCTCGGCACGCACGCGATGGTGAAAGCGGGCGCCGAGCTTGCTGCGCAGGTAGCAGCCGAAGAAATGCTCCTCGGCGACGGTGCCCTCGCCATTTTCCCATCGCCGACCGAGTTCCATGAGGAGGGGGGTCAGAAGTTCTTCCGTGACGGTTTTGACGGGGTAGATGGCGAGAGCGTCGCCGTAAGCTTCCTCGAGCGCAGTTTCGTCGAACTGCACGACGCCAGCGACCATGCGCTCGAGATAGCGATGCCAGAGTGCCTGTGGCGTGCCGGTTCCGCTTGCGGCGCGCGCCTGCTCGGCGTCGAGACGGGCTCTGACCTGGCCGATGCGCAGGCCGCGCTCGAGCAGGCCGACAACGCGGTTGATCTGATCGATGTGCTGCTGCGTATAGAGACGATGGCCGCTGGCTTTACGCACGGGCTCGAACAGGCCGTAGCGGCGTTCCCAGGCCCGCAGCGTGATTGCGTTGACGCCGGTCAGCTCGGAGACGGTGCCGATTGGGTAGAGACCAGGGTCCACGGTGTCGAGTTGAGGGGCCATCGTTGGGTAGCTGCTAACTGATTTGAGCCAAATCGTACAAGAGTTTCACAAAAATGTACAGTAGTTGTATAGTTAATTCGTCACCTAGGACGAAATAGATTCGTCCTGATAGAAAAATTGATAAAACAATGCGTTAAGAGTCTTTTATATGGCATAACCTTAGAAAGACAGCCAAATATCAGGTGATAAAGTTAGATATTGTATAAGTTATTCATATTAGATGTATAGATACGGGCCAAGTTCTGATCAGGCGCACCCTGCGGGCGCGTCGGTGCCGGCCTTCGCTAGGCGCGTGAGCCACTGACGATTGGGTTGCGGCTGAACTCCAGGGCGAGACGGGGCAACCCGGCAATTACATCGGCCGCCAGCTCGAGTCCTGGCTGGCCTGGGACGCGCTACCGGAGCGACTCAGCTTGCAGCTCGGTCTCGCCCATCTGCGCTACGCTCGGTTCGCATCGACCGTGCCGGGAGCGACGGGCAGGACGCATACGACCTACCTTTACGGACAGTTGACGTATCGGGTGGGTGCGTCGCGGAAACAACAACCGTTCCTCGCGTTGAGGTTCGCGCTGTCAGCGTGTCAGCGCTTCCATGCCGTGCGGCTCGAGTGCTCGCATCATCGCAGGTGACGTTAGCTGCTCGAGTAGCTGGCGCGCGGCAGCGGTTTGTGTGCTCGCATTGCTGATGCCTGCGGCGAATGAGACGTAGTCCTGCAGCTCGGCAGGAAACGGCCCGACGAGCTCGAGGCCCTCGACTGGCACGATCTCGCTGATGAGCGTCAGTACGAGCTCGGCTTCTCCTCTGGCAACGACGTGCGGGCCTTCGCCCGGGCCGACGAGAACGATCTTACGCGCCATCTGCTCAACGATACCGAGCGTCTCGAATGCCGCCTCGCTGACGCGCCGGCTCTGCCCGTCGGCCGTCAGCGTCACCGATTCGGCTGCCAACAGCGTCGCGCGCATGGCATCCATCGTGCTGACGTCGCGCGCAACGTTGGAGCTTGCGGCGCCGATGCCAACGCCGGAGCGTGCGAATACGGGAACCGGCTCGGCCGCAACATGGCTGCCGGCCACGAGGCGTTCGATCAAGGCCGGTGTGAGAATTGCGACGTCGAACGACTCACCGGCTTCGATTCGGTTCGTAAGCGACACGGAAGTGCTGAACTCGATGTCGAGCGAATAGCCGATCGCAGCCTCGATCTGCATTTGCACGTCCTCGAGCGGCGCGCGCGGACCGTTGGAGCTCAGGACGCGCAAGCTCGGCGGCTGTCCGGCCTGCTGTGCGGAGCACGACGCTGTGATCGAACAGATCAGAAGCAAGGCGAGGGAAACGGTTTTCATGACGGCTCCTTCATTGGTTATTCCAAGCATCGTGGGCTTGTTCGGGGGGCGCGGCGCTCACTGGTAGTCAGCCAAACGAGTGCCGCGGCTGCGACGAACAATGCGGGCGTCATCGCCAGCTGGACCGTGTTCCAACCAAATAGGCTCAGCAGGGCGCCGGAACTGAACGATGCCGCGGTGACGAGCCCGAGCACGAGAAAATCATTCAGCCCCTGGACCTTGGCTTGCTCCTCGATCGTATGAGTTGTCGTCAGCAGGCTCGTGCCGCCGATGAAGCCGAAATTCCAGCCGAGGCCGAGCGCAACGAGCGCTAGATAGAACTGATGAAGGTCGGTGCCGGTCAGCGCGATCGCGCTGCAGACACCAAGCGCCACGAGTCCCAGCGCAATGATACGTACATGGCCGAAGCGAGCGATCAAGGAGCCCGTGATGAAGCTTGGCGCAAACATGGCCAGTACGTGCCAGCGTACGACGTCGGCTGCATGATTGGATGTGAAGCCGTGATCGGTCATCGCCAGCGGCGTCGAGGTCATCACGAGTGCCATCATCGCGTAAGAGATCATCGCGCAGACGATGGCTACGACCGTTCTAGGCTGGCAGAGGATCTCGATCAGCGGTCTACCCGATGGCGCGCCTTGCGCGCGCTGAGGCGGTCTGGGTATGTCCAGAAAAAATATTCCACAGGCGCCGATGATATTCACGAGCACGATGGTTGCGTAGGCGCCAGCGTACGGAACGGGGGCAAAGTAGTCGCCCATCGAGCGTACGATTTCCGGACCTATTAGCGCGCTCAGTAGCCCTCCGGCCAGTACCCAGGATATTGCCTTGGGCTTGAAAGCGGGCGATGCCGTATCGGCAGCCGCGAAGCGAAAATAGCCCTGCGTCGATTGATACACGCCAGTAAAGGCCGCGCCGAGCAACAAAAGCTCGAAGCTCTCGATCAGCAAGGCACGGGTGCTAAGCATTCCGCCGATCGCGCCTGCCACTGCGCCGACGAGAAAGCCGGCCTTGCGTCCGAACCGCCCCATGAAGTGCGAAACTGGCAGCGTAGAGAACATGGACAGCAATACCATGACCGAAATCGGTAACGTTGCGAGTGCGCGGTTGTCCGCGAGCAGGGCGCCGGCCAGGCCGCCGAGAATGATGTTGACGGGTAGCTGCGCACCGAGAATCGCCTGCGTGAAGAACAGCACGGCCACGTTGCGTTTCGCGCGGCGGTCGTCGACGGCTGGCGCTGCGGTATTCATCGATGCGGTTAGTCGTGGGCCCGGGGCGCCGCAGAGTAACATCTCGACGCCGTCGGCCACAGCCCGCTTGCAGTAGCGGTTGTCTGGGCCCGGGTCGGACTGTCGTTAGAAGACGATCGTGACGACGATATCGTCGGTGTAAAGTCCAGGGCTGACGCTCTGTGTCGGAGGGATCCGTCCGTAGACGGCGAGAGAATAATCCTGCCGGCCCGCGTTGGGTTTGACGCCGTTGACCGTCATGGTTCCGCCCGTGCCGTCACCCCAGACTATCGTGCGGGCGGCATCGATGAAGAAGTTGTAGAACATGAACGCGGCGCCGGACAGCATGCGCCGTTGCGCGAATGTGCCGCTGCTCCCTGTCGAAAGCGTCGCGATGAAGGAGCCGGCAGTGCCCCGGCAACTCACGTCGATATTCCCGGTGACATCGTGCGGTGCCGGATTACCGGGCGCATAGTTACCGAAAGCAAACGGATTGACCGAAACGCGGCAGTTGATCTGTGCCTCGGCAGTACCCGCGAATAGGCAGAACGCCGCAGCGATGAGCTTTGCGTACGGCCGGGCCCGGCGAGGCCGCGTCGGACCGCGATTGATGCGCCAGGCCCCGTATCGCTCGCTGACCCCGCGCATCACGGCTGGCTCCTGGTGGTGGAATGCTCGGATTCAGCGTTGCTCCTGCGGCAATACACATCGCCGAGATCGGGCAGCAGCTGGTGCTCGTCGAACTCGGGTAGCTCGAGCGAGCAGACATCGTCGGCTTGAACGATCTCGACGAGTATGCCCGGCTCGACGTTCTCCAGGTACAGACGTCCATCGAGGCCGACCGGCGAGGTGGACGACCTCGAAGCGCTACGCGCTCGGGCGCCTTCTGTGATTGGGGCTCCGTTCTCGTCGAGCACGCGCAGCAGAACGTTTGTGTCAACATGGATACCAAAATCGGCAATCGTCCCCGAGCGATAGTAGGGCGATACGGCGAGCGAAGGGTTGCCGATTCGGGCTGTTAGCGGCAGATCCGCAGTTTCCAGCCGCAGGCGATTGGTCTCGTAGGGTCGCAGCCGGGGCACGAGCAAACGCCCGCGGTCGTCAGTGACGCCGATCTCCTGATTTTCGAGGTAAACGCGTACGTCCTCGAACCCACCCGCATTCACGACGGCGAATCCATCGCTGATTTCGCGCGCGGCAAAAACTGCTCCGTCCAGTAACGCGATCGATCCTCTGGTCTGCAGCCGCCAGCCGTGGCCGGCGTCGTGCCGGCGTACTTCGGCCGAGTATTTCGCGTAGGCTGTGTTGACCGAGACCTCTGCATCGAGCGCCTTCTCGTCACCACTGAAGACGCTCGTGCGATAGCCGTAGCCGGGGCCGAGGGGGAGCTGGTAACGATGGTCTACTCTGAGCGTCGTCTCATCGCTTCGCGAGAACAGCGAAGCCGACGTGGCGCTGCGCGGGCCGAGCGCACGGCTCACGACAAGGCTCGCCTGGACATCGCTGATCTCACCACGGATCTGGCTCGCCGATGTGGAGAACGAGAGCCCACGCGGCAGGGACCGCGAATAGCTCAACGTCAGGATCCGCCGATCCGCTTGTGTTTCGTGAAAGCGTTCCGTCAAGAACGAAGCGCCGAGGGAGCCGCGGGTGCCGAGACTCATACCTGCCGAGGTGACGACCTGCCGCTTGGGAAAGGCTGCTGGAATCTCGAGACCCGGCTGGGCGAAGCCGCTGCTCGTGCCTTGAACCCGCAGATCCGCGCGATACTTCCTTCCCTGGTATTGATGGCCGACCTGCCAAAGCGTGCCGCGACTATCGCCGGTGCTGGCGGCGGCCGAAATCGACGAGAGCCCGAGTTCTTGCGTGCTGAATAGAATACTCGTGCCGGCGAGCTGGGTGTTTGCGGTTCCGCTGAAACGAGCTGCCATCGTCAACCGGCTCGACAGGCCACGTCTGAGCGCGCCCTCGACTAGAAAATCACCGTAGTCGTTACTCTCGAGTGCGTAGTTGTTCCGCAGTCGGCCCGCGCTCACGGAGTAGTCGCTCAAACCGGCGCGCAGGAGTTGCTCGCTCGCGTAGAACGACTGCGTGATGATCTGTTCGCGACCGAGTAGGTCGCGTGCGACAACCTGGATCTCACCGGCGCCCGTTACAACTGGAACCGCATCGATCTGGAACGCGCCATCCGGCACGTCCACACGCGATCGCAGGCTGCCGTTGACAAAAATATCCAACGCGCTGGGCACGGCTGCCGTGCCGCTGATCGATGGCTGTGGGAACGTGATCATCGTCGGCTGCGTTGCGTAGTTGGAAGCGAGCTGGACACCTGCGAACCGAACCGAGCGTCCCCAACTGCCAGGCAACGTGACGGCATCGCCGACACGGATCGAGCGCAGCTGGTCCGGGTCGTCGATTGTCCAGGTCGTATCGAGGCGTACCCAATCGTCGTGCAACGCACCGAGCGTGTAGCTGTCGCCGCGGTACAAGAGCTCGCTCGAGAGGTTGCCGTGGCGTGTGAAAACAGTCGGCGCGAGCAGTGACGACAATGAGTTTTCTCGAGCGGCCGAATCGCTCGTGTAGGCCAGGTCGTAATCGAGAAATGCACCCGTCGCCGTCGTCGGCGCCACGAGATTCCTCGGTGAGAATGAAACGAATGCATCGCCCAGCAGCTCGGCCGGGATGTCGATATCGGCCGTCATCGACTGCGCTTCGTGCCTCATGCGGACCCCGGCCAGCGCGACGAGCGGGTGAAACCGGCGGTTCTGAAAGATGACGGGTGAGGGGTAGGGTCGCTCGACGCCCCAGGTCGCCAGAGTGTCTGCAGAGACGAAATATCGTCCGTCGGTATCGCGCATGAACAACGTCACGCCACGGCCGAGGCCATTCATCGTGACATCGAGGAGAAGCAGTTGGTCCCGCAGCGATGTGCCTGCTGCCGTGGACTCCGATGCGGAAGCTGCGCTCGAATCGACCGTGCCTCGCGCTTGGCCGAGCGCTGCAGTCTGGGAATCGAGAATGAGGGTCGTCGCGAGCGTGAGTCCGAGGACAGCTCCAGTGGCCCCCCTACCGGGCCGGTGGGACGGCATGCTCCCAGTCTCGTCCGTCGGCCGATATAACTCGAATAGCTCTGATACTTGCGGCGTCACCCGGCACCTGAACGTCGGCTCGGGAGTCGGGGAGAAGATACTGAGCCATACGCGCCAGCTCGCTTGGCTGTGACCAACCGCCGCGTCCGAGCAAGTCGACGCCGAGCACTTTCGCGTGCGCGTTGCCCGTGTTGCGTAACGTCAGGCTCGCACCGTCCGTCGCGGGCTCGATCGAGTCGAGCACGATCTGCGGTGCAGCGACACCGGAGAGGGGAGCAACGAACACGGGGATACTGAGCTGCATGCGCATGTTCAGGGCAGATCGGTCTCGTTCGGCTACAGGTGGCGCGAGCTCGGTCAACAAAAGCCGGAAGCTCATCTCGAAATCTTCGCTCGGTGCGCCGAGGTAGCCGATTCTTACTATCTGTTGCTCGCCGGGCGTCACCGTAAATAGCGGCGGGACGGCCAGCAGCAAATCCGTGTAGTTCAGCTCGTCGGTGCCGTCTTCGCGTTGTGTCCATATTCTGGGATCGACCTGAATGGACAAGTCATCGGATCCCGTATTTGTTACGTGCAGCTCAACGGGATCCGTAGGTTGCGAAATCACTACGCGAACGGGATTGATGTCCAGAGAAGCCGCAGCTGCAGTGCGGCTGAAAGCAAGCGACAGGGCGGCGAAAACCGCCGCCCCGAAGCTCACTTGGCGGAGGACGTTAAAAAACGATCGTGACAACCACAGTGTCACTGTAGTTTCCGTTCGTCGCATTCTGGGCGTCTGCCTGGGCGACTCGGCCGTAGACGGTTACGGTGTCGGGCGTCGAATATCCAGTACCCGATACACCGACGGCATTGCCGGTCGTGCCGTCGCCGAAGATCTGCGAGCGGCCGGCATTCGTAAAGAGCTGATACGGCAGTGGGCTGGGCCCGGCCATCGTGCGCGCGAGGATATTGCCGGAGCCACCGCCGTCGAGCTGAATGACAGTACTCGTGCCCGACGTGCAGACCCAGAGGATGTCGCCTTGGGTGTCGTTGTCAACGAGCGGATTCAGCGTGCCGAACGCGATCGTCGGCACCGAATTGAGCTGACAGCTCGGCGCGACGTTGGCGGTGACGAGCATATTCGCAACGTCCTGGGCGAAGCTGATGCCGCTCGTCAAAGTGCAGGCTACGGCGATCGCGCCAGCCTTTATAAAGCGATGTCTCATGATCAAACTCCCTTTCTGAAATGACCTTCGTTCCCGTGGCCGCGACCCCTCGAATGGAGGTT
>Ga0224497_10001396_pt1 | contig 15422 bp, 10 predicted proteins | sample SF_Jul11_sed_USG_4_FD_167970 | JGI IMG/M metagenome (GOLD analysis project Ga0224497, IMG submission 167970) | Sediment microbial communities from San Francisco Bay, California, United States - SF_Jul11_sed_USGS_13 | ecosystem: Environmental > Aquatic > Marine > Sediment | place: USA... | reverse complement strand
GCAACGTTGCCATTGCGACGGCAACAGCGAACGAGGCCGCCGTCGTCGACATGCTGCGCGATGCGACCGGCTATTGCGCGGTCGAGTCTCTCGTGTCTGGCCCTGGGCTCGTGAGAATTCACGACATCCTCAGCGAGCGGGCGGGTCAAGAGCCGCCGGGACTCATGCCGGCGGCCATCTCTGCCGCGGCCGCAAAAGGTGACCGGTTGGCCATCGAGGCGCAGGCGATGTTCTTCGAGCTGCTCGGCGGTCTCGCAGGTGATCTCGCATTGACAGTAGGCGCCCGTGGCGGCGTCTACATCGCCGGCGGCATCGTGCCGCGCTTGCTCACAGCGTTCGAGGCATCGGCGTTTCGCGCGCGCTTCGAGGCCAAAGGGCGCTACCGTCCCTACCTCGAAGCAATCCCGACGCAAGTAATCACAGCAAGCGTGCCTGCCTTGATAGGCCTGAGAAAGATCCTCGGCTACCGCTGAGGGTCGCCTCGGCGTCTACGCTGGATCGGCTGCAGCGTTCGAGGGCGGTTGTGCCTCGTCGTCGACGCGTTTCTGCTGCGCGCGTCCGAGCGCGACGCACAAGCCGCCCCAGACCGCCACGAGTGGCACGGTTGCTGCAGCGACACCGACGAGCGTGAGTCCGACCGCTCGCATCGCACCGTCGATGGCCGCACCGGCAACGTCACCACCGCGGTAGAGGAATACATCGATGAACGGCTTGGCCTTGTATTTCTCGGCCGACGAGACGACCGCGAACAGCGTTTCGCGCGCCGGGCGCGAGAGCGCATAACGGGCCGCACGCTGCAACGCCTGGAAAACTGCCATGACGCCATAGACAGGCCATATGGCCAGCACACCGAAACCGATCATCGTAACTAGCGGAAGCAGGCTGAGCGTCCAGCCGACACCGAGCCGCTTGATGATCCGCGTCGTGATGAACATCTGCGTCAATAGCGTGGCGATCTGAGCGAGCATATCGAACTGCGCGAAACTGCCGACCCGCTGACTGAACGTGTCGGCGTTGTCGAGAATGACGTTGGCCTGCGTGAAATAGATCATCGTATTGCCGATAGCGAGTAACACGATGTAGCCGGCGATGCCTAGCAGGTATGGCGATGACGCAACGGCCGTCGCCCCGTCCCAGAAGTTGCCTCCTACCTCGTGTCGCTTTGTCTCCCCGGGCACGTGGGCAACGAAACGTGTGTGTCGCGAATGCGCTGATGCGAGCGCGTGCCGGTCGAGCGTGAGCATGATGAGGATCGCACCGCCGAACAGCGTCGCGCCGGTCAACATAAGGCCCGGCGCCAGGAATACCGAGTCGGTCAGGCCGCTGACGGCGTTCGTCGACCAACCGCCGACGATCGCGCCGAGCGTGCCGCCGATGCCGATGAACGCGAACATGCGCTTGCCCTGATCGACATCGAAGATATCGACCATAAAGGCCCAAAACAGGCTATTGACGAACAGATTGATGACGCTGAGCCAGATAAAGAACGTGTAGCCTACGGTGAGCGCGAAGCTCGTGCCCGCATCGGTTCCGATGAGGCCACCGCCCGCGAGCGCGTCGGCGACGAGCAATCCGGAGAAACCGATTAGACAAACGATGACGAACAGATAGCCGATCGGTATGAACCGGCGCCGGTCCAGCTTGCTCACCACTCCGCCGAACAGGAATACGATCAAGAGCGAGGCAATCGAGCTTCCGACAAACAGCCAACGCAGATCGTCCATGCCGCGCGATACGCCCATCGCTTCACGCACGGGCCGCAAAAAGAAATAGCCGCAGAGCACACAGAAGTAAAACAGCGCCGAGAGCACGGCGAGGGGTAGCTCCCCCTTCTCGAAATTCAAGGCACGTGCAGCCCATTCGGTCATTGTGTTGTTCTCCTCAAGCCAATCGCCAGCCCGACCTAACGTGCCAGTATACCGGCGCCCACGGGAGAGCCCACGAGTCGAATCGATCCCGGACCCTGCCAACACGACCCCCAGCCACGCTGAAGCCTAGTAACCTATTGTTATTTAGATATTTTTTAGTGCCTCTTCTCGATGCCATGCCGCGCCGAATCGGCTGGTGGCGGCAGCGAAGTCTGGGGCCGGACTCGGATACCAGCCGCGGAACATCACGCAACACTTGCTATGACGCGCGGATTTGGGTACTTGAGATAGATCATTAGAAGAACCCTGGGTCAAAGCAACCAAGGAGGATCACATGGCGGGTACGAGCGCAACCGGTCTCATTCGCAACATCGCCTTCGTCGGACACGCCGGAGCAGGCAAGACAACACTCATAGAGGCTCTGCTACACAAGGCGGGCGCTATCCGCTCGATGGGCAGCGTGGAAAAAGGCACGACCGTCTCGGATTTCACCGACCAAGAGAAGCGGCTGCAGCACTCCCTGGATACGAGCGTCTGCCACCTCGAGCACGACGGCCGCCACATCAATCTCATCGACACACCGGGCTACCCGGACTTCATGGGACGCGCGCTCGCCGTGCTTCCCGCGGTCGAGACGACAGCTGTCGTGATCAACGCGCAGACCGGCATCGAGCTGGTCACACAGCGGATGATGGATTTCGCCGCCGCGCGCAAGCTATGTCGTTTGATCATCGTCAATAAGATCGACGCCGAGGGCACCGATGTCGAAGCCATCGTCAACAGCATTCGCAAGACATTCGGCAGCCAATGCCTACCTTTGAATCTGCCCGCACGTCAGGGCCAGGCCGTCGCCGACTGTTTCTTCGAGCCCGCCGACGAGGAGCCGGATTTCTCCTCGGTTGACGCCGCGCATACCGAGATCACCGATCAGGTCATTGAGCTCGACGATGCGCTCATGGAGATGTATCTCGAACAAGGCGAGGACATCTCTCTCGAACAGCTCCACGACCCGTTCGAGCGCGCGCTGCGCAGAGGCCATCTGATACCGGTCTGCTTCGTATCGGCCGAGACGGGAGCGGGCCTGCGTCAGCTATTGCGGGTTTTTTCGCAGCTCATGCCGAGCCCACTGGAAGGCAACCCGCCGGAGTTCTACTCTGTCAACGGTGAAAAGCAAGCGTTCGACGTCAATGCTGCACAAGACAACGGTCATTTCGTCGGCCATGCGTTCAAGGTCACCGTCGACCCGTTCGTTGGCCGCCTCGTGACGTTCCGCGTGCATCAGGGTGAAGCCAAGACAGGCAACGCAGTCTACGTCGGCGACCACCGCAAAGGCGTGCGCCTCGCACATATCTACAGGAGCCAAGGCAAAGAACTCGTCGAGGTTCCGGCGGCTATCTGCGGCGACATCTGCTCGGTCTCGAAGATCGAGGAGATCCACTACGACGACGTGCTCCACTCGAGTCACGACGAGGACGAGATTCGCATGCGCAAAATGCCGATCCCGCCACCGATGTACGGCGTCGCGCTCGAGCTCCAGCAGCGGGGCCAGGAAAAGAAGCTGTCGGATGCCCTGCACAAGCTCGCTGCGGAAGATCCGAGCCTCGCGATAGAGTTCAATGCCCAGGTCAACGAGACCGTTCTGCGCGGTATGGGCGAGCTGCATCTGCGGCTCGTCATGCAGCGTATGAAAGACGAGTTCGGTGTCGAGGTCACGACACATCCTCCCAAGATTGCCTATCGCGAAACGATTGTGAAGCCGGCCGAGGGCCATCACCGCCACAAGAAGCAGACCGGCGGCGCCGGTCAATTCGGTGAGGTCTTCCTGCGCGTTGAGCCGCTGCCGCGGGGTCACGGATTCGAATTTCAGAACGCGGTCGTCGGCGGCTCGATCCCCGGGCAGTTCATTCCAGCGGTCGAGAAAGGCGTCAAACAAGTGCTCCAAGAGGGTGCCGTCGCCGGATATCCGTTCAGCGACGTGCGCGTCACGGTTTACGACGGCAAGCACCATCCGGTCGACTCCAAGGAGGTGGCGTTCATCACCGCCGGGAAGCGCGCGTTCATTGATGCTATCTCCAAAGCCAAGCCGATCGTCCTCGAGCCGATTGCCAAGGTCGAGGTCACGACCCCGAGCGACTCGGTCGGTGACATCACGGGGCACCTGGCTGGCATTCGCGGTCGCATCGCTGGCAGCGACGCTGCGAGCGGAGGACGCGTTCGGATTACGGCACAGGTTCCACTCGCAGAACTCGGCGACTATCAAACGACGCTGAAGTCGTTAACCGGCGGCGAGGGCGTTTTCACAATGGAGTTTGACCATTACGAAACGGCACCGGCGCCCGTGCAGAAGGAACTCGAGAATGCGTTCCGCCCGGCAGCGGAGGACTGAGTCCAAGACAGGTCTGATTGATCACCGCCATGCGCGGCGGTAATCGGGGAGCCAGCACGAACGCCTGGCAGTTCTGGATCGATCGCGGCGGTACTTTCACGGACATCGTCGCATTGCGCCCGAACGGGACTCTCACGACAGTCAAGCTGCTTTCGGAGAATCCCGATCGCTATGCCGATGCCGCCGTGCACGGCATTCTCGAGTTGCTCGCCGACGCCGACCCAGACACTGCGCGCGTTGCCGCCGTCAAGATGGGAACGACAGTGGCGACGAATGCACTGCTCGAGCGTGGTGGCGCTCGCACGGCCCTCATCATCACCGACGGTCTCGGCGATGCGCTGCGGATCGGCTACCAGAACCGCCCGGATATCTTCGCGCTCGATATTCGCCTGCCCGAGATGCTCTATTCACATGTCGTCGAAGCACAGGAGCGCGTCTCTGCTCACGGCGAGATCGTCAAGCCTCTCAACACACACCGGCTCGAGGATGAGCTCGAACAAGCGCGCGCAGACGGCTGCACGAGCGCCGCGGTGGTTCTCATGCACGGCTATCGTTATCCGGCACACGAGCGTCGCGCTGCTGAAATCGCCCGACGCGTCGGCTTCGAGCAGGTTTGCGTGTCTCACGTAACAAGCCCTCTGATGAAGATCGTCTCGCGCGGTGACACGACGGTCGTCGACGCCTACCTTTCCCCGGTGCTCGATCGCTACGTTGCTCAAGTGCGCGATGGGCTCGCCGACGTCCTGAGAACGGCACCGCTTCTGTTCATGCAAAGCCACGGTGGTCTAGCACGAGCCGACTACTTCCACGGCAAGGACAGCATCCTGTCGGGGCCGGCTGGCGGCGTAGTCGGCATGGTGGAAACGACGAAAGCCGCTGGCTACACGCGAATCATCGGCTTCGACATGGGTGGCACGTCGACTGACGTCTCGCTATACGAAGGTGAGCTCGAACGAACCGGCGTGAGCACGATCGCCGGTTTCAGGATCACAGCGCCGATGATGCGCATTCATACGGTAGCCGCGGGCGGTGGCTCGGTACTGAAATTTCACCAGGCACGCCTTCAAGTCGGCCCCGATTCCGCTGGTGCGGATCCCGGACCTGCCTGCTACGGTCGCGGCGGCCCGTTGACGATTACCGATGCCAACGTACTGCTCGGCCGAATCCAACCCGACTACTTTCCGGCCGTGTTCGGGCCATCGGGCGAGGCGCCGATCGACGCATCGACAGTTGCAGCACAATTCGATGCGTTAGCCGCCGCCGTGAGTGCCGACGCGAGCGAATCGATGGAGCCCGAGCAGGTTGCGGCGGGCTTTCTGCACATTGCGGTCGAGCGCATGGCTAACGCGATCAAGCAGATCTCGATACAGCGGGGCCACGACGTCACGGATTTCGTGCTGTGCTGCTTTGGCGGCGCCGGGGGTCAGCATGCCTGCCGAGTCGCTGATGCTCTCGGCATCCAGACAGTGATGATTCACCCGCTCGCCGGCGTCCTGTCGGCCTACGGCATGGGCCTCGCAGACCTTCGCTCCTTGCGCGCGCGAGCAATCGAAACCGAGCTCGATGCAGACGCCCTCGCGCACCTCGACCCCGAGTTCGAAGCACTCGAGCAAGAGATGCGGGCTGAGCTGCTCGAGCAAGGCGTGAGCGAATCCCAGCTGCAGTTCGAACGTCGCTTGAAAATCAAGATTGCGGGAAGCGATACGACGCTGGCGGTGCCCTGGTCCGATACCGAGGACGCTCTACGCTTACGCTTCCACAGCGCACACAGAAAGCAGTTTGGTTTCGAGACGCCGGAGCGTCTCCTGATCGTGGAGTCGATCGAGCTCGAAGGCGTCGGCCGCGTCGAAAAGCCCGGACCGGCGAGCGCGTCGCAGCCAGCCGGCGAGCTCGCGCCACTGTGCGCCCGACCCATCTGGTTCGGCAACGAACGCAAGCGCACGCCGATCTATGCGAGGGCGGATTTACCGGCGGGCGCGGCCGTGCGCGGCCCAGCCGTCGTCGTCGAACCGAACGGAACGATCGTCATCGAACCCGAGTGGCAGGGCGAAATCAACGCTAACGGCGACATGATTCTGACGCGGCATGAGCGGCGCCCGGATCGCGAGTCCGTCGGCAAGCAGGCAGACCCGGTCATGCTCGAAGTGTTTAACAATCTCTTCATGCATATCGCCGAACAGATGGGTGTCGTGCTGCAGCAAACAGCGCACTCCGTAAACATCAAGGAACGCCTGGATTTTTCCTGCGCCGTTTTCGATGCGGGCGGCGGCCTCATCGCCAATGCACCCCACATGCCCGTCCATCTGGGCTCGATGGGCGAGAGCGTGCGGACCGTGCTCGAGCAGAATCGCTCCGTGCTGAGGCCCGGGGACATCTATATGCTCAATGCGCCGTATAACGGCGGTACCCACCTGCCCGACATTACCGTCGTCGCACCGGTTTTCGATCCCGAGGATCGGAGCTTGAGCTTCACAGTCGCCTGCCGCGCCCACCACGCCGACGTCGGTGGTATCACGCCGGGCTCAATGCCAGCTGCGAGCCGCTCGATTCACGACGAAGGCGTGTTGCTCGACAATGTCCTGCTGGTTCGCGACGGCCGACTTCGAGAGCGAGAAATCAGAGCGCTATTCGAAGCAGGACCGTATCCAGCGCGCAATGTCGAGCAGAACATCGCGGATCTCTCGGCGCAGATCGCGGCGACGGCTAAAGGTATCGCAGAGCTCGAGCGTATCGTCCAACGTTTTGGGGTCGACGTTGTTCACGCTTACATGAATCACATCCAGAAAAACGCAGAGCAGTGCGTGCGCAGCGCCATCGAAAGGCTGCGCAGCGGACGCTGGACCGGCGAGCTCGACAGCGGCGAGCGCATCGAGATCAGCGTCGTTGTCGACGCAGCTGCGCGCACCGCCGTCGTCGACTTCACGGGAACGTCGCCGACAAGCGCGAGCAATTTCAATGCGCCCGCCGCTATCGCACGAGCGGCCGTCCTTTACGTGTTTCGAACTCTTGTCGAAGAGAGCATTCCGCTCAACGATGGCTGCCTCGAACCGATCGAGATCCGGCTACCGGAACGAAGTCTCGTCAACCCCGAGTACCCGGCGGGCGTCGTTGCCGGAAACGTCGAAACCTCGCAATGCATTACCGATACGCTGCTTGCAGCGCTCGGTGCCTGTGCGGCGAGCCAAGGCACGATGAACAATTTGACGTTCGGCAACGAGCGCTATCAGTACTACGAAACGATCTGCGGCGGCGCCGGCGCGGGACCCACGTTCGGCGGTGCGAGCGCCGTGCACACACATATGACCAACTCGCGGCTTACCGACCCTGAGGTCCTCGAATGGCGTTACCCGATTCGCATCGAGCGCTTTGCCGTGCGACGCGGCAGCGGCGGTGACGGCATGTTCCGAGGTGGCGACGGCGTGGTTCGAGAAATCGTATTTCTCGAGCCCATGCAAGCGGCAATTCTCTCCAGCAGGCGGCATGTCAGGCCGTTCGGCCTCGCCGGTGGAGCCGAAGGCCTACCCGGCCGGAACCGCGTCGTGCGCGCGAGCGGCAAAATAGAAACGCTCGGTGGCACTGCGGAGATAGAGCTCGACGCGGGCGACAGGCTCGTCATCGAGACACCTGGCGGCGGCGGATATGGCTGCGCCTAGCTGGCGAGTTGGGCAGCCTCTCGCGGGGGCGCAGGTCGTGTGGTGCTCTGCCCGGCGCGATGAATCACGTCGTAGATCTGAAACTCGTTCGGCTTATCGAGCGCGATGCCGATGCGAAGAACGAGCTCGCGCTGCTCGCCGAGAATCGCAGCCTGGAGCTTGATGAAAAACGCCTGCTCGGGACGGTCGCCGCATAGCGCCCCTCCAGCGAATAGCGCGCCGAGAAACGCGCGAACATCGCCGACGACCTGCTGCTCGAAATCGCGGTTCCATTTGGCGCTCAGCGCCCAGCGTGTGTGCTGCTCGAGCGATTTCAAAATGTGGCCCAGCAGCCGGCAGCGATCGAGACGTTGCCAGATGTGAGAAACCGCGCTGGAGGCGCCGAGCGAGACGTTCCCTTCGAGACGCGTGCGATGCCCGCGCCCATTGACGAACACATTGATGCCGCTGCCTCGCAACAGTCCAGACTCGCGGTCAGTCACTGTTAGAGACGGCACGAGCCCGGACTTGAGCGACGCGTTCGCACCGTCAAGCACCTGCCAATGCTCGGCCCGATCGTTTGCAGCGAGCATGCCCGCCACGGCACCTCCGGCAGGAACACCTTGCGGGTGCCGCTCGGGGCTGACGGTGTGGACGACTCGCGGAAAATAGGTCATGGCGCTGGCGCTCGCGAGCCCGCCGCCCCGGACTCCGAGCAGTGCCGTAGCGGCGGAGTCCCACGACCACGGCGGATCCCACAGGAGTATCGCGCGCCGGCGTGCGCAGTAACGTTCGGCCGCGAGAAACGTCGTGAGCCCGAGGTCGTGCCCCGACGCCGGCAGCGGGATATTGACGAGATCGATGCGATCGAGGTCGTCGAGCGCGAAAAGGCCGGTCCGCTCGTCGTTCGACCCCACAACATCGTAGTCGGTAAGCTCCTCGCCGTCGCTTCCCGAGGAACTCATCTCTATATACGGCAGCGGCTGACCAGGATGCTCGGCGCGTGTCGCGTCCGGGCGGCAATCCGGAAGCGGTCCACCGAGCTGCACGAGCTCTGACGAGCGCAGCGCGTCGACGACGAAGCGTTCGTCCGATTCATCCATGGACAACGCGCGAAACAATTCCTGATCCTCGACGAGCTGCGAGCCTGGCCGCGCGAGGCGCTGCACGACGAGATTGAATTGCTCCTCGTTCGACTTGATACCGTCGTAATCCACCGACGCACGCAGCACGAATCGGTTGCCGGGCTCACGAGCGTGCAAGCGCAATAACTGGCCTTGGGCTGGAAGATCGACACGCGCCCGTGTTGCATTGTTGGCAACGCGCACGACCGCTGCGACTGCACCACCGTGCTCGAAATATTGCTGGACCGCAGTACTCAGAAAACCGAGTTGCCCGTGACCGCCGAAAATGCGGCGGTAGGCGTCGAAACTCGCGATGACGACGGGCTCATTGAGGGGCCCGCGATGGGCACGGCCGATGAAAGCCGCCAGGCACTCGGTTCTCGGCGGAATGAAACGGTTAGCGTCGAAGCTACTTGGTGGGCCCGGAGCAGAGGGGTCCGAAATATCGATCGCCATGACCGTCGCCGTTCGGAAAGACCTATGATAACCGCCAATCCAGGAAGTTGCAGCCCCGCAACGGTCCGCGCAATGAGGCAAGCTGCTGGGGACTTAGCCGCGTCTACTGCGCGTGAAAAATGTGACGAGCAAGACCCCGGCGACAAAACCGCCGATGTGCGCGCGAAACGCAATGCCGGCGCCGGCCGAGGACATCGCGACAGAGCTCAACAACTGACCGAGAAACCACACGCCGAGCACCCAGATCGCCGGTAAGCGCAATGTGTAGAGCACGATGAACACGGGAATGGCGACGAGCACGCGCGCACGCGGAAACAGTATGACGTAGGCGCCGAGCACACCGGAGATCGCACCGCTGGCACCTATCATCGGGATGCGCGAGTCGAGATCCGGTATCGCCTGAGCGAGCGCCGCTGCTATCCCGCATAGCGCATAGAACAAGACAAACCGCCCGCGACCCAGTCGATCCTCGATGTTGTCGGCGAAAATCCATAGATAGAGCATATTGCCGGCGAGATGCAGCAGACCACCGTGCAAGAACATCGACGTGAAGATTGTCAGCGGGGTCGGAACCCAGACGAGTTGCTCGGGTAAATCTACGCCGCCGAACACGACAGCCGGTATGAAGCCGAGCGCATAAACGGCCGCCTCGTTACCGCCGGGTCCGAGCGCGAGCTGCCAGAGAAAAACGATCGCGCACAGCGCCAGGATGACATACGTCACGATCGGGCGCGTTCTCGTAGGATTGTCGTCGCGCAGCGGAATCATAAAGTAGGCAGACGGCGGTACCCGAGCACGCGTGCGGCGGGCAGACGACTAACGCGACAAGAGGCTCTCGGCACCGGACATCACGCGCTCTGGCAGCGACCGGCGACGCTTGTAGCTCACACTGTAGAGATCGTGGTCCGCAGCCGCCTCGAGCAGAAAATCGTCGCTCGTGCTGATCCGATCGATGAGGTCGAGCTCGAGCGCCTTGACGCCATACCAATGCTCGCCTGTCGACACCTTGTCGATATCGACCTGTCCACGGTGTTCGCCGATTTGGCGTTTGAAGAGCTGGTGCACGTCCTCGAGCTCCTCCTTGAGCTTCTCCCTGCCCTCCTCGGTATTCTCGCCGAACAGCGTCAGCGTTCGCTTGTAGCGTCCAGCTGTGACCTGCTCGAAGTCGACGCCCTTGGCCTCGAGGAAACGATGAAAATTCGGCAGTTGCGCGATCACGCCAATCGAGCCGATGATCGCAAACGGTGCTGCGATGATCTCGTCGGCTACACAGGCCATGAGATAACCTCCGCTCGCAGCGACCTTGTCCACAGCGACGGTTAACTGCAGGCCATGTTGCTTCACGCGCAACAGCTGGGATGCGGCGAGTCCGTGCTCGTGAACGGTGCCACCCGGATTTTCGAGTCTAACGAGCACGCGATCGTGGCTGTCGGCCGCTGCGAGAATCGCGGACACTTCCTCACGCAGCGAGGCAGTCGCAGAGGCGCGAATGTCGCCTTTGAAATCAATCACGAAAATCCGCTTTCGGTCCGAGCCTTTCTTGTCCTGTCGCTTGCGCTGCTTGCGCCGTTCCTTTGCTGCTTGCTTGAAGCGCTGGCTGCCTTCGACGGCGCGGCGCACCGTATCGCCGAGACTTTCGTAACGCTTGTTGAGATGCTCGACCGTCAGACCGTCCTGCTGGCTCACGCGCTTGCTCGAGGAAATGACAAGCACGACGATCACGACGACGATCACGGCGAACGTCAGAAGCTCGGCCAGAAACAGACTATAGTCAGTGAAGAATTCGGCCATGGTCGCGCCTTGGGGATCGTGTCCCGCCTGTCATAAGCCTACGTTGTTCTTCTCGAAAACCCGATCGGCACGATAGCTCGAGCGCACGAGTGGGCCCGCAACGACCTCGAGAAAACCGAGCTCGAGACCCCACTGACGGAAGCTTTCGAACTCAGCTGGCGTTACGTAGCGCTCGACGGGTAAATGATTGCGGGTCGGGCGCAAGTATTGACCGAAAGTCACTATGTCGACATTGATATCCGCGAGATCCTCGAGCGCCTGCCGAACTTCCTCGTCGCTCTCGCCAAGGCCGAGCATCAGACTCGTCTTCGTCAGCACGTCGGGCCGATAGCGTTTCGCGTGCTCGAGCACGCGCAGCGTCTGCTCGTAACCTGCGCGAGGATCCCGGACAGTCGATGTCAGGCGTCTCACCGTCTCGAGGTTTTGAGCGAAGACTTCAATTCCCGAGTCGACGACTCGCTCAACGTCGGTAAACCGGCCGCAAAAATCCGGCGTCAGCGCTTCGACAGCGGTATCGGGACAACGTGCTTTGATCGCCCTGACACAGCGCGCGTAGTGCTCGGCGCCGCCGTCTTCGAGGTCGTCGCGATCGACCGACGTCAGTACGACGTAACCGAGCTGCATGAGCTCGACCGATCGCGCCGCGTTATCGGGCTCACGCGGATCGAGCCTGCCCGCAGGATTACCCGTATCGACGGCACAGAACTGGCAGGCGCGCGTGCAAACCGCTCCCATGAGCATGAGCGTCGCGGTCCCGTTCGACCAGCACTCCGCGATGTTCGGGCACATCGATTCCTCGCAAACCGTCGCGAGCTCGTGAGCCCTGACCGTGTCGCGTACGGCCGCGTATTTCGCGCCGGACGGAAGCTTGATCTTCAGCCACTCGGGCTTGCGCTCGGCGGCGACGGGCCGATCGCCGCGCGTCTTGACGCCATGCTTGATGGCACTGAAGCCTTGCGGCGTCCGATACTTCGAGCCAGCCGTAACGACCGGTATGCCGCGAAACGCCGTCATGAGTCGAGTCGATCACTTAAGATTGGAGGGGTCCGCAATTATCTCATGGTTTCTAGAGGCGTGTTATGGGCAGATATCGGCCGCCGCCCCCGCCACAATCGCGCTACATCACGCCCGAGGGCGTGGCTGCGCTCGAACGTGAGCTCGACGATCTCTGGCGCGTCCAGCGGCCCGCGGTCACGCGCGCCGTCGCCGAAGCTGCTGCACAAGGGGATCGTTCGGAAAACGCCGAGTATATCTACGGGAAGAAGCAATTAGCCGCGATCGATCGGCGTGTCCGACATCTGCGCAAACGCCTTGGAAACGTGAAGATCGTCGACCAGGCGCCATCAGATCCGACGAAAGTCTATTTCGGCGCTTGGTTCACACTCGAGGACATGAGCGGCGTGGCGCGGCGCTTTCGGCTAGTCGGACCCGACGAGTTCGATCATGCACCCGAGTATCTGAGCATGGATTCGCCGCTCGGCAAGGCCGTGCTCGGTAAATGTCTCGATGACGAGATAACCGTCGAGACACCAGAAGGACCGGCCGGTTACGCGATCACGCACATCGCGTATACGCGCCCGGATGGCACAGAACGAGCGCGCAAAAAAAAGCCCGACTAGCGTCGGGCAAGTTACAGGGGGAACCTGACGTTAGAGGGCCGCTACTGCAATCTCGACCACTTGAGAAGTCGGACTGCCTCTGAATCCAAATCGAAGTTCCGTGCGAGCAACGCTTCGATCTCGCGAGCGTCAAACCGAGTTTCAGTACTCTGGTTTACCTCGACGACACCGCTGTATTCCTGGCCTTCATCGTCGCCAGTCTCGTCGGTCAGCACGAAATGCGTGTAATACTTCACACCCATGGAAAAGCAGCTTAGGCGCCATAATTCGTGCCGACTGTGAGCAGGTCCACATTTTGCGCGGCCCCGGGGGCCGGCTTTTCGCAAACGTGAAATCGCGCTCGGTCGCAAGCAGCGTTCCCCGGAAGCTTTTGGGCTTGCTCGAGACGGCTTGGTATATTGTGCCTACGATGGCTAGCGAGACCCGATCCGTAACTCTCGGCTTTATCCCGAAATTCGGGCTCGGCCTGTTGCTCGGCGTGACACTGATCGCCGGTGCCAGCGCGCAGGACATCCGGACCACGCTGTTCGAAGCCGCCAACGACGCCCTCGCGGAAGCGAGGAACGCTCAGGCCAACCTGCTCGCGCCGCGGGCCTTCGAGCGTGGCGCAATTGCCTACACCGACGCCGAGGCCGACCTGGAGCGCGGCCGCAGCCTGGAACGCATCACGAGTCGCCTCGAGGAGGCAGCGACCTATTTCACCGAGGCGACGGCTATCGCCAACGTTGCAAGCGACGTGCTCGCCGCAGCGATCGCGACGCGCACCGACGCCGCTGACGCCGAAGCCGAAACGTTCGCGCCAGCGATTTGGCTGGAAGCCGAGGCGCTCTTTGATACGGCCGCGCGTCGACTCGAGGCCGGCGATGCCGATGCTGCTCGCGAGCGCGCAGTAGAAGCAGAAACGCGGTACAGCAGCGCTGAGCTCGCAGCGATCAAGGCACAGCATCTGAGCCGGACGCAGGCCCTATTGGCCCAAGCCGAGCAGGCCCGCGTGCCACGCGTCGCCCCGCAGACCTTTGCGCGTGCGGTGAGCCTGCTGCAACAGGCCGAGCAAGCGCTCGATGAGGATCGATACGCGATCGAGCGGCCACTCGCCCTCGCCGAACGGGCAGATTACGAGGCACGCCACGCGATGTACCTGGCCGCCCGCATCCAAGCCGTGCGCGACGGCGAGGCGACGGAAGAGGATTTGATGCTCGGCTACGAACAGGCGTTGGCCGAAGTGGCCGCCGTTGCCGATCTACCGGCGAGACTCGACAGTGGTCCCGATTCCGTCACAGCCGATCTTTCGGCATATATCGGCGGTATGCAGGAGCGCGAGCGGCAATTGTTGGCCGAAAGCGAGGAGAACCGCCTGCAGATCTTCGGTCTGAGCGAGGAGATCCGCGAGCTCGACGAACGGCTCGGCGGCGTCTCCGAGGAACGCACGGCACTGATCCAGCGACTCGAGGCCGACGCCGCCGCGCGCGCGCAGTTCTCCCGTATCGAGTCGGCATTCTCCGGCGGCGAAGCACTGGTCTACCGGGAAGGCAACAATCTCATCGTGCGACTCGTCGGCTTGAGCTTCGCGAGCGGCGAATCGACGATCGATCAGAGCTACCGGCCCCTGCTCGAGAAGGTTCGCGATGCAGCCGACGTCTTTCCGCGCTCTCTTATCGTCATTGAAGGCCACACCGATTCGCTCGGCAGCGACAGTGCCAACCTCGCGCTGTCACGCAGCCGTGCGGAAGCCGTCGGCGCGTTCTTGACGGGCGAGCTCGGCGTCGCGGGGTTTCGGATCCGAGCAATGGGCTTCGGTGAAACACGACCGATTGCCAATAACGAAACGACGCAGGGCCGCGCGCGCAACCGTCGCATCGATGTGCGCATCGAGCCGCAAGACGGCTAGCCGCACCTGGCCGCAGGAACCCGCTATCCGCGCAACATCGACCGGTGCGATCTTCGCTGCCGGTGATCGCGCCGAGACTACCGGTTCGAGATGCTCTTTCTCGGGACGAGGAAGCTAAGCGAGAAGCCATTCGCCGATCGTGCCGGCGACGGCATCGTTGACGAGATAGCCGTAGGACTTGTGGACGTTGAGACCGATGTCGCCGCGAAAGTGATTGTAGAGGTCGATGCGATCCTCGAGGGATTCAAGCACACCCAGCTCGACCATCTCACCGAAGTAGGGCTCCAGCCGCGGCCGCAGCGCCGTGAGCTCCCCTCGAGCCGCGAAGTTCTTCCAGCGACGAATATTCGCGGGGTAACGTTGAGTGCCTGCGCGAGTGACACCCCGCAGGTTCTCCCGGATCAGCCGGCTCGCCAACGGGCTGCCGAGCGACAAGAATAGATCGACGCGCTCGGCGTCCCGGTCCTCGTGTGAGAGCTCCCACAGCGTATCGTAGGCGATGACCGAGCCGAGGCTGTGACCAATCAGGAGCACCTCCTCACCAGCGCCCCAGGCCTGCCTGAGGGCCGCCTTGAGCATCGCGCGGACCTCCGTCGCGATTCCGTCGGCATCAAATAGGTAGCGACGCGCCTCGGTCATGGTCAAACGCATCTCGGGT
>Ga0224497_10001394_pt1 | contig 15426 bp, 5 predicted proteins | sample SF_Jul11_sed_USG_4_FD_167970 | JGI IMG/M metagenome (GOLD analysis project Ga0224497, IMG submission 167970) | Sediment microbial communities from San Francisco Bay, California, United States - SF_Jul11_sed_USGS_13 | ecosystem: Environmental > Aquatic > Marine > Sediment | place: USA: California... | reverse complement strand
AAATCAAGCCCAGGCTCAGTGTTATCGATTTGAATTTTCTTTTGAAAACGATGGCTAATAAATTCAATGAGTTACGATAGAAAAACAGGTGTTTTTTGAAACGTTGGGACACTAGTGAAAAGATATATAAATGCCCATACGAAGAACGTAATCAAGCCTGGCTTTGAGCTATTTGAGAAAGAAGAAAAGTACTTCATCAGGAAAAAGCAACGGTTCCAATGGTCAGGAAGGGAAATAGAAAACAGCATTTCCTCTTTTTCTAATTACCATAAGAAAATACGAAAAAGAATTGTTCCAATATACTCGTCAGAAAATAGATGGTATCTAAAAAAATCTGTAGCAGGCCATGATAAACTAGTGAACTCACAGCTAGTTCTCATTTTTGCTGCTATGCATAGGCTTAGCGAGCTTAGCAGGTATGACCCAGTTGCTTTTTCTGGGCACCTTAATGTTAATCATAATTGGCTTGTTTCTGAATTTATTCGTACGGCACCGAACCAGTTTATATATGGAATTGCATCTGAAATCACTGGCTTAGAATTTATCAAACCGGATGCTTTCTAGGGATTCTAAGAATCTGAAGGGGGTTATTCCCAGACTCTTAATAATGGTTGGCAAAAAATGGATCTTAGTCATTCATTCGCCCTTTCTCGCATGTACTGCGCGGAAGAGGCGGAGTTGGCCGTAATCGTAGAGGTCGCTGAGGAGTTCTTTGGCGCCCGTTAAATTGCCAAATCCGGTTTGGGCAAAAGCCGCTTTAATTTCAGTTTGCTGCTCAGCTGTTAAAAGCCGATTGATATCGACGGGTTCCCCTGCTTGAATGGCTTGTTCCAGGTGCCCATAGATGGTGCTCGCCGCTAGGCTTCGTTGCTTGGCAATGTGATCGACAGAAAATCCCCTTTCAAATAATCGTAGCGTTTCTCTGGTCGTTCCGTTCAAGGGTTTTGGCCTACTCGTGGCTGGTTCCCCAGGTGATTCGATTGTGGATGTGTTTGAGGATTTTTGTCGGGGATTGCTCTTCAGATAGTCCGCGATGACTGCCAGAAAGTCTGCTCCAAATTCCTTCATTTTCCGTGTTCCCACGCCGCTAATTGGTAAGAACTCTTGCTCGTTCGCGGGGTAGTCCTGTGCCATTTGTCGCAGTGCGACATCGGAGAAGATGACATAGGCTGGGACATCCCGTTCATCCGCCAAGGTTTTCCGCAATTGGCGTAAACGGTCAAATAATAATTCGTCATGGGCCTGCTCTTCTGTTGGTTGGCCTTTGCGCAAGGGTTCGCTGATGGGCTTGGTCAGCATGATGATGTGGCGCTCGTGGGCAAAGTCTCGGCCCTGTTCGGTGATTTCCAACACTGAAAAGGCTTCCGTGGCTTGGCGAATATACCCAAGGCGGATGAGCTCCCGGGCCATGGCGGCCCATGCCGGTCGGCTATGGGTTTTTCCCTGCCCATACATGGGCAATTGGTTGTGACGCCATCGTCGAACTTTTTCGGTGTTTGTGCCGGTCAACACGGCAATCACATGATTGAGGCCCACGTTAAATCCGCTGGTGTCATAGATGGTTTCGATGCATGAGAGCAGGGTCTCGGCGATTTCTGTTCCGTCGAAGGTATCTCGAGGTGATAGGCAATTGTCACAGCTCCCACAGTTTGCCGCCGTGAATTCCTCTCCAAAATATTTTAATAACTGGACTCGTCGACATGTAGGGCATTCGGCGTACTGGACCATTTGCCGCAGTTGGGTATGAGCAATTTGCTGTTCCTGAATATCAGGTTTTTCATTGATGAAGCGTTGCTGCTTGACGGTATCGCCCGCACTGAAGAGCAGCACGCATTCGCTTGGCAAGCCATCGCGTCCGGCACGTCCGGTTTCCTGATAATAACTTTCAAGATTTTTGGGGAGATCATGATGGATCACGAACCGTACGTTTGGTTTATTGATACCCATTCCAAAGGCAATTGTGGCACAGATCACCTGGACTTCATCTCGTAGAAATAACTCTTGATGGTGCGTTCGTTTCTCGGGTGTCAGGCCAGCATGATAGGGTTGGGCTTTGATGCCCTGCGCCTGTAATCGTTGCGCCAGCAGTTCGGTAGTTTTTCGGCTCTGGCAGTAAATGATTCCGCTTTCACCCTGTTGGGTTCGTAGACATGTCAGGATTTGGTCAACCGGATTGACCTTGGCCAGTACTCGGTAGGTGAGATTGGGTCGATTGAAGCTGGCGACGTAGTATCCTCCATCCCGGAGTCGCAGCAGAGTGCGAATGTCGTCGCGGACCCGCTCTGTCGCGGTTGCTGTCAAAGCCATGATTGGCAATGAAGGAAATCGCTCACGCAATTCCACTAGCCTGCGGTATTCTGGTCGGAAATCGTGACCCCATTCACTAATGCAGTGGGCTTCATCAATGGCTAAAAAATTGACTTGCCACCGCTGAAGATTGTTGAGGCTGTCCGGTTGCATAAGTCGCTCTGGCGCCATGTAGAGCAACTGATAGTCGCCACGAAATAACCCCCTCAAACGAGATTGAGATTCCTGCGTGCTCAAAGAGGAATTCAGGAAGGTCGCCGAAATCCCATTGGCTTGTAGGGCATCAACTTGATCTTTCATGAGCGCAATCAGTGGGGAAACCACTACCGTGAGTCCCGGTCTAGCCAATGCGGGCAATTGATAGCAGAGGGACTTCCCTCCTCCTGTTGGCAACAAGGCCACCACATCCTTCCCGGCCAATGCATCGCGAATAATCTCTTCTTGCAACGGCCTAAAGGAAGTGAACCCAAAATGGGTTTTTAACAGGGAGAGCAAGGGAACCTGGCTCGGAAGGGTTGGCGTCGAAGAATCCATTGGGAATGATTGTAATGCCACGGTTCGGCCATAACAAATTTTTTATCATTGCGCCCAACGGAGAATGGCAAGTTGGTTTTATTCGTCGATGTGCAACCATTTTGCCCGAATTGGTCAGTCTTCATTAAAGATCAGAGGAATGTTGAAAACAATGATCCACCTTTCAGGACGTGACAGGCAAGGTGACGTTCCCTACCTTCGCCCTGCCTACTCCGCCGCAGTAAATGCGGCTACGAAGGCCGGGAGCGGCTTCGCACAGGCAGGTCGCCATTTTGCCGTTCTCACGTACTGGAAGTACGTTCCTCGGGTGATTAAGGGTTGGGCCTCCGGGATAAGCCAAGCGACTTGCCATCCGGGACCCAGCAAGGCATAGGTGGGGCCTTTCAGTACCTACAAGCCTATCGGGCCTGGCTGGATGACTTTTTTACCATTCCCGTCAGCAACTGATTCTAGAATCTTTCAAAATCATATACAGGCCATTTTCGAGAATTATTCCACAGACCCATTAGAGGTTTGTGGATGTAACCTTTTTCCGTATGTCTTTTCCTTAAGCAAAGACAAAGTCTTTTCCGGAGGAATTTCCGACGCTTATTTTTTTTAATGGTAATGTAAAATGGAAGAACCGTGTGACTAGGGTAAAATTTTTTTAGTCAATAGACGTATTTCTTATCTCCATGCTTAATTGTGAGACCTTGTCATTTAAGATAAAGATTGTGGGGAAAACCGAAATGATGATTTGTGAGGAAAAGCGGTGTTTAATTCTTGGGTGCCCTATGCTTAGATTGATATGTGCCAGCGTTAGGAATTCCCATCTGTGCACGCGATTGAGCGTCGAAAATGGATAAGAGCTTCTTTATCTCTGTGGGGCTGTTCTGGGGTATCGGTTTAATTTTTACCCTTTTCGAAGTCATCAAACCGGCCAGACCCATTCAATACCGAGATTTTATACTGTATGACCTTTCGGCTGTGCTGCTATATACTATTTTTTTTCAAATGGCGGTTTTCATCACAGATCGAATCCCCGTACCCCAATATGTTTCAGCTGAAATCTTAGGGTTGCCCACAGAGCTAAAAATGGTTCTCTTTATTGTTGTGGAAGATTTTCTTTTGTATTGGGTGCACCGTTTCATGCACACCAAGCATGTTTGGAGAGTCCATAAATGGCACCATTCTCCGACTTACATGTATTGGCTTGCGGGCTTCCGGACTACATTCCCCCATTGCGTCCTCTTTAATCTTCCCTTTATTCTTGCGCTTCCTATTTTGTATAAGGCCCCTAGTTTAGCGTTTATGCTTATCATGGTGGAACATATGTGTCGGAATGACTGGATGCATATGAATGTTACCTGGGAATCGGATTGGTTGGAGTGGCTAATTGTCACGCCACGGTACCATCATATCCACCATAGTGCCGACCCCCGTCACCACGTTGCCAATCTCGGTTCCTTATTCACGATATGGGACCGCCTGTTTGGAACCTACTTAAATCCCCAGACCGTCAACACCGAACTCACCTTTGGGACAGGAGAGAAGGATCACCCGGCTCGCCTCATACTCGGGATATAACAATCATCCAAAAGAGAGTTTGGACTTCTCATGAATAAGAATCTGTTCAAGCTGTATTTCAGGGCACACCCGGGACAAGGGAAGAGTTTGTTCTTAAAGATTAAGTGCGGATTGGATTTGGGTTGAGGAAGGCGCGAGCAGGGGAAGCTCAAATTAGTTAGTGAGATGGTAATGAGGAACGGCTTTTTCGAAAGGCTTTTGTTTGAAATCCTAGTCTGACTTGAATAGACCGACCATTCTTTCCTCTCCCTTGGCCGAAATTTCGGTCATTTTTCCGTTCTCCATTTTCATCACACGATCTCCTACGTGAAAATATCTGTCGTCATGCGTCACGACAATAGCCGATCTCCCTCTCGCTTTCAGCTCTGGCAAATATTTGTGATAGAAGAAATTTTTAAAGTACGGATCCTGATCTGCTGCCCACTCATCAAACAGGTAAATCGGACGATCATCGATAAAAGCGAGTAGCAAGGCTAACCGACGGCGCTGACCATGTGATAACCCGCTAAATGTATATGACCCGTCTGCAAGGGTGACCTTGTTTTCCAAGTGGAGTTCTTTCTGAAAGGTTAAGAATTGAGTGTCTTGGTGTGCATTGATCATATTGGCTAAATCTTCAAATAGATGAAAATCTGAAAATATGACCGCTAAGTGTTCGCGAAGCCATTTCCTGTTGTCTTGGGTAATAGGGATATTATTGAGAAGAATTTGCCCATCGTGGGGAGTATATAATCCAGATAACAGCTTCACGAGAGTGGTTTTTCCACTTCCATTCCCACCGGCAATGAGAACGATTTCTCCTGGCTTAATGGAGAAATTTATCGGCCCGAGTGTAAAACTTTCGTTGGTTTGATAGTCAGGAGCATATTGAAAGGTCACTGCTCGTAGTTCAAAGGTACTCCAGGAGGATTCTATGGATAATTGGGAGATTGAGGTTTCTGGGGCTTGCTCTTGAATCAGGGAGACGTCTAATTCTTGAATTTTCCTCAGAGCCATTTCTCCATGGCTTAAGGTTGATGCGGAGCCGATAATTGCGCGAAATGGTCCCATCATGTAGAGGAAAGCAAAGAGATATCCCGTAAGGGCTTCAGAAGGAATATCCTTTAGCATGGGGACCGAAAAAAGTAAGGTGCCAATCGTTCCATAAAACATTAATTGGGTCCATGCTTGCATGTAGCCGTATTGTATTCCTGTTAAAATGTTCTCTCGCTTAAACTCCTCAGCGGCAGGCTCAAGGTTGTCCTCAAGAAAGGCCCGACGATAAGATTGACGTAGGTGTAGTTCTTTCAGCCCCTCCACAAGATGCCTTAAAAGACGTAAGACATTTTCGCGTGCTTCTCGTACCCGTTGAATATAAATAAATGCTCGGTCATTAAGGATTTTATGAACAAGGCTTGAGCTGCCTACGACAAGGATGACGATGGCAAATACCTTCCAAGAGAGATAGGCCAAGTAGGCAGAACACCCCACAAGGATAGCTGCATTCATCAACAACCACGGGATGATGGTAATAGCGGAGGCAATAGCACGCACATCATCAATAAGGGAAACGAGAATCCGGGATTGCCCTTTTTCTTCAAGAAGCTGATAAGAAGACGTGAAGAGTTTTTTTGAAAGTTGTAATAAGAGTTGAAGGACGGCGTCCTGGCCCGCCCGGGCCAATAAAAGGTTAGAAAATAGATTGCAGACGATTATTCCCAACACCAACCCAATAAAGCCTGCGAGGAAGACGGGGGTATTTCCACCTTCCGAATGTAGCGTTGTATTAATAAGAGCAATAAGGCCCGCTCCGAAGAGCCCGCTCAGCAAACCAGCTCCTCCGATAGACAGGCTTCTCCAGTAGGAGAGCTTTGAAAAGAACCAAAAAAATTTAAGAATTTCTCTTAGCATTAGTTCTTGCCCTGAGCTGTCTCAATCAAAGTTTTTAACTTTTCTGCCAATGAATGCACATTGGGTTTGGTGAAGAGGTGCCCTGTATTGTCGGCAGGAATTTCGTCTACGGAATAACCCCCTAAGGCTAGATTACACCATGTGCGTCTTGTATCCTTTGGCGGATTTACTGGACGTTCGGAGGCGATAATGAGTTCAATTCGACCAGAGAAAGGTTGCGGGGCGTAATTGGCTGCTGCTTTGCGGTTGGCTTCGGAGACCTTATCCCTGAACAGTATCTCTCGGTCACCTCGATACACGTCTCGATAGTATACCATTTCTCTTAAACCGCGAAGTGCCTTGAACAAGCGCGCCACCCCTTCTTTTCTTCCGGAACGAAAGATTTGAGCAGCTATCCGGAAAGATACGGTGAAGAAAAATGTCGGTGCCCGTAGGAAATTTGGTAGAGTCCAACGAGGTACTTGTAGAGAGTGTGGAGGCCATGTTTCCAGCATAGCTAACAAGGCCACCTTCTCCCCTTTAGCCGAAAGTTGCTGAGCCATTTCCCATGCAACGATGCCCCCAATACAGGCGCCTATGAGGAAATAGGGACCTGAGCTTTGCACCTTCTTTATTTCGCTCACAAAATGCGTAGCGATATCTTCCACTGTGGAAAATGGCTCGGCCTGTCCATCTAACCCTCGCGACTGTAGGCCGTAGAATGGATGGGCTCCTCCCAATAATTGGGCCAATTCATAAAAACCGACTACATTTCCACCAATCCCTGGCACAGCAAAGAGAGGCGGTTTGACGCCATTCGGGTTGATGAGGACGAGAGATTGCCAGTTGGTAGTCGGTTGATTGCTCTGGAGAACTGACGCGAGTTTCCTGATCGTGGGAGCCTTGAATAAAGTTGCGAGGGGAAGACGTATGCCTGTCAGTTGTTCAATTTCCGTAAACAGCTGTAGGGCAAGAATGGAATGGCCACCCAGATCAAAGTAGTGGTCATCAATCCCTATTCCTTGTATGTCTAAGAGGCGTTCCCAGACACGAATAAGTTGGCGGTGAAGATTATTTTCAGGCAAAGCAGAGGATACACGCTTGTCCGGGAGTTTCCCTCTCATTGGAGCAAGTGCTTTTCGGTCTACTTTTCCGTTGGGCGTGAGTGGGAACTCAGTCAAAATCACGAACTCTGAGGGAATCATTGGCGCGGGGAGGTATGGTCTAATATGGCGCCGGATTTGCTCGATATCTAAATCTGGATCTGAAGAGGGAATCACGAATGCCACGAGTTTTTTGTCCGATTGATTGGTGTCAATGGCAAGAACAACCGATTGGCGTATAGCGGGTATTAGATTGAGTCGAGCTTCTATCTCTGGAAGCTCCATCCGGACTCCACGTATTTTCACTTGCTGGTCATTACGCCCCAAATAGTCGATGCTCCCATCAGGTCTCCATTTCGCAATGTCTCCTGTCTTGTACAAACGTTCTTCTGGCCAGCCAAAAGGGTTGCTCTGGAATCTTTCAGTGGTCAAATCGGGACGACCTAAGTATCCCCGGGCGACTCCACCCCCACCAATGTATAGTTCACCAGGAATACCGACCGGCGTTAGCTGAGAATTTTTATCAAGAATCAAAGTGCGTGTGTTATCAATAGGACGGCCAATTGAAACAGGCTCAATTCCTGGACAGACTTTTTGAACGGTAGACCAGATGGTTGTTTCTGTTGGGCCATAGAGGTTCCAGACTTCACGCGAACGTGTAAGAAGTTCGTCGGCTAGTTCTCGTGGCAAGTCTTCACCGCCACAAAGAACCTTCAATTTGAAATTTCCCTCCCACCCAGCTTGCAGGAGCATACGCCAGGTGGCTGGGGTCGCCTGCATCACCGTTGCTTCCGATGCCTGTATTCGTTTCATGAGCCGTTGCCCATCTCTCGCTTCCTCGCCACTTACCAATACCACACGAGCACCGACCAGGAGAGGAAGAAACAACTCAAGTGCAGCAATATCGAATGTCACTGGAGTGACAGCAAGAAACACGTCGGTCGATGTCACCGCAAGCTTTCGTGACATCGAGTAGAGAAAATTTATTAGGGCGCCGTGCTCAATCTCCACTCCCTTAGGTTGTCCTGTAGAGCCGGAAGTGTAAATCACATACGCGAGGTTGGATTGAAGAATATTCGAATGAGCCGGGAGTTCTAAATCTCTATTTTCAACACTGGCACCCATTTCTCGATCTAAATGAAAAAATGTTCCCTGATAATCTGGAATATTCATTTTTAGGTCGGGCTGTGTGATCAGTATTGGGGCCTTACTGTTTTGCAACATAAACGCCAGGCGTTCTGATGGGCCTTGCGGGTCAAGGGGCAGATAGGCACCCCCTGCTTTCATAATTCCCAAAAGAACAATGGGAAGATCTGCTGTTCGATTTATTGCCACCCCGACAAGGAAATCTTGTCCTACTCCAAGTCGACGAAGGGAGAGAGCTAATTGGTTAGCCTTGTCATTGAGTTCCTTGTAGGTGAATGTGGTTTCTTCTGAAATAATGGCCAATGAATCTGGGCTTCTTGTTACTTGGAGTTCGAACGCATCAATGGTTGATACCCCTTTGGGTAAAGGGGTGTCCGTCATATTCCATTCGCCGAGAATTTTCTGTTTCTCGGTTGGGGTTAGCATAGAGAGTGTAGATATTGGCACGTCTGGCGTTGCTACGATAGATTGAAGGAGTTCGTGGTAATGGGCGAGAAAAAGCGTCATGTGATCATGGTCAAAGAGATCGGTATTAAACTCGAGTGTTGCGGTTCCAGAGGACATGGTATCGATGGATAGACTGAGATCAAATTGGGACGCGCCTCGGTCGATCTCGAATGGGCCGATTGACAGCCCAGTGAATTTCACGCGTTCGAAGGGAGCATTGCCAAAATTAAACAAAACTTGGACGAGAGGCATGCTTCCTAACGTACGGGCAGGTGCAAGGTCCTGAACAAGTTTTTCGAAAGGCAAGTCCTGGTTGGCATAGCCCTCTAAGGCCACCTGGCGTACCCGTTGGAGCAATTCACGAAAAGTCGGGTCTCCGGATAAATCTGTCCGAAGGACCAGAGTATTCACAAATGTTCCAACCATGTTCTCGACGGAAAACCAATGACGGTTGGCCACTGGAGAACCGATCACAATATCGGTTTGTCCACTGTACCGATTGAGAAGCAACTTAAAGGCTGCCAAACATAGCATATATAATGTGGAGTTTTCGGTCGCGCTGAGATTCTGGAGTTTATTGAGAAGTGGCTTCATCAGATCGAGATTGATATAGGTTCCGGTAAACGTCTGTTCAGGTAGCCGAGGGTAATTGGTTGGTAATTCAAGAATCGGCAGATCGGCCAACTTGTTCTTCCAATATGAATATTGTCTTTCTAAGACCTCGCTGTTGAGCCATTGGCGTTGCCAAAAGGCAAAATCACCATACTGAAGCGGTAATGGTTTAGCATTGACGGATTGGTTTTCGCAGAGCGTATTGTAGAATTGCCCAAGCTCCTTCCCAAGAATGGCAAAGGACCATTGATCTGTCACAAGATGGTGCACCGTCACGGTCAACACGTGGTCGTCGTCGTTCAACTGAAATAAGGCAGCTCTAAGTAATGGAGCCGTTGAGAGTTCAAAGGGGCGACGTACTGACTCTTCGGCTTTCTCGTGAGCCTTTTCTAGTCTCAAATCATGTGGCACATGACGGAGGTCGATATATTCCAGATTTACCCCAGATAGAGAGGTGATTACTTGGGTCGGTGTGCCTGACTCTTCGTGAAAGCTTGTCCGTAGCGACTCATGCCGTTGGATGAGCTTATTCAGAGATTCTTCAAGGGCTAGTTGGTTGAGAGTTCCATGCAACCGAATGGCGACTGGAATATTATATGCCGCGCTTTCAGGGGCCAGTTTATGAATGAAATAGATCCGTTCTTGAGAAGAAGACAGAGGAAGGGGGCGATCTTTAGGAACGGGAGTGATGGCCGGTATGGTATCTCTGGGAGTTTCGCCATGCAGTACGGCCTGGATGGCTTTAGCGAGGTTGTCGACTGTGGGATTTTCAAAAAATACACGTAAGGAAATGTCACACTGAAAGATTTCGCGCAAACGGGAGACAAGCTGAACGGCAAGGAGTGAGTGCCCTCCTAATTCAAAAAAATGGTCGCGGCTTCCCACTCGGGAAAGCCCTAGAATTGTACAGTATTGTTCAGCGACCGCTTCCTCAATCGGACCTCGCGGGGCCACATAATGTTCCTCAGCGTCCAATTGAGTCTCATCGATTTCGGGAAGGAGCGAACGGTCGATTTTGCCGGTGAGGGTGCGAGGCCATGAGTCCATCGCCATAAACATGGAGGGAATCATATGTTCAGGAAGCCGTTCCTTCAGGAAAGTTCGGAGCTCTCTGGGAGGCAAGCCAGGTTGCCGAACTGGAATGAAATAGGCCATAAGACGAGGACCCAGTTGGGGTTGATTCTTCAAGATGACAAGTGCCTCATACACCCCAGGGTGTTCTTGGATGACCGCTTCAATTTCTCCAAGCTCGACACGGAAGCCACGTAGTTTAACCTGATGATCTGTTCTGCCTAGATATTCCAGATTTCCATCCTGGCGATACCGGCACAAATCTCCCGTCTTGAAAAGCCGAGAACCTTCAACTGTGCTCAGTGGATCATGAATGAAATGCTTTGCGGTTTCTTCACTGCGATCATGATAACCCCGAGCTAAGCTATGCCCGCCGAGGCACAGTTCCCCAGGTAGACCGATTGGGACTGACTGAAGGTAGGGATCTAGTACGTAAGCCTTTACATGGGCAAGCGGTCGTCCTATTGGGATATTGTTGGAAAGGCTCACATCATCAGGGAGACAATTCGTGAGATCATACGTGGTAGCCGTCACCGTTGCTTCAGTTGGTCCATAGGTATTGAGGAGGCGAATGGAAGGTTCTACCTTCTTTTTCCAAACTTGAACGGCACGAGGAGAGGCTTTCTCTCCTCCAATAATCATGAGGCGCAATGACGGGTATATCCGGGTGTCATGCTTTTCTAAGTGTAAGGTCATGTCGTGCCAGTATGCTGTTGGGAGATCCAGAATGGTGACCCCGAATTCACTGCATGTGGCCAAGAACTTTTCCGGAGATTCCACGGTCATTTCGGTAGGGAGGACAATGGTCCCTCCGCTGAAGAGAAAGGGAAATATTTCTTCCACTGATGCGTCAAAAGCAAGCGAAGAAAATTGCAAGACTCTGTCGCCTTCTTTTATTGAGCATTCCTTGCTGAAGCTTTGGGCATAGGCCACTAATGCCTGATGTTCGATCTGTACGCCTTTTGGCCTTCCAGTTGATCCAGATGTATAAATAATATAAGCAAGGTTTTGAGGCTTAGCTGATGGCGTCAGGTTTTGATCTAGCTGTTGGGCAATGTCTTCTTCAAGTTCTTCAAACGTGAGGCATGTCGCAAGTGCCTCAGGTAAATTATTTTGTAGTTTTCGTGTCGTCAAAATAATGGGAGGTTTGAGGTCTTGTAAGATTAAGGCTAGTCGGGTTTTGGGAGAATGTGGATCAAGCGGGACATAGGCGCCACCGGCTTTGAGAATAGCCAGAATCCCGACGACCATTTCCACTGAACGTTCAATGCAAATACCGATTGGAATGTCGGCCCCAACCCCGCGTAATCGAAGACAATGTGCAACCTGATTCGCGCGTGTATTTAACTCATCAAAGGTCAACTCTGCGTTTTCAGAGACAAGAGCGATAGTGTTGGGCGATAGCAGGACCTGATGTTCTATTAACTCATGAGCCGTAGCTGTGAGGGGAAGAACGGCTGGTGTTGGGTTCCACTCAACCACGACGCGTTGTCTTTCGTTCGGTTGAAACAATGGAAAATCCCAGATTCGGCTATCGGGTGAGAGCGAGACGCCGTCTAGTAAGATCTGAAAATGATTGGTCAGCCTGTCAACAAAAATGGAATCGAACAGATCGCTGTTGTATTTAAAAAGACCAGTCAATGAGGAGCCATGATTCGCTAACTCTAAGGTGAGGTCAAATTGTCCCGTTGGTTGGGGGATCACAAAGGGGTCCACCACGATGTCCCGAAGTGAGGAAGCGTTTGATGATGTTGAACCATGCATTTGGGGATCATTCAAATCGTCAAAAAGCTTGAAATTCTGAAGGATAAACAGAACTTGTTGAATAGGTAGGTGTACTCGCTCATTTTTAGCTTTGAGATCTTCAACGAGCAAGGAAAAAGGATAGCCCTGATGATCAATTGCGCTAGTGACAGTCTTGCTCACTTGGTGTAAGAGGCTTTGAAATGAGGGATTGCCTGTCAGCGTCTCTCGAAGGGGTACGATGTTGGTTACATTGCCTACCGTCTTCAAGTACTCCGGTCGAATTCTTCCCGACATTGGAGAGCAAATGAGAATATCCTCTTGCCCGGTGTACCGGTGGAGCAGTACCTGAAATACGGCTAGGAGAATGACATAAAGAGTGACGCCTTCTTTTTGAGCAAGGCCCTGCAAGCGGTGTGTGAGTTCTGAATGGATAGTAAGCCTCTGAGAGGCAGATAACGATGGAGAATGGAGAGGCTCAATGGGACCGTAGGTCAAATTAAGCTTCGGCAATTCCTCTGTAAACTGCTTTTCCCAGAAAGCCAACAGTTTTTTCCCTTCAGCGCCTTCCAGCATTTGGGTTTGCCATCGGGAGAAAGAAATATAATCTGCAGGTGTCTCCGGTTTCTCCAATTGGTTGCTGCCGACAACTTCTGCATATATGTGAACAAAATCATTGACTAGTAGGTGCAGAGACCACCCGTCCGCCGCGATATGATGCGTGCTCAACAATAATAGGCGGCTTGTTGAGGATCTCTCGTAGAGATGCGCTCTTAACAGGGGCCCCTGAGAAAGATCGAACGGTTGTTGATTCCGAGCAATAAGGTCACGTTTCACCTCCTCCCAATCCAAGTCCGCAACCTCCTTGTACTCTAGGAATGGGTCTAGGTCGGAAAGAATTCGCTGAAAAGGTATCCCCGATTGGACTGTATAAATCGTTCGCAAAATTGAGTGACGGGCGATCAGCAGTCTGAGTGTTTGCTGTACTGCCGATTTGTCTAACGGTTGACGAATGAGTAGGACCACGGAGACATTGCCATCAGGACTTTTTGGATCTAACTGATTCAGAAACCATTGTGCTTTTTGATTTGGTGATAAACGATACTTGGTATCGGGTATGACAAGATCCTCGACTGTTGTCGGGAAAGATTCTATTTGATCAGGGAGTAGGTCAAGTAGGTTTCTGGTTAAAGCGTCTATAGTGATGTTCTGCAAAAAAGTTGAAGGAGGAAGAGTGACCCCTGTGGCCCTCTCTATTTGGCAGGTAAGCTGAGCAGACATTAAAGAATCAATGCCCAAGCCACTGAAATGTTGATCAGAATTCAGGGAAGTACGGTCAAGGCCAAGTCCGTGAGCGATTGAATCCTTGACGAAGGTTGCAACCGATTCATGACGTTCCTGTGAGGGGAGGCTTAATAAGTGAGTGCTCGACAAGGCATTTTCGAACGAATCGAGGCGGTTTGATTGTTTGACGCTGGAATATAAACTTTCGAAACGCCCTGCCTGGAAAGCCTCTTTACAGGCTTGTCGTTGTATTTTTCCACTCGTGGTCTTCAAGACACTTCCGGGCCGGACCAGGAGGACGGCGTACACGGGAAGCTCATGTTCAAGGGACACAGCCTGTCTTATTGCCAAGGCAATACCTTCAAGGTCTTCCTCCGTCTTGTTTCCCCTCATTTCTTGTATCACGACAAGCTGTTCTTCTAACCCTTCCGATACAGAAAAAGCCACAGATGTCCCCTGTCTGAAGTCCTGATGACTTTCTTGAACGGTCTGTTCAATGTCCTGAGGGAAATAGTTATTGCCTCTAATGATGATTAGGTCTTTAAGTCGACCTGTGACATAAAGCTGCCCATCTTTAATAAATCCTAAGTCACCCGTTCTCAGGAATGGGCCTTCTTCTGAATCAGCCGTAAAGGCATTGAACGTTTCCAGAGTCTCTTCATGTTTTCGCCAATACCCCTGTGCTAAACATGGACCTGAAATCCAGATTTCGCCAACGGTATCAGGAGACATTTGACGCCGAGTTTTGTAATCAACAATACGAATATCGGTTTCTGGAAGGGGACAACCAACACTCACGATTTTTTTGGTGGAGCGTGTTGAAGCCTTGACTGGAACTATTGATCCTTTCTCCAGATAGGGTCCCTCAAGTTCTAAATGCGATGGTATACTTCCAAACGGTTTGATGCTCGCGACCAGCGTAAACTCTGCTAGTCCATATCCTGGTGTAAACGATCCCTTGCTAAATCCATAAGGTTCAAAGGCTCTTGTAAAGCTATCCAGAGTTTCCACGCGAATGGGTTCTGCTCCACAAGTAGCGACGCACCAGGTTCGGAGGTCAAGACCAGCTCTCGCCTTGGGGGTTGTTCTTGTTACACAGAGGTCGTAGGCGAAATTTGGTCCACTGCTATGAGTAACCTGGTATTTGGATATGGCATTCAGCCAAACAAGGGGATTTCGTAAAAATTTCATTGGTGGGATAATATAGGTTTGAAGGCCAAGATAGACGCTGGCGAGCAGACCACTCACAAGCCCATAGTCGTGGAAATGTGGCATCCAACTCAAAGAAATGCTTTCATCTTGCACTCCACTTGTTAAACCCAGGGCTTTTAATTGTTCCACTAGGCATTGTTGGGTGACGATCACCCCTTTTGGAGAGGAGGTGGATCCTGACGTATACTGAAGGAAGGCAATTTCATGTTGATGATCAACGCCTTTGTGGTTTCTATTGGTTAAATGTTGGTGCCAACTGTCCTCAACACAAATCCGTCTCATTGAAGAAATCTCCGGAATTTCTTCAGAGTGGTTGGCCTCACCAATGAAAAGCTTTTTGGTTGTCAGAAGGGTGGAAGCCTGAGAATCTTCGACAATTGCGTGAAATCTTGGCCTGCCTCTTTTGGCTCGTATGGGATCAAGCTCTGGTATTGGGACTGGGATGATGCCAGCATAAAGACAACCAAAAAATGCAGAGATAAACTCAAGACCCGCGGGAAACATCAAAAGGGCCCGATTTCCAGGCTGAGAG
>Ga0224497_10001391_pt1 | contig 15441 bp, 8 predicted proteins | sample SF_Jul11_sed_USG_4_FD_167970 | JGI IMG/M metagenome (GOLD analysis project Ga0224497, IMG submission 167970) | Sediment microbial communities from San Francisco Bay, California, United States - SF_Jul11_sed_USGS_13 | ecosystem: Environmental > Aquatic > Marine > Sediment | place: USA: California... | reverse complement strand
AAGCACGAATTACGCCGTGGCAGCGATCTCAAGGAACGCATCGTCCACACTATCGTGTCCTCTCGCACGCAATCGAAAGCCCTGTCCAGCCGCAAGCAGATACAAACTTTTCTACGGCAGTATTTCTCTAACGTACCCGTTGAAGATCTCCAGGGCAGATCGGAACGCACAATGGCTGAAATTGCCATCTCCCATCTCGACTTCGCGACAAGGCGTCGCAAGAATCACGTGCAGCTCAGGATATACAATCCGACAGAAAAGCAGCACGGTTATTCGTCGGTCTTCACTTTCATCGAAATGGTCAACGACGACATGCCGTTTCTCGTCGATTCGGTGTCCGCCGCAATCGGTCGTCATGGGCTGGCCGTGCACATCACGGTCCACCCGATCATTCGCGTTCAGCGAGACCGTAGTGGTCGTGTCGTATCCGTAGCCGAGCCCGGACAAGCCGAGGGACACCCCGAATCTTTCATACGCTTTGCTGTAGATCGCGAGACCGATCCGCGCGAACTAAAGCTTCTCGAACAGGAGATTCGCAAGGTGCTCGCGGATGTGCGCGTTGCCGTCCGGGACTGGAAGAAGATGCGTCGAAAGATGATCGAGACCCGGGATCTGCTCAAATTCGGGCCGCCGGGCGTCGACGAGGACTTGCGCAGCGAGAGCCAGGCCTTGCTTGACTGGTTCGTCGCAGATCACTTTACGTTTCTCGGCTACCGCGAGTATGAACTCTCGGGGAGCGGCAAAGAGATTTTTCTGAGCCCCGTAGCGGGCAGCGGGCTTGGCTTGCTATCTCAGGATGACCGTAATGACCATACTGTCAAGCTGACGCCCGAGATGCGACGCCTCACGAGATCCAAGGACTGGCTGATTCTTACCAAAGCCAATTCGAGATCCACGGTACATCGCAACGCCTATCTCGACTATATCGGTATCAAGGTTTATGACGACAAAGGTAGTGTACGTGGCGAGCGTCGATTCATCGGTTTGTTCACGTCGATCGCCTACAGCGAAAGTCCGCGCAACATACCCTGGCTCAGTCACAAGATAAATAAGGTACTGAAACGAGCGCGGGTTGATCCAGGCGGGCATAGCGCCAAGGCGCTGCGGCACATCATCGATACCTATCCGCGCGACGAGCTTTTCCAAACCTCGGTACAGGATCTTACCCGCACAGCAATCGGCATCCTTAACCTGCAGGACAGACAACGCGTCAAGTTTTTTCTGCGCCGGGACACGTTTCGACGATTCTTTTCCTGTCTCGTGTTCGTGCCGCGGGAAAAGTATACGACGGCGATCCGGCGCCGTATCGAGACTTTGCTCAAGGAGGCATTCGGCGGATTTTCGGTCGACTCGAGCGTGGAGATCGCCGAGTCTGCGCTGGCAAGAGTGCATATCATCATTCGTACACGCAGAGGCGAGCGGCCGCGGATCAGCATTCAGGATGTCGAGCAGCAGATCAGAGACATCGTAGTTACCTGGTCCGATCGGCTCAAAGACGAACTGATGCGTGCATTCGGCCCCGACGACGGTCCGATACTGAATCGGGCTTATGCCAACGCGTTCCCTATGGGCTACCAGGAAGACGTTACTCCGCGGGAAGCCTGCAGCGACGTCAGACGTATTGAAGAAATGCTCGCCGCCGGCGATCGCCGCACGGTCGAATTTTACCAGCGTGATGACGCAAAGCCCGGCGAGATGCGTTTCATGGTGTATAGCTTCGATGAGCCACTGGCATTGTCCGAGGCGCTTCCGGTGCTCGAAAACCTGGGCGTCGAAGTCTATACGGAACATCCCTACGAGCTCACGCTGCAATCCGGGCAGAGTTTCCGGATTCAGGACTTCGATCTGCGTTATCAGGCGGATGCCGATTTCGATATCGCATCGGTGGCGAGCCGCTTCGAAGAATGTTTCATGGCGGTACTGGCAGGCACCGTGGAGAACGACGGTCTTAACCGACTCGTCCTGAGTGCCCAACTCGACTGGCGTCAGACCAAGCTGTTGCGCTGCTATACCAAGTATCTCTTGCAGCTCGGGATTCCGTTCAGTCAGGTCTACATGGAGGATGTGCTGCTGGAACATGCCGGTTTCGTGCGTTTGTTGATCGAGCAGTTCGAGCTGCAGTTTGATCCGGAGATTGGGGCCAGGTCGCGAGAGCACGATCTCGGTTCGAATTTGTCCGCGGTCAATCGGGCTGTCGCCAGGGCGAAAAACGTCGACGAGGATCGAATTCTGACCGCCTATGCCGGCGTGCTGGCCGCGACTCTCAGGAGCAACTATTTTCAAACCGACGCAGAAGGCAACCGTAAACCGTACATATCGATCAAGCTCGATTCGGCCAAGGTGCGCGACGCTCCACTGCCGCGGCCCAAGTTCGAAATTTTCGTATTTTCCCCGGACGTCGAGGGCGTGCACCTGCGCAATGGCGACATAGCACGCGGCGGCCTGCGCTGGTCGGATCGACGCGAGGATTTTCGCACCGAAGTACTCGGCCTAATGAAGGCGCAGGTCGTCAAGAATACGGTCATCGTTCCCACGGGCGCCAAAGGCGGCTTCTTTCCGAAGCGCCTGCCCGTAGGTGATCGGGACGCAATCCTGTCGGCGGCGATCGAGTGCTACAAGACCTTCGTATCGGCACTGCTCGACATTACCGATAACGTCGTCGGTGACAAAGTCCTTGCGCCCCCGGGCGTGGTGCGGCGCGATGGCGACGATCCCTACCTCGTCGTTGCCGCGGACAAAGGCACGGCGACATTTTCCGATATCGCAAACGAAATTTCCTCCGATTATGGGTTCTGGCTTGATGACGCGTTCGCGTCCGGCGGATCGGCCGGCTACGACCACAAGAAAATGGGCATTACCGCTCGCGGCGCCTGGGAAGCCGTTAAGCGCCATTTCCGGGAACAGGGCCTCGACACCCAAAAAGAACCATTTACGGTGGCCGGCATTGGCGATATGAGCGGCGATGTTTTCGGTAACGGCATGTTGCTGTCGCGCAAGATCAAACTCGTGGCCGCATTCAATCACCTGCACATTTTTCTAGACCCGGATCCGGACCTCGCGGCCAGCTTCAAAGAGCGCCGCCGGCTGTTTCGTCAGAAGAGATCGAGCTGGTCGGATTACAACGACGCATTGATTTCGAAGGGCGGCGGGGTTTTCTTGCGCCAGGCGAAGACCATTCGACTCAGTACCGAAGCCCGCAAACTGCTCGGCATCGAGCAAAAGACCGTGCAGCCCGATGAACTCATTCGTGCCATTCTGCGCATGCCTGTCGATCTGCTCTGGAACGGCGGCATCGGCACCTATGTGAAGGCAAGTAGCGAAAGTCACTCCGATGCTGGCGATCGGAGTAATGACAATGTGCGTATCAACGCAAATCAGTTGCGCTGCAAGGTCATCGGGGAAGGCGGCAACCTCGGTCTCACCCAGCGCGCCCGTATCGAGTACAGCCTGGCAGGCGGACGCATCAACACGGATTTCATTGACAATTCGGCCGGCGTCGACACATCGGACCGCGAAGTCAATATCAAGATTCTCCTGAGTGACGTTGCCAAGCACCAGGGTATGTCCCGGGCGAAGCGCGACGAATTGCTCGCCGCCATGACCGATGACGTGGCTGAACGCGTGCTGCGCAACAACTATCTGCAAACGCAATCGATCAGTATGAGCGAGATTCGCTCCGTGGAACGTATCGATGAAATTGCCCGCCTGATCACAGATCTCGAAAAAACCGGCCTGCTCAATCGCGCGCTCGAATACCTGCCGGACGACACGGAGATCGAAGATCGACGGGCGCGCAAACAGGGAATTACGCGCCCTGAACTCGCCGTCGTATTGAGCTATGCCAAAATCGACCTTTACAACGGGCTCATTGACTCGGGAGAGACGCTGGCCGACTTTCTCGTCATCGAACCGTTACGATACTTTCCCGCTGTCCTGCGACGTCGCTACAGTGAACTCATCCCCGGACACCGGCTGAGTCGCGAGATTCTGGCGACACTGATCGCGAACGACATCGTCAATCGCATGGGCCCCGCATTCGTCAGGCGTCTGCAGGCGGACACGGGCGCGAGCGTTGTCACGATTGCGCGCGCTTATGTCGTTGCCCGGCAGATGTGCCGAGCCGGCTCGCTGCTGAGAACGATCGAATCTCTCGACAACAAGATCCCGGCAATGGCACAGATGTCGATGATGTTCGAAGTCAGCCGTACGATGCGGCATGCCTGTTACTGGCTCATCGAGCGCTTCGGCGAAAAACTCGAAATCGAGTCAACCGTCGTTCGCCTCAAGCCGAACATCGTGACCGTGTATACACGAACGGGTCGCATCATGTCGACGGCCGCGCGCGACCGGCATCAAAATGCCGAGACCGATTACATCGAGATGGGCGTGCCGAAAAATCTCGCGAATCGCATGTCGGCCCTGTTATTGACACGGCCTGCGCTGGATATGGCCGATCTCAGCGTAATTCACAACCGTAATGTGCTCGATACCGCGAAACTTTACTCTGCCCTTAACGAGCAGCTCGGCCTGTACTGGTTTCATGTCTGCGCCGAGGATCTCGAGGTACAGGGGCGCTGGCAGGCGATTGCGCGCAGCAACCTTCGCGACGACTTTTACCGTATTAGGCGTGAACTCGCGGAGCAGATCCTGACTCGACGCGATCAGCGTATCGAGGCGGCGGTCGACACGTGGCTCGGCGAGCGGGCGACCGCCGTTGATCATTTCAAGAACATCGTTGCGGACATGAAGCGACGCGGCGAGATCGATTTTGCTACGCTATCGGTTGCTGCTCGGGAGTTGCGCGCTTTGACCGCAGCCTGACCGATCGTCGTTTCATGTTGGAGTGAATATGCCGGGAAAGCTCATACTCTGCCGCCATGGCCAGAGCGAATGGAATCTCAAGAACCTGTTCACCGGCTGGACTGACGTCGACTTGACCGAAAAGGGCCGCCAGGAGGCCATCGACGCCGGTCGGCTGCTTACCGAGTTGGGCTACGAGTTCGATATCGCGTACACGTCCGTTTTGAAGCGCGCGATCCGCACATTGTGGCTGATGCTCGACGAAATGGACCGCATGTGGATCCCCGTGATCAACGACTGGCGCCTCAACGAACGCCACTACGGCGCGCTGCAGGGCCTCAACAAGGCCGAGACCGCCGCCAAGTATGGCGACGAGCAGGTGCATATCTGGCGCCGCAGCTACGACCTGCCGCCGCCCGAGGTCTCGCCCGACGACAAACGTCATCCGTGTCACGACGCCCGCTACAGTGGCATCGACAACCTGCCCGCCACGGAATCGCTCGCGTTGACTCTACGACGTGTCAAGCCATGCTGGGATGCGGTCATCGCACCACAGGTCAAGGCGGGCAAGAATGTGTTGATCGCCGCACACGGCAATAGCCTGCGTGCGCTCGTCAAGATGCTGGACGACATATCCGATGAGGACATAACGGGCTTCAACATTCCGACCGGTGTTCCGCTGGCCTACGAACTCGATGGCGACCTCAAACCGGTCTCGAGTGAATTCCTCGGCGACCCCGACGCCATAGCCAAAGCCGCGGCCGCCGTCGCGGCGCAGGGCAAAGCCAAATGATCTACGCGCTTGGCGACCGACGGCCGGTACTCGAGGGAGAAGGACATTTCATCGCCGACAATGCCGCCGTCATCGGCAACGTCGTGCTCAAATCGCATTCGAGCGTGTGGTTCAGCAGCGTATTGCGCGGCGACATGGACTGGATCGAGATCGGCGAGCGCAGCAATGTTCAGGATTGCACGGTACTGCACACCGACGTAGGCTACCGCCTGGTCGTGGGCGACGGCGTGACGGTCGGCCACAGAGCCATGCTGCATGGCTGCACGATCGGCAACAACACATTGATCGGTATCGGTAGTATAATTCTCAACGGCGCGACGATCGGTGAGAATTGCATTATCGGCGCACACGCGCTGGTGACAAAGGACAAATCTTTTCCGGACGGATCGCTGATCCTCGGTGCGCCGGCTCGACTCGTGCGCACCGTCAGCGACACCGAAATCGACAACAATCGCAAATCCGCCGCGCGTTACGTCGCAAACGCGGCAATCTATCGCGACAAGCTGAGTTCGCCACAGGCCTGACGCTCAGACCTGCTCGCGCGGATTCGAACGACCTTTGTCGTGGCCTGGTGTCACGACCCGTATCAGGCCTTCCTGCGCCGTCGAGGCAACCAACGTACCGTCTTTTGTGAACAACTGACCGCGCGAGAAGCCGCGCACGCCGGACGCGTTCGGGCTGTGGATCGCGTACAGCAGCCACTGATCGATTTCGACTTTGCGGTGAAACCACAACGCGTGATCGAGACTCGCCATGATGACATTGTCGCGTGCTAGCGTCAGGCCATGCGGCAGCGTGCTCGCGCTAAGTAACTCGTGATCCGACGCGTAGGCAAGCAGATTCTGGTGCAGTGCCGGATCGTCAGGCAAACGATCGACCGTTCGAATCCACACGTGCTTGATCGGTTCGTGCTTCTGCGGTCTCGCGAAACTCCAGTGCTCAACCGGGCGAAAATGGAACGGTCCCCTGTCCATCATGTACCGGCGTATCTTATCCGGCAGTTTGTCGATCGATTCCGAAACGAGGTCGGTCAGTTCCTGCAGGCCCTCCGGACCCGGTACATCCGGCATTTCGGCCTGGTGCTCGAGACCCTTTTCCGGGCGCTGAAACGATGCAGCAAGATTGAATATCGGCCGGCCATGCTGTATCGCGACGACGCGTCGATTCGAGAAGCTGCCGCCGTCCCTGGCCCTATCCACGTCATAGATAATCGGCGCCGTCATGTCACCGCGACGCAGGAAGTAGGCATGCAACGAGTGCGCAACCCGACCCTCGACCGTATGTTGCGCTGCGGACAAGGCCTGGCCCAATACCTGGCCGCCGAACACCTGGGCGCTACCAATATCGCGGCTATCGCCGCGAAAGATATTGTCCTCGATGCGCTCGAGTTTCAGGAGCTGAATCAGGTCTTCGAGAATCGGATGCATGCGCCGCGACCGTCGTCCCGGTCAGTTACCGGCCGGACCGCCGTCGACTCTTATTCCGGTACCGTTGACGAACATCGAATCGTCGCTTGCAAGAAACAGCACGACTTTTGCAACGTCGATCGGTTCGCCGAGGCGGTGTGCGGCGGAATGCGCTATGCAGTAATCCCGCAGCGACTTGTCGTTGTTGAACACTTTACGACTGACCTCCGTCATGATCGCGCCGGGCTGCACGTAATTTGCCGTGACCCCGAATTTACCGGTTTCGGCGGCCAGGGCCCGCGTCACGTCGGCGAGGTTTTGTTCCGCTTGCAGACGTGCGGCTTCGCCATCCGCCGAAAAGACGCTGCGCAGCAAACCGATATTGATAATCCGCCCCGATGGGCTCTTTCGCAATTGGGGCAGCGCCGAGCGGCACGCCGACAATATCAACTCGGCCCGTATCGCAAGCAGCTGGTCAAGCCTGTCGTCACGATTTTGGATCGCGCCGCCCGTGTGCAGCGGATACTCGTTGATCAGAATATCGATCTTGCCGAGCTGCCCGACGGCAGCTTCTATCATCGCCGGCAGTTGGGCGGCATCGCTGATGCTCGCCGCCATGCCGGTGATGCCCTTGACGCCCGCAAACTGCTGCTCGACCGCGGTTCCCGGGGTATCAACCGCGAGAACCGTTGCACCGTGTTTGACGAGCGTGCGCGCTATGGCCTCGCCAATGCCGCTCGCGGCGCTGGTCACCAGCGCTTTGAGTCCATACAGCCGCAGTGGATCGCTCATTGTTGCTCCTTGCGAATGCGACGGGCCAGCCGCCGGCCGTTACTCGGGTAGCGCATAGTCAGCGAATTGCCGGCGCAATTCAATCTTCTTGACCTTGCCCGTTGCGGTGTGCGGCAGCTCGGCGACAAACACGACGTCGTTCGGAATCCACCAGGTCGCGACTTTGCCGTCGAACCAGGCCAGCATCTCATCCCGGGTCAGCGTCTGCCCTTCATCTTTAACCACGACAAGGAGCGGGCGCTCGCTCCATTTCGGATGGGCAATGCCAATCACGGCCGCCTCGGCAACGGCCGGATGGCCCATGGCCGTGTTCTCGAGCTCGATCGAGCTGATCCATTCGCCGCCCGACTTGATGACGTCCTTGGTGCGGTCGGTAATGGCCATGTAGCCTTCGGGATCAATCGTTGCGACATCGCCAGTCCCGAACCAGCCGTCTTCAGTGTGTGCGCCCGAACTGCCTTCGAGCTTGAAATAGTCACTGCAGATCCACGGGCCGCGGACCTGCAGCGCGCCGTATGCGTCACCGTCCCATGGCAATATCCGGCCCTCGTCATCGACGATACGCAGCTCGACACCGAACAGGCCACGACCGGCCTTGGTCGCAAGATCGAGCTTCTGCTCCGCCGACAGATTCTCGAGCCCGGCTTTGATCACGTTCACCGTGCCCAGCGGGCTCATCTCGGTCATGCCCCATCCCTGCCGAACCTCGACGTCGTGCTGGTCGCGGAATTCCTTGATCATCGAACGCGGCACCGCGGCGCCGCCGATGACCGTGCGCTCGAGATTGTCGAGACGTTTCCCGGTTTTCGCTGTGTACTGCAGCAGGGCGAGCCAGACCGTTGGAACGCCGAGAGCAAGCGTGACATTTTCACCTTCGAGGAGTTCGTAGAGCGTTTCGCCGTCGCCCATCTTCGGACCCGGCAGCACGAGCCTGGCGCCGACCATGAACGCCGAATACGGAATGCCCCAGGCGTTGACGTGAAACAGGGGCACGACCGGCAATATGGAGTCGCGACTGGACAGGCACAGGACGTCGGGACCTAGCGTGGCGTAGGCATGCAGGATCGTCGAGCGGTTGCTGTACAGGACACCTTTCGGATCACCCGTCGTTCCCGACGTGTAGCAAAGTGCCGATGCCGCACGTTCGTCCAGCTGCGGCCAGTCGTACGCGCTCGACTCGGCCCCGATCAGCGTCTCGTAACAGACCGCGTTGTTGAGCGACGTATTCGGCATGTGCGCCTCGTCGGTCAGCACGATAAAGCCCTCGACGCCGTCGATTTTGTCGGCGATGGCTTCGAGCAGCGGTACGAACATCGGGTCCGTGATGATCCAGCGATCCTCGGCATGATTGATGATGAAAACCAGCTGATCCGGAAACAGACGCGGATTGATCGTATGGCAGACGTAGCCCGCGCCGCTGATCGCGTAGTAGGCTTCGAGATGCCGATAGTCGTTCCAGGCAACCGTCGCGACGCGATCGCCCCTGTTCAGGCCGAGTTTCTCGAGAGCATTCGCGAGCTGCTTGCCGCGCTCAATGCACTCGCCGATCGTGTAGCGGTGGCGGGCGTTGTCCGCGGTAATCGAGACGATCTCGCGTTTCGGGTAGTGTCGGAGCGCGTGCTCGGCAATCGAGGAGATCAGGAGCGGAGTGTCCATCATCAGGCCGTGCATCGGGGAATCCTGTTCGTTCGGGGGCCTGGAATAATTTAACAGAACTCGGGCGCCATGACGGCACGCGTTAGGTAAAAACCGAGATAAATATCCGGCAAATAGCATGCCGGTTGCCATCCCCGGTCATGGTATGCTCCACACCGTGCGAAATGCTTCAGGTAACCGGCATGGCCGGCTGTTTTGGCTGGCAAAAATTGTGCCCGACGACGTCGTGCCCATTGACCTGAATCCGCACAGGCGATTTAGTTTATTGGCGATGATCTGCCAACCCTGAGGGGGAGAAATCATGAACAAGCTGTATTCTATTATTTACCGGGTGCCTGGATTCGGTCGACCGTTGACGGCACTGCTAACCTCGCTGCTTATTTGCGTGCCGGCTGCTGCCCAGGAAGTCGTATTCGAGGAAATTGTCGTCGTCGCACAGAAACGCGAGCAGAACATCATGGACGTGCCGGTCGCGGTCTCGGCCGTTTCGGGGCAACAGATCGACGACGCCGGTATCAAAGACGTTTTCGACCTGCAGCAAAATGTCCCCGGTCTGATCATCGGCCAGAGCCAGACGGCAACGACAACGAATTTCTCGATTCGTGGCGTCGGCACGACGTCGAACAACTTCGGACTCGAATCGTCCGTCGGCCTGTACGTCGATGGTGTATATCGCTCGCGGCAGAGTTCGCTGATCAACGAACTCATCGACGTCGAGGCGGTCGAGGTCCTGCGCGGACCGCAGGGCACGCTGTTCGGCAAAAATACGCCGTCGGGCGCGATTCAGGTCCGCACCGTGCGGCCGAGTCAGGACCTCGACGCATTCATCGATGTCACGGCGGGAGATTATAGTCTCGCGAGAATCAGCGCCGCGGCGAACGTGCCGTTGACTGAAAATCTCGCTTTTCGCGGCACGATCTTCTCGTCGCACCGTGATGGGTATGTCGACGATGCGCTGCTCGGCAAGGAACTCTACAACGATCGCGATCGCCAGGGCGTGCGCCTGCAGCTCGGCCTCAACGAAGCGGGTGACGACTTCAACATGCGTCTCATCGTCGACTATTCCGAGATCGACGAGGTGTGCTGTGTCGGCGTGTCTCGAGTCGACGGCATTTACGCTCACTCGAATGTTCCGGCATCTCCTTTTGATATCGCCACAAGCGCGGGTTCGGACTACGTATTGGCCACATTTGGCGGCACGATCTTCACGGATTTCCCGTATCCCGATGCAGTCCTGAATGCGCCGTTCCTGCCAAATCCAACGGTCCCGGGATTCCCGGCGTTGGCGGGGTCCATCGTCACGGGGGTTGGTTTCGACGATTACATCGTCGCGTACAACCAGCCGCCGCAGTCGGAGAACGAGGACAGCGGCATCTCGCTCGAGATCAACAAGAACTTTGCTAACGGTCTGACGTTTACGTCGATCTCGGCGTTTCGATTCTTCGACACCTTCGACTTGATCGACGCCGATTTCACGAACGTGGACATATTGGAGCGCATCAACAGGGCCGAGGTCGATTCCGTGTCGCAGGAAATCCGACTCGCGGGCGAGTTCGGTAATAACAGCAATTTTGTCGTCGGAGCGTATTATTTCGGCCAGGAGCTCAAGAGCTTCACCGACACGAACGGTGGCATCCTGCTGGAGCCGTATGTGATCGCTGTAGAAGAACGAGTCCAATTGGCCATCGGCGGGCTCAATGCGTTATCGGCCGCAACGATGGGCGCAATCCCGCCCGCCGCGGCTCCGGTCCCGCTCGGCACATTTGCAAGCGACACCGTCGTCCAGGACCAGAAAGGCTGGGCCGTGTTCGGGCAGGTCGATTTCTCGTTGGGCGATAACGTGATTGTGACGCTCGGCGGGCGCTACACGGACGAGGAAAAGGACATCGACGCCAAATATGTGCAGAACGCGAGCGGTCCGCGGCCCGATTTCGCCGCAATCGGCCTCAATCTGTTCCTGGCGTCCCAGGGGCAAGCGTTCGATCCAACGCCGTTGTTCGCTATCGCGCAGCCGAATGACGGCTGGGCCACGTATCTGTATCAGCCGCTAGGGCCACGCCCGGACCTCACAGCCACGCTCTCCGACGATCAGGTTACGGGCACAGCCAAGCTGAGCTGGTTCCCGAGCGAAACATCGATGCTGTACCTGTCGTATGCGACCGGCTTCAAGTCCGGGGGCACGAACGCGGACCGTATCGATCCATCATTCTCCCAGGTGTTTGCCGCCGAAACTTCCGAGTCGATCGAGGTCGGCTTCAAAGGCGACGTGGGTCCCGTGCGCCTCGCACTGGCCTATTACCAGACGGATTACGATGACTTCCAGGTAAACTCGTTCACGGGAACGAGCTTCAATGTTCAGAATGCCGGCCAGATCGAGACCGACGGTTTTGAGGTCGAGGCACTTTGGCGTCCATTTGATACCTTCCAGGCCCAGCTGATCTACACCCACACGGAGGGCACCTACAAGTCTTTCGAGCGCGGCACGGCCTGGGACGCAAACGTATTCCACACGCAGACGGCGGACCCGAATTGCGAGGGTGATCTTGACGCCTCCATCTGCCCGCGCACGGGCGGCCCGATTTCATACAGCCCCGAGGATCGCGCGTTCGTTGCGCTGACCAAGGATTTCATCGTTTCGAACGACACATCGATGTTCATTCGCGGCGAGTACAGCTATGCGTCGGAGCAGTTTACCGACGGAGACCTGGACCCCCTGACGCGTCAGGACGCATTCGACATCGTGAATCTGCGCATCGGCTTGAATTTCGACGCCGCGAACTCGACGCTGACGCTCTGGGGTCGTAACATCACCGATGAGCGCTACTACGTCGGCTCGTTTGACGCACCGCTCCAGGCTGGCCGAATGAATTCCTATCCGGCCGAGCCCGCGACTTACGGAATTACGTACCGCAAGGCGTTCGACTAGTCCGATCCGTGACGACCGAAGGGCAGCAGACTCATGTCTGCTGCCCTTTCTTTGTGCCGCGGAAGCTCGCCTCATTTCCGGTATCATTGCCCGACGGCTAAAGCCCTTCGGCTATCTTGTGGGCTCGAGGCAAACCGTAAACACCAGACCGCTGACGAATTTGGCGACCGAATGAAACCACACGCGAAATGCTGTGTTGTCGTTATCGCGATGTTGAGCGCGGCGCCCGCGATCGCCGACCTGCCCGCAGGCTACTGGACCGTTGACCGATCGCAGCCGCTGCTCGACTCGATGTTGACTGTCAGGCTCGAACCGGACCTTTCTCAGCTGTCGGCGGCCGAGACGCGTTCGCTGGATGAACTCATTGAAGCCGGCCGCATCCTGCAGGATCTGTACGAGAGGCAGCTGCATCGTCAGGCCGCAGAGTCACACGAGGCGCTCAAGGCCCTGCATATCGCTACCGGTAGGACGCAGGCGACGCACAATCTCCTCGAGCTTTATTACGCGTTCAAGGGACCGATCGCGACGACACTCGATAATGAACGGCTGCCGTTCTTGCCCGTCGCGGATGAGGACCCCGGCAAAACTATCTATCCTGCGGGCCTGTTGCGCGACGAGATCGAGAGATATCTCGGCACGGCGCCCGAGTCCAAAATGGATCTCCTGCACGAGCGCTCGGTTGTGCGGCGCTCGACCCGAGAAAACATCGACCGCGATCTAGAACGTCTCGACGCCTATCCCGAGATCGGTGCGCTGCATGCCGGCCTGCGGCGCAAACTCGAGGCGCTCGAGGCGAACGCCGCGGCATTCTATGCCGTGCCCTATGCACTCGTGTATGCGGCCGAGCTCCGTAAGGTCCGACTCCATCTCCTCACCGCTGCCGAGCTGCTCGAGGACGAATCTCCGGACTTTGCCGCATATTTACGCAACCGCGGTCGCGACCTGCTTAGCGGCGATTACGAATCCGGCGATGCATCCTGGGTCAGCGGCCAGTTCGGCAATCTCAATGCCGCGATCGGCAGCTACGAAACATACGACGACAATCTGCTCGGTGCGAAAGCTTTTTATGGTCTGAGTTTGCTGATTCGAGATCAGGCGCGATCCCGCGAGCTTGTCTCGGCGGTGGCTGGATTACAGGCGATCGAGGATTCGCTGCCTTACGATCATCGCAGGACCGTTCGTGCCCAGATCCCGATCGGTGTCTACAACGTCGTTGCGGATTTCGGCCAGTCACGCAGTGCGAACACCGCAACGATTCTGCCGAATGATCCCGATTACGCACGCAAGTACGGTCGCACGATTCTTATGCGCTACAACATTTTGACGAATGCAGACATCTTCGCGAATCGCAAACAGCGTTTCGATGCCGTCATCGTGCCCGAATTCAGCGATCACCTGACCGCGGACGGCAGCTTCGAGCGTACGCTGTGGCATGAGATCGGTCATTATCTCGGCGTTAGCAAGACCGCGCGCGGTCAGGAACTCTCGGTGGCGCTCGCCGACTACTCGGACCTGCTCGAAGAAATGAAGTCGGATCTCGTATCCCTGTTTGCTGCCCGCGCATTGCGAGAGTCCGGTTACCATGACGACACTTCGCTGCGTGCGCACTACGCGGACGGCATTCGACGCACGCTGCAGGTCGTGAGACCACGGGCGACGCAGCCATATCAGAACATGCAGCTGATGCAGTTCAACTTCTACATGGAGTTCGGCGTCATCGAAGCCAGCGGCGATCTCGGTCGGCTCGCGATCAATTACGATCGCTACCACGACGCGGTCGCCGAACTGCTGCGCGAAGTGCTTCAATTGCAGTACGCGGCCGATTATGCGCTCGCAAAAGCCTTCGTCGAACGCTGGAATTACTGGGAGGAGAATCTGCACGGCCGGCTCGCCCAACGCATGCGCGATGCTGTGCGCTACCGGACTACGGTGGTTCACTACGCTGTGCTGGACAACGGTGCCTAATGACGGGTCGGAGCATGAAAAAGTCCGGGAACCATCCGCGGACCGGGATCCGTATTCGTTTTTACCCGGTTGGCTGCACCGGCGCTAGAGGACGAATCGGGATATTCCGCATTTTCGCGGCTATTCCATGGCTTATCCCGGCCCAGGTAGACAACGCAGAGTGCTTCCCTGGAACCACTAATCTCTGAAGAAATACATGCCGAGCGTTTCGGCGACACAGGCGGGTTTGCGTTCGTCCTCGACTTCGATGCGGACCTCGGACGTCAGCAACAAAGCGCCGGATCGCCGTCGCGCCTGCAGCACGGTTGCGCGTGCCCGAACCCGGGAACCGGATTGCACGGGCGTATAAAAGCGTGCTTTGTTGACGCCGAAGTTAATCGCCCGCGCGAGATTCTTGAAGTCCACGAAATTGTCCGTTAGCGCCGGGATCAATGCCAATGTCAAGTAGCCATGTGCGATCGTCTTGCCGTCGGCAAGCTCTGTCGCCGCACGTTTGGTATCGACGTGTATCCACTGATAATCGCCCGTGGCCTCGGCAAACTGGTCGATTCGATTTTGATCAACTATGACCCAGTCCGACAGGCCGACCTCCTCGCCCTCGAGCGCTTTCGCGTCTTCAACTGATTCTATGATCGGCAAACCGGTTCCCTTTCGCTGGGCGGTATTCTGCGCTCGTCAGGCTACCAATACACAGAAGATTCGGCCGCCGCAAGTATCGTCGCCCGGAATTCATCGCGATTCATGGTTGCCAGGAAACGGTCGAGCCCTATACTCATCCTGAGATCAGGTGGGAAACCTATGCGCACAGCACTCATCGTCAGAGCCAACCGCAGCCATTGCGCCGGGGTGCGACATTGAGCGAGCGACCTGATGCGGCAATTTTCGCTGTCGTGCTCGCCGCGGGTACGGCATCGCGTTTTGGTGCGACGAAGCAACTCGCTGAATATCAGGGTGCGGCGCTGGTGCGCCGTGCAATACGACTCGCGACGGAGATCTGTGGCGAACGGACGGCGCTGATCGTCGGGCACGACTGGCAGGCAGTGTATGAGGCGTGCGCGCCCCTTGACGGCTTCCTGATTATCAACGAGGCATACGCCGACGGA
>Ga0224497_10001389_pt1 | contig 15456 bp, 12 predicted proteins | sample SF_Jul11_sed_USG_4_FD_167970 | JGI IMG/M metagenome (GOLD analysis project Ga0224497, IMG submission 167970) | Sediment microbial communities from San Francisco Bay, California, United States - SF_Jul11_sed_USGS_13 | ecosystem: Environmental > Aquatic > Marine > Sediment | place: USA... | reverse complement strand
AGTATCTCCCGCGATGTGTTATACAGTTCCGCAAACACGCTGACGTCGATGCGCCCGGTATGGTCATCCAAGGTAAGAAACGCGATCTTCTCACCCCGCCGAGTATTGAGAGTGCGAAACGCCACTACCAGGCCGACGACAACAATCTGCCGCGCAACATTGATATTGAGTTGCGCCAATGCCCCGGCACCTAGTTGGGCTAGTTCACGCCGGAAACGATCCATCGGATGACCCGTAAGGTACAATCCGAGCGTCTCTTTTTCTGCCTTTAAGCGCTCCTCGTCAGACCACGGGGTCACCGGCCGTAATTCTGCGGCCTTCGTTGTTGTCTGCACTCCGAACAGATCGGATTGTGCAATGTGGGCGGCCTCCTGTTCAGCGACATTGATCGCAGTTTGCAGATTCGCCGACAAGGTAGCGCGATCAGACCCCAGTGCATCCATCGCGCCGGCTTTGATCAGCGACTCCGCGACTCGCCGATTCACACGTTTGCTGTCGACATGGCGGCAGAATCCCACCAGATCCTCGAAACTTTCGTGCTGTTCACGAGCATTCAGGATGTTGTCGATAGCCGCACTGCCTATACCTTTAATGGCCCCTAATCCGTATAAGATTTCGTTCTCCCCAACCGGCATAAATTCGTATTGGCACCTATTGATATCCGGTGGCAGAATTTGGATGTCAAGATCACGGCATTCCGCGATCAAACCGACAATCTTGTCGGTATGCTCCATATCCGCGGACAAGCATGCCGCCATAAATGCCGCGCGGTGATGTGTCTTAAGCCACGCGGTTTGGTAGGTGATCATCGCATAAGCGGCGGAATGCGATTTGTTGAATCCATACCCGGCGAACTTTTCCATTAAATCGAAAATATGAGTCGCCGTAACCAGATCCACGTCTTTATGTCTGGCGCCGTCCAAAAATATCTGGCGCTGTACGGCCATCTCCTCCGGTTTTTTCTTACCCATCGCGCGCCGTAGCAAATCGGCCGATCCGAGCGAGTAGCCGGCTAAGACTTGTGCGATTTCCATCACCTGTTCCTGATACAGGATTACCCCATACGTCGGCTGTAGAATCGACTCCAGTGCCGGATGTGGATAGCGAATGTGATCACGCCCATGTTTACGATTGATAAAATCTTCGACCATTCCAGACTGCAACGGGCCGGGACGATATAACGCCACCAATGCGACGAGGTCCTCAAATCGATCCGGGCCGAGACGCTGAATGAGTTCGCGTATGCCACGGGATTCCAATTGAAATACGCCCGTTGTGCGACCTGTCTTTATAAGTTCATAGGTCTCCGTATCGTCAGTGGTTAACCTATCGAGCGATATCGGATTGCGCCGCTCTTGCTCCGCCTGCTGGTTCACGAGCTTCACGGTTTTATCGATGATGGTTAAGGTTTTGAGCCCAAGAAAATCGAATTTCACCAATCCGACCGCTTCAAGATCATCCTTGTCCATTTGGGTGACCGCCTGTTGCGTGTCACGCTCGCAATACAGTGCCGTAAATTCAGTCAGCGGCGCCGGCGCAATGACGACGCCACCCGCGTGTTTTCCAACATTCCGCGGCAATCCTTCGAGCAGTTTGCCAGTATCAATAAGCTCCCGGACCTCATCATCCGTATCGTAACGTTCCCGTAGCAGAGGTTCATCGTTCAGCGCCTTATCCAACGTCATACCGACCTCAAACGGGATAAGTTTAGCGATGGTATCGACGTACCCGTAGCCGAGGCTCATAACTCGTCCAACGTCCCGGACTACGGCGCGTGCCGCCATCGTGCCATGCGTGATTATTTGCGCGACCTTGTCGCGGCCGTATTTTTCCATGACATATTCGATGACGCGGTCCCGACCTTCCATGCAAAAATCGATATCGAAATCCGGCAGCGAGACCCGTTCCGGATTGAGAAACCGCTCGAACAACAAGCCGTGTTCAATGGGATCCAGTTCAGTGATGCCAAGGCCGTACGCCACTAAAGACCCGGCACCCGATCCACGCCCTGGGCCGACGGGAATCGAATGCTGCTTCGCCCAGTGAATAAAGTCAGCGACAATTAGGAAATAACCGGCGAAACCCATATCGATGATGACATCAAGCTCTCGCTCCAAGCGTGCGGCGTATCGGCCGTCGGTTTCAGGGGTGGTGTCAGCGCTCCGCCGCCGGCTCTGCAGCCCTCGCGTTGACTGCTCACGCAGTAACGTTTCGACATCACAGTCCGCGTCGACCGGGTACTGTGGTAGATAGGCATGATCGAAACCTAATGTGACATTACACCGACGCGCGATTTCCACTGAATTGTCGAGTGCCTCGGGAACATCGGCGAACAGCCGTGCCATTTCTTCGGCGCTGCGCAAATATTGTTGCTGGGTAAACTCGCGCTGCCGCCTCGGGTCCGCCAGCACTCGGCTATCGTTGATGCAGACGCGGACCTCATGGGAGTCATAGTCAGTAGTCTCGATAAACTGGACTGGATTAGTCGCCACCAGCGGTGCTTGGCACTGAGCCGCCAGGTCCAACGCGGCTTCGACGTAGTACTCCTCGCCGGGGGCGCCGATGCGCGACACTTCGACGTAGTACCGGTCTGCGAATAACCGCCGATAATTATCGAGTACCTGACGAGCTTGATTGTCGTTGCCGGCCGCCACAGCAAGCCCGAGTTCGCCTTGCTGGCCTGCGGATAACGCAATGAGACCTTCTGCATGATCCTCCAACCAAGACGGGTCTATGCAGGGCTTCCCTCCAATAAAGCCACGTAAGTACGCATTGCTTAACAGTTGGCACAGCCGCCGATAACCCGAGTTATCGCGACACAATAACAGTAACCGCACGGGCCGATTCGGCTCACCGGCCTGCCGGATCCACACTTCCGCACCGATTAATGGTTTCACACCCTCGTCTACACAGCGCCGATAGAACTTAACGGCAGCGTACATATTGCACAGATCGGTCAATGCGATTGCCGGCATCGAACGTTTCCGTACGGCGTTCACCAAGTCGCTGATCCGTGCAATGCCGTCGCTCAGAGAATACCCCGAATGAACGTGAAGATGTACGAATTGATTCACAATTAAATACGGTGTTTCAGCCGGTTATAAACACTATCTCAATCTATTTATGAACTTATATGCAATTCGGTAGACATTCCTTGACACCCTTGAAGGTCCTTCTATGAATTCGACAATAACCCAGCGATCGCAGTGCATATCGGTGCTTAACGGTGGGATACCCTTTATTGGCGGCGAATTCGTACCCTGGGTAGATCGCGTCCAAGCGTTCCATTAAATGATCCCGATACACCTTCGCCAGTATCGACGCAGCGGAGATTACCGCGACGGTCCGATCACCGCCCACGACAGTTTCGACAACAAATGGCAAATTTGGCGCACGATTGCCGTCGACCAACACTCGGTGCGGCGCCCGGGGTAACCCCAAAACGGCGCGTCGCATTGCGAGTAGCGCCGCCTGTAATATATTAAGTCGCTCGATCTCCTCGACGCTCGCAACGCCGATGCACCATGCATCGGCTACGGCTTTGATTTGCCCGGCCAACATGATCCGCCGGCCGTGACTGAGCTGCTTTGAATCGGCGATGCCCGGAACGGATGCAGCGGCATCGAGCACGACCGCAGCCGCCACAACGGGGCCCGCCAATGGCCCCCGACCCACCTCATCGACCCCCGCGACCAAGGATACTTTCGACGCCTCCGGCATCACGCTCTCGCGATTAAAGCCAAAATGGCCTCCGCCGCCCGCCGATTGGCATCGCGCCGGAGTTCGTCGTGGATGCCGCGGAATTTCTCCACACAAACGCGTGTTTGTTCCGGATTATCCAGGTAGCCCAACAATGCCCGCAGCAGATTGTCGGCGGTCGCATTCCTCTGAATAAACTCGGGCACCAGCGGCTCATCCAACAGATTATTCGGCATCGAATAGTGCGTAACGCGCCCAAATAACCGCACTAACCCGTAAGTTAATGGCGAGACTTTATAGGCCACCACCATGGGTGTGCGCAACAACGCCGCTTCAAGAGCCGCGGTCCCGGATGCTAGCAATGCGAGATCTGCCGCCGCAATTGCCTGTCGTGAATTGCCGTCAATCAAATTCAAACGCGCAGCGCCGGCAGTACTGACATAGCCCTCGAACAACTGACGGGTCGCGGCGTTCGCAAACGGCACGATGAACTGCGCATCTGGCTTAAGCGCCGCAAGTCGATTCGCGGTGTCAATAAATAACGGCCCCAACCGCCGCACTTCGCTGCCACGGCTACCCGGTAATAATGCTATAAGTGGTCTGCATGCCTGTATTCCGAGCCGATCGCGCTCAACTGCAGGATCGATCTCAACTGCGACCTGGTCGGCGATCGGGTGCCCAACGTAAGTAACCGGCACATCAAGACGCCGATAATAATCGGCCTCGAACGGAAACAGAGTTAGCATGTGCGAGACCGCCCGGCGAATCTTATGAATTCGATAGCCGCGCCAAGCCCACACGGTAGGACTTACGTAATGCACGGTCGGCACGCCCGACGCTTTCAAACGCGCCTCCAGCCCAAGATTAAAATCCGGCACATCGATGCCGACAAAAACATCCGGTTTGTCACGCAAGTATTCGCTCTTCAGGGCTCTGCGAATTGCTAGAATTTGGAACAAGCTGCTAACCAGGCCATCGAGTCCCATTATGGAAATACGATCCATCGGAAATAAACTGCGGACGCCTAGTTGCAACATCTTCGGCCCACAAATGCCGACAAATTCAGTTTCCGGCGCTCGCTCGCGAATCGCAGAGACTAACCCGGCCCCCAACGTATCTCCGGAAACTTCACCGGCCACTATCCCGACACGCATGGTCAATCCGAAAATTGCATCGACGGAGTGGCTGTAAGGTTAGCGAATTATCCCACGCTGGGAATTTTTCAAAAAATCACTAAACAGTTGCACTTCGGCTACCGGCGGTTGCGTGGCATCTACGGCAGCGATGGCAGACTGCAAATCTAACTGTGACCGGTACACGGTTCGATAGGCACGCCGCAACAATACAATGACATTGTCGGCAAATCCTCGGCGTCGTAATCCCTTGACGTTGACGCCATGGGGCGTGGCCGTATTTCCAGCGGCAATAATAAATGGCGGAATATCTTTAAGGCATACACTGCCGATCCCAGTGATACTGTGGGCGCCGACCCGACAATATTGATGGACCAGCGTAAATCCGCCCAAAATCGCATTATCCTGGACCGCGACGTGGCCGGCGAGGCTCGCACAGTTCGCAAAAATTGTGCGATCGCCAACGATGCAATCGTGCGCGACGTGTACGTAAGCCATTAGAAAATTATTATTGCCAATCCGCGTAATGCCACCGCCTTCCGCAGTCCCTCGGTTAAGAGTGCAAAACTCGCGGATCGTATTGTCGTCGCCAATCTCCAGACGCGTGGGCTCCCCTTTATATCCCAAGTGCTGCGGCGCGTCCCCGACCGAACAGAACTGGAAAATTTTATTGCGTTGACCAATACGAGTGTGTCCACGGACCACGACGTGAGGACCTATCCATGTGCCTTCACCGATTTCGACATCGCCCCCGATAATGGAGAACGCCTCGACGGTAACGTCATTCGCCAGCTTCGCATCGGGATCGACGACGGCACGTGGGTCGATCAACTACAGCTCCTTATAGGTAAACATCAATTCGGCGCTACAGCACACTTCATCGCCTACGCGAGCCACCGCGCCACATTTCCAGATGCCTTTTAGTTTTCGTAACATCGTGGCCTCGATCCGTATTTGATCGCCGGGCTCAATTTGTCGTTTAAAGCGAACTTTATCGGCACCTGCAAACAAATATACCGCGTTGGTGCTGGCCCGACGCCCAAGCCCAATGCTGGCCAGAATCGCTGACGCCTGGGCCAGTGCTTCTAGAATCAGCACGCCGGGCATTACCGGCCGGTATGGAAAATGACCCTGGAAAAACGGCTCGTTGATCGTTACGTTCTTTATCGCAAGCAATGATTTGTCGGCATCGTGATCCAGAATTCGGTCAATCAACAAGAACGGATAGCGATGCGGGAGGATTTTCCTAATCTCGTGGATATCCAGCGGCTTCAATGGCCTACTCCTTCAATAATCTATTGCTTGAGGCGCGCTTCGAGCGCTTTAATACGTTGCGCCAATGCGTTCAGGTTATGGATGCGCGCGGCATTCTTGCGCCATACACGGCTGTCTTGGACCGGGACACAAGACGAGTATCTCCCCGCCACCAGCAATGACCGTGTAACCACGCTGGTCGCCGTCACCTCTACATCGTCGGTAATTTCCAGGTGACCCAGTATCGAAACCCGGCCACCAAAACGACAACGTTTACCCAGTATCGCGCTCCCAGCCACTGCGACGCATCCGGCAAGAATCGAATGCTCTCCGATTTGAACGTTGTGGGCGATTTGTATTTGATTGTCCAGTTTGACCCCGTTGCCGATGATCGTATCATCAAGTGCACCGCGGTCGATCGTCGTATTGGCACCGATCTCGACATCGTCACCGATAACGACGCGCCCCAATTGCGGCACCGCCAGCCACGTCGAATTTTCAGGCACGTATCCAAATCCCGCGGCACCAATCACCACTCCGGGTGAAATTGTACAGTTGCAGCCGACAATGCAGTTATGGCTAATCGTTACCTGCGCATCGAGTCGACTACCGCTGCCGATTTCGGTGCCGGAACCTACATAGCACTGCGCCCCTACGACCACACCGGCGCCAATCTGGGCACCATTTTCTACGACCGCCATCGGACCGATCTGCGCGTCCACCGCGATCTCGGCATTCTCGTGCACCACCGCAGTCGTATGGATTCCGGGTTGAATTGCGGGCCGCGGATGCAGTGCGGCCGCTATCTTTGCAAATGCGAGCGCCGGGTTGCTGACGATAAGGCGATTCCCGGCAAAAAATGGTGCATCATCGGAGCACAAGACAACGGCTGCCGCGTGCGTCTCGGCCAGAAGATTTTCAAGTTTTGGGTCGCGATAATACGTTATCGCATCCGGCCCGCTCGCTTGTAAGCTCGATACGCGCTCTACGAGTCTTGCCGCGTCACCCTCAATCCGGCCGCCCACGATCGCCGCCAGTTCACCGAGGGAGAGGGCCACGCGACCACACCGCCCTGCTACTGACTACCAATCAGTTTTTCAAGAATCTTTTCGGTAATGTCTATTCTCTTACTCGCCCAAACCGCATCTTGAAGAACTAAATCGTATCCCTCGGCTTTGGCGATCTGCACGATCGCCTCACTGATTTCCTGCTGTAGCCGTGAAAGTTCCTCATTACGGCGTAGATTGTAATCTTCGCGAAATTCCTGCCGGCTACGCTTAATCCTGCGATTTAAATCCCGCAGTTGTTTCTCCTTGTTAATCCGCTCCGCCTCTGCCATAACCAAGCCATTCTTATCGAGATCATCTTCCAGAGCATTGCTTTCATCGCGCATTGCGCGTATTTCCTGATCTCGGGGGCCGAATTCCGTTTCGAGTAGTTTTAGCGCGGTCTTACCTTGGGGCGCCTCCTCCACCAACTCAACGGCATTTACATACGCGATTTTTAGATCATTTTGGGCATGCACGGCGACACTGAACAGCAGCGCCAGTGCTCCGCAAACGGGACCTAACTTGTTCGGAGTACGCATTTGTCAAAATCCTTTAATCTATCGGAAGAATGTTCCCAATGTAAATTGGAGCCGCTCAAGATCATCACCCGGCTCGTCTCTAATCGGGAGCGCATAACTAATATTTAGCGGGCCGACCGCCGAAAGCCAGTTTAACGCAATTCCGCCCGAATAGCGCATTTCATCGAGGTCGATATCGCCGTTTGCATCATAAACTTGGCCGCCGTCGATAAACAACGCTAACCGTTTGTCCTTGTCCTCGGACGCACCCGGAAATGGAAACAACAACGATGCGTTGACTAATATTCGGGCGCTACCGCCGGTGGCTTCCGGGGTATCTCCGGAATCGCGTGGACCAAGCGACCGCGAGTCGAAGCCCCGCACCGTGCTCGGTCCTCCCGCGAAAAAGTTCTTGAAAAACGGTAAACCTACAGTATCCCCGACTCCATCGCCATAACCAATTTCAGTGGATCCCTTTATCACAATGTTACGTGTCAGCGGCCGATACACTCCACCGCTCAGCGTCAGTTTGTAGTATTCGAGGTCACCACCGGTTAATTCTAGCGCCGCGCGCCGCAGGGACCCTTTGGTGGGAAAGATAATGCTGTCGCGCGTATCCCGCGCCAGGTTTGCAGTGATTTTCAAAAGATCGCTGGTTGGGTTCGTCGTTATGAAGCTCGCAAACTCCGGGGGCGTCTCGGGAGTCGACTCAAGGTCGACCCGTTCCGGCCCGATGCCGACGTTGAGCGAATCAGTTTCGCTGAGTGGAAATTGATAATCGACACCCACCGACAATGTGTCCAGTATATATTCTGCGGTATCGGCCTCAGCGGCATCGACCTGCCGGCTTACCAGACTGAAGCCGCGACTCACACCATCGATCGTATGGTACGGATTCCGATATTCGAAGCGAACCACCTCGGTCACCGCTGAATTATCGATAGCGACGTCAATCTCTCGACCGGTTCCAAATAAATTACGCTGTGACACGCTGCCTTGCAGCAACACCCCGTCTTCGTCCGAAAAACCCACGCCGAATAGAAAACTGCCAGTCGCCCGCTCTTTTACCGTGACATTCATATCCACCTGATCGACGCTACCCGGCACCTCAGGCGTGTCGACAACCACATCATCAAAAAACCCGAGCCGAAACAACCGTTCCCGCGAGCGCCGAATTTTTGCCGCCGAATACCATGCGCCTTCCACCTGCCGCAATTCCCGTCGGATTACCTCATCCTGCGTAGCGATGTTTCCGGTTATATCGATTCGCCGCACATACACGCGTCTGCCGGGATCAATTGCGAAGCTGAAACCAACAGTATTCGCTTCGTTATCGATGTCCGGTATCGCATTGACATTCGCATAGAGATATCCCTCATCCGCCAATCTTGACGCCAACCCCGAACGAATCTCACTTATATGACGACGCGAATACACCTCGCCCGGGAGAACCGTTATCAGCGGCAAGAGTTCGTCTTTGGGCAGGATCGTTTCGCCACTGAGTTCCAATTCACCCACAGTGAACTGTTCTCCTTCGATTACGGTTATCGTAATGAAAATATCTTGTTTATCGGGGGTAATCGTGACTTGGGTCGAGTCGATCGCAAAATCAAGGTAACCACGGTCTTGGTAGAAGCTGCGGAAATTTTCCAAATCCGCTGTGAGTTTCTGCTTGGAGTAGCGGTCTTTCCTGCTAAATATGCCGTACCACGACCGCGTCGATAGACTAAATTCGTCAAGCAAGTCGTCTTCTGAAAAGGCCTCATTACCGATAATGTCGATACCCTTGATCTTGGCGATTTCCCCCTCGCTAATGTCGATCGTAACGCCTACTCGATTACGCTCTAGCGGTGTTACAACCCCTTCCACCTCTGCCGCATAACGGCCACGGTTAAAATATTCATTCTTTAGTTCCTGGACGACCTGATCCAGCAATGTTTGATTGAATATCCGCCCTTCGGTGAAACCGGTTTGCTGCATGGCCTCACGCAGTGCATCATCGTTAATATCATCGTTGCCTACGATATCGATGCGCGCGATCGACGGCCGCTCACGAACAATCACAATAAGTACATCGCCGTCCTGCTCCAGTTGTACGTCCGCAAAAAATCCAGTGCGATACAGGGCACGAATCGCGTCACCCGCATCGCTGTCGCTGAATTGATCGCCGACCTTTATCGGAAGATAATTGAAGATCGTGCCGGCAGAGATTTTTTGCAGGCCTTCGACACGAATATCGGACACAGTGAAGGGTTCCATTGCGCCCGCCAATCCGCTGGACAATAGCAGGAGTACCGCAACAAGGGATCTTGTCATTGTTATCGGAATATTAATGTTATGGGGTTATTGTAGAAATCGGACAATATCGTTGTAGAAAGCCAGGGTCATTAGCGCAACCAACAATAATATGCCGATTTGTTGTCCCCATAACAGTACCGATTTCGGCAACGGACCGCCAGTTATCGCCTCGGCGATGTAATATAGCAAGTGTCCGCCGTCTAATACCGGTATTGGCAACAAATTCAAGATTCCGAGACTGATACTGATGATGGCCAAGAACAGCAAAAACCGATCGACACCCACTTGCACCGTCTGCCCAGCATAGTGTGCGATCGTGATGGGTCCGCTAATGTTTTTGGTCGACACCTCAAGCTGAACCATTTTTATCAACATCCGCACCGTGAGTGCGGACATTGTCCAAGTCGTATCGACGCCTTGCCAAATCGCCTCCAACGGCCCGAAGCCAACCCGAACCCGCAGTTCCTTAGGAAATTCATAGCGCATTGGGCCGACCTCAATTCTACCGATGTCACGACCATTTTCGACGATGCGATTCGGCGTGATCGATAACGTCAATACCTGGCCTTGCCGCTCGACGTCGGCGGAAAACGATTGTTCGGGCCGGGCCTGGACAATAGTCACCACATCGGACCACGACTCGACCGGTTGCCCTGCAAGACGCAGGATTCGATCGCCGCTCTGCAGTCCAGCCATCGCCCCTGGTGCATTCGCCACCACCTCACCGATAACGGCCGGTATTGGCGGCAAGTAGGCCTGTAAACCCAACCCATTCTCGATCCATGCCCGATCGATAGCACGGGCTTCGACCCCGCTAAGATCAAGCTCCAGGGCTCGTTTTTGGCCCTCGGCGTCGACCACCACAATTGGGACCTTGTTCTGTTGCAAACCCTCGTTGAACAAATACAAGCGGTGCTCGTCCCAACTCCGGTTCGGTCTACCGTCGATTTCAATAATTTCGTCGCCGGCTTGGATGCCACTTTGCGCCGCCACCGAGCCGGCCACCACCGACCCAACGAGCGGGCGGATGCCATCGACACCTATTACGAATACGGCCCAGTAAGCGACGATCGCGAAAAGGAAGTTAAAAAGTGGCCCAGCGAGGACAATTGCGGCACGAGTCAATAGGCCTTGCCGATTGAAAGCGCGGTGCAGTTCATGGGGTGCGACCTCGGCTTCGTTCTCATCGAGCATCTTCACGTATCCACCCAGTGGAATCGCCCCCACTACGTACTCGACGTCGTCGACGCCGCCACGTCGCGTCCACAGCGGCTTGCCAAAACCAATCGAGAACCGGAGAACTTTCACTCCGAGGCGCCGCGCCACCCAATAATGGCCGAACTCGTGGATCGCCACCAGAATTGCGATGGCTAATATAAATCCAACTATGCTGTACCCAAATTGTCCCATGCGCGGATTATTACCTTTCCGATTACGCTTCTCAATCGTACCTGGCGTATCGATAAACTACATAAAGGAACCTCTGCATAAGTCTGGGCGAATCAAGCTGGGATTCACGATGATCAAGATCAAGGCGTGGAAGGCAAGTAATAGCCCAGCTATTGCTTGCCTTTCGCAACACGCAGATTGATTATTTTGAACCCAAATAGATCGGTAATGACCTTTGCGGAGGTTCCTAACCTAAGTTCGAACTACTGTGTATATAACATTGATATTAAAAAATTAATAAGTCCTGTAATTCCCGAAACAATAGACACACCGGGGGTTCCAATAGCACCTAAAAAACCGCCCTTAGGCGGTACGTGCACCTGCCACCATGACCAGCCAGCCCAATCCATAGATCGGTGCGGCCGCGAGAATACTGTCCACACGATCCAGCACACCCCCGTGCCCGGGCAGTAAAGAGCCGCTATCTTTGACTCCGGCTCGGCGCTTAAGTTGACTCTCGACCAAATCACCCAACACCGAACTCAACGCGACCAGGATCGCTAATACCCACCAGGACATCAGAGCAAAGCCCCGAAACTCGAGTATCCACAGACCACTTATCAACGCATAGGCGCTTGCGCAGACCAGCCCTCCCACCAGCCCCTCCAGGGTCTTTCCCGGGCTTATCCGTGGCGCAATCTTACGTCGTCCGTATCGGCGCCCGGCAAAATAAGCACCGATATCTGCGAGCCAGACCAACGCAAATACGTGAAATACGATGCCGGCACCGGCCGCAATATGCAAGTAGCTCAGCGACCACCATGCGGCCCAAACTGCAATAAACCCCTGCAACGCACACCGCAAGACGTTGGGTGGATCGGCGAGTGTTTGCTCGCGCCGTAGTCGATGCCCGCTCCAGACCCACCACAAGCTGCCAGCCAACAATATTCCCAAGGCTGGCGGCGACCAGAGGGTGAGAGCGACGCATAATCCTACAAATAACCCCAACCCGACCCAACGCTGCTGAAGATTATGCGGAACACACAGACCGAACCACTCCCACAGTGCGAGCAAGCAGACCAGGCCTATTGCCAGTGAGAAATAATTGCTCGGAAGGACAAATAATACGACGAGAAACGACGGTGCCAGAATTAAAGCGGTTGCAACTCGCTGCTTAAGCATTTTGGGCCCGGTGGGCCGCTGTCACCTGCTCACTGGTCTGACCAAAACGCCGCTGGCGGTGGGCAAAGGATTCGATGGCCTTCGCGAGATCATCGTCGGTGAAATCCGGCCACAACGTGTCGGTAAAATACAGTTCGGTATAGGCCATTTGCCACAACAAAAAGTTGCTAATTCGACGCTCACCGCCGGTACGAATGAACAAATCGGGCTCGGGCAGCTCGCTGGTACTCATGTGGCGAGCCACGGTATCCTTACTAATCGCCGCCGGGTCAATATCACCATGGGCGACCTGTTGAGCGATCTGGCGACACGCTTGGGTAACGTCCCAGCGACCTCCGTAATTGACGGCGACGGTCAAATTCAATGACGAATTGGAACGAGTCAACTCCTGCGCGTTTCGAATCAGTAGCCGTACACGCGGACTGAACCGACTCAAATTTCCGATTATTCGCAGGCAAACATCATTCTCGTGCAACTTGCGAACTTCGCTCTCAAGAACCGAAGTCAACAATTCCAGTAGTAGCTTCACTTCGGCACTCGGGCGTTTCCAGTTTTCACTACTGAACGCGAATAATGTGAGATAGGGAATCTTACGCCGAGCGCAATTCTCGACGAGCGCCTTTACCGCATCGACGCCGCGCCGGTGTCCGGCAACGCGCGGTAGACCGTTGCGCGTCGCCCAACGCCCATTGCCGTCCATAATGACCGCAATATGCTGCGGCAGATCGGTGTCTATTGGCGCCGCAGCAACCGGGGTAGGCACAAGCCTTAGGTCGTCATTCTCCATCCGCGCGTCCCGATCATACTTCCATGATTTCTTGCTCTTTAGCGGCCACTAACTCATCGATTTTCTTTACGAACGAATCGGTAATGCCTTGTACCCGATCATGCCCGTGTTTCTCTTCATCCTCAGTAATTTCTTTTTCCTTTAGAAATTCGCGCATATGATTATTCGCATCTCGACGAATATTACGAATCGCGATTTTCGCGTTTTCGCCCTCGGCGCGAACCAGCTTGCTCATCTCTTTTCTGCGCTCTTCCGTCAAGGCCGGGACAGGTATACGGATGGTTTCACCCGACGTAACCGGATTCAGGCCCAGATCAGATTCCATTATGGCCTTCTCCAGCACCGGTATCATGCTCTTTTCCCAGGGCGATACCGATAACGTTCGGGCGTCCATCACACTGACCGTCGCCACTTGATCGATAGGAGTCGGAGTGCCGTAATACTCGACCCGCAGGTGTTCCAATATAACGGTATTCGCGCGACCGGTACGCAGTTTTGATAGCTCACTGCGCAGCGCCTCAATACTCTTTCCCATCCGAGATTCGGCGTCTTGTTCGATGGTTTTTAACATTTGCCTAACTCCACATTGGTCGAATGCTAGTCACGGCGATTGGCACCGCCGCTATCGCCATGAATGAGTGTACCGACATTGGCGCCGCAAACAATACGCTTCAGTCCCCCCGGCACCGTCATATCGAATACACGAATCGGTAGATCGTGCTCACGGCATAGGATCACCGCGGTCGCATCCATAACCCTAAGGCGCTGGGTCAGTACCTGCTCGTAGCTAATTTCATCGAACCGCTCGGCATCGGGGTGGTTAGCGGGATCGGCGCTAAACACGCCGTCCACTTTTGTAGCTTTCAGCACGATGTCGGCGTTAATCTCGATCGCCCGCAAGCTGGCGGCGGAATCCGTTGTAAACAGCGGGTTACCGGTGCCGGCCGCGAAGATCACGACTCGGCCCTGTGCAAGATATTCCAGGGCCCGTGCCCGTCCGTACGGGTCGATGACCGACGGAATCGCGAGCGCCGACTGAGCGTAAGCCGGGGTATCCGTAGCGACGAGCGCCTGTTGTAGCGCCAAAGCATTCATAACCGTCGCCAGCATACCGATATAATCGGCGTTGATTCGATCCTGTTGCGCTAAAGCGGCGGCCGCGCCGCGAAAAAAATTGCCGCCGCCGATTACAACTCCCAGCGATACGCCCAATTTCACGACGGCGCCGAGTTCCGTTGCAACCGACTGTAATACCGTGGCATCGAGACCGTGACCACCCTCACCCGCCAAAGCCTCACCGCTGACCTTAACGAGAACTCGGCGGTAAACCGGAGAATTGCTCTCCGCGGCCAAGCGTTACGCCTCGCCCAGTGCCTGGGCCATGACCTCAGCGACGAAGTCGTCACTTTTCTTTTCCATACCCTCGCCGACTTCGAACCGGCAAAATCGCTTCGCCGTGGCCGACTCTTTCTCAAGCAGCTCACCGACGGAAATATCCGAGTCTCTCACGTAGTCCTGGCCCAACAAGGTAATTTCTTTCAGATATTTGCTGATTCGACCGGCGATCATTTTTTCGACAATTTCAGGAGGTTTGCCACTCGCCGTAGCCTGGGCCTCCAGAATTTCGCGCTCCTTGTCCAACACTTCCACCGGCACGTCGGATTCACTTAGCCACATCGGTTTAACGGCCGCAATATGCATGGCGATGTCCCGGTCGAGACCATTGCGACCGCCGTCCAAATCCACCAGTACGCCAATGCGCCCTCCAAGGTGAACATAACCCCCGATTTTCGCCCCGCTGTAGGTCACGAAACGCCGGATGTTGATATTTTCCCCGATCTTCGCAATCAACTCAGTGCGAATACCATCGACCGTAGAAGCGCCCATCGGCATTGCGAGTAGCGCCTCGAGAGTGTCTGGTGTGGCCTCGCATACACCCTGCGCAACCCTATCAGCGAACTCGCGAAACGTTTTGTCCTTCGCCACAAAATCGGTCTCACAATTGATTTCGACGATCGATCCGCAGTGCGAATCGGCCGCAAACGCGATCGCCACGACGCCTTCCGCTGCAATGCGTCCCGCCTTCTTATCCGCACCCGCAATACCCTTCTTGCGCAACGCCTCGGCTGCAGCGTCCAAATCGCCGC
>Ga0224497_10001388_pt1 | contig 15466 bp, 17 predicted proteins | sample SF_Jul11_sed_USG_4_FD_167970 | JGI IMG/M metagenome (GOLD analysis project Ga0224497, IMG submission 167970) | Sediment microbial communities from San Francisco Bay, California, United States - SF_Jul11_sed_USGS_13 | ecosystem: Environmental > Aquatic > Marine > Sediment | place: USA... | reverse complement strand
CCAATATTGCCACCAAGCCCGAAATACAGGGTGCGGAGCTGGGCCTCGCTGTAGCGCCGAACCGGCAGACCTCTCAATTTCATCAGGCCACATCCGTTCTCGAGCTCGTTGCGGATCTGGTCGACGAGGTCCGCCAAACCGGGTAACGGGAATTCGGCCGCCGTGATTTCGTGCCAGTCGATGCCGCGGTTCTCGACCATCGCAAGCGCGGCCTCGATCTCGCCGATGTGTTCAGGCTGAAGGTCGCAAATCCAGCGTTCGGAATTCGCCATGTCCTTGCCGAGCCAGACGCAGGGGCCTTCGACTGGAACGGCTAATGCCATCTGATACTCCTCTGGTCATTCGGGTAATTCTGCCGACAGCATACCTGACTCCAGAAACACGATCTGGCGCGGGTTAGAGACAGGTCGTCTCGTTGCCGCTTTTCCGTCCGGTATCTCGTGGTTTCATGGCTTCGATTATTTGACTTACAGGGAGGCAGGTCATGGCCAGGATGCCGGGGTTTGTCGTACCCGGTTATCCGCGTTACGTCACCCTGCGCGGGAATCGCCGGCTCGATCGCGGCGATCGCCCTCGCGGCCGCCCGGGATTCATCGAGATACCGGAGCAACAAACCAGCAATTTCCCCACCTCGGAATGCCCCGGACCCGGACCTTCCTCAACCAATTAAGTAAACTGTCCCCGAAATTGTAAACTGTCCCCGAAATTGGCTAGTCTCCCCAGTAACTGTCTTCGGTATACAGCATTTCTTTCAATTTTTTACGTTCGTTGAGATATTCGATCTTCCTTCTGGTTCGAGTTTTTTGCCTTCGGGCGGCGCGATCTTCATGGTCTGCATCTTCGATTTTATCCTCGTCTTCGAGGTAAAAATCGACATCGTTGATATTTATTTTTGACATATCTTTTATTCTCATAAATGCCAGATGCAATATTTAGCTAAAATTCCGGGCAAAAGATAATTAATAAACATCACGGGCTATAAAATAAATTAATCTTTAATTTATTCTCTTGATATCAGGGGTTTATTCGATCTTCGAAGATCTCCGGGCCCACCCGTTTATGTCATCGAAATGAACGAAGAAGCTGATTGACGACTCCGGACAATGCGCGAATAATCGAAGAATTCGGTCCTGCGGGTTCGACGCCATGCTGCTGATTGGCAAATGCATTTATATGAAGATATCAAATTCTGCTAGCGCCTTATCATGGCAAATATAAATCGTATTTTAACTTTGTGCCTGTTTGCCGTTCTCGCCGTCATTGCCTCACCGGGGCAGGCCGGAACTGTGTGTAACCCCGTCGTCGACCCGGTCGCCACCGATACTACCCTGGCACGAACCTTGTCTCGTATCGCAGAAGAATATGAATTCAAACTGTCGTTGCCCGAGTCGCTGGATCACCCCGTCGGTTTTAAAAAAAGCATGACGCTCCAGCAGCTCGTCAAGCACCTCACCAGGGATATGAATACCGTTTTGAAACACAAGCATGTCGCCGACTGCGCGACACCGGTTCTGACCCACCTGATCGTTTTACCGGTTGGCAAGGAAACCGAACATGTCGACACCCAGCAGTCTGCCCAGGCACAGCCGGTGGATTATATATACATCGATAATATGGAGTCGTATGTTTCCAGTGTGCTGGCAGGTAAACAGAAAGCCGACCTTGGGCGCATGACACCCGAGCAACGCGAGGAATTCAAGATGGTGCGGGATGCGCTGGCCGCCAAACCGGTTGAAGAACTGCCTCGGACAGAGGGTACAGACCAGACGTCCGGAGATGCCGCCGGCAATTAGAGTGGAGAATTCAAGAGACAAACATTAGAGCGAACGCTCGAAAGCGGAACACCGGTCCCGGAAAAATCACACCGCGGGATTGTTACTGGGGCTGCTTTTTGTCGATCGAATATCCCTTCGGCAACAATACGAAAAGCCGTCCCTGCTGCTTCATCAGGCCCGCCATTTTTTCGGCCTCGTCGCCCCGGCCCCAGAACACGTCGGCGCGAACATGACCCTTGATGGCGCCACCCGTATCCTGCGCCAGCATGAGCTGGTTGAGCGGCGACTGTTGTTCGTTCGGCAGCGTGGTCTGCAACCATACCGGCGCGCCCAAAGGAATTACGTTGCGGTCTACCGCGATACTGCGACGGGGTGTCAGCGCCACGTTGAGCGCGCCTACGGGCCCGTCTGCCTCGGCGTTTCTCAGTTCGAAAAATATATAACTCGGGTTCTTCGCGAGAACCTCGTTCAGCCGGTTCGGGTTCGACTTCAGCCAGTCCTTGATGGTAAACAGCGTGACCTCTTCTTTTTCCAGTTCCCCCATTTCAGCCAGAACTTTGCCGATGGATTGGTAGGGATGACCATTTTGCCCGGCATAGCCCACCGCTACCGTGGAACCATCCGTGAGCCGAATGCGGCCCGAACCCTGAACATGCAGGAAGAACACGTCGACCAGACTGTTCACCCACAAGATCTCCGTGCCCTGCAGCAGGTCCTGATCGTCATCCAGTTGCGCGCGGTCGTAGTAGGGCACGACCCGGTTTCCGACCAGCTTTCCCCGCAAACGCAGGTTCTTCAGCTGCGGATAAACACGGCCAAGATCGACGATCAGTAAGTCCTTTGGCACACCGTAGAGCGGGTAGCGGAATTCCTCGGACCGTTCCCAGCTGCCTGCCAGCAGGGGCTCGTAGTAGCCGGTGATCAAACCCCGGGTTTCGCCATCCTCCGCGTATACCGGCCGCGCCTCGAAATTCGATTCGAAGAATTCCCTGGCCTCGGCATCGCTCAGGTCTCCGCTATTCTCCGCGAGATGGCAGACTTCCCGCCATTGCTGGTGACCGAGTTTCTGACAACTCTTCAGAAAACCGTCCCAGACGTCGCCCTGATTATCCGCTGCCCAGTTCTGCAGACTCGACCATTCGACCGGGTCGCCTATGCCGGGCGGTCGCGTGGTGCACGCGCTCAGCATCAAAGCGCAGGACACGAGAATCGACAGCGATTTAACCATGGCGAAATTGTATCTTAGTTTTCTACCAGTTGGGTATTGCCGTATGGCAGGAGACGGACCGCGCTTCATGCGAGGGATGCATAACCTTTACTCCGGTTTTAATCGTGGTCCGTCCCCTGTTACCCCCGGCGTAATCGCGGTAACGTCGATATCCGGCTCGATCAGGCTGAGCAGCCGGCCACACTCGCCGCTACCCACGAGATCGCCGTATCGTGTCTCGTGTTCCGTAACGAGATTTTTCGCCAGTTCGAGCCTGCCGGCCTCGATCGCCTGGCGCGCGTAAAACGTAACCCGGGAAAGTTCCGGCAGGAGGAACCGGGGGTTGATTTTCTGGCACTTCTCGATGTAGGCGAGCGCCCGATCATGGCGTTTTTCCCGATCGAGCCTGTATATGATCAATCGCCCGAGACAAAGCAGGGTTCTGGAGGGCCCCCACTGCTCGACGTGTCGATACAGCGCTTCGAGTTCCTGCGCCCGGGTTTGCAGGTAATCATACCGATCCATCAGCATGTAGATCGCGTCGCTGTCTCGATGACACCCTACCATCCGGTAAACCCTGCCCATAAACCGGTCGTATTCCCGCGCGGGCATGCGCTGGGCTTGCTGTTCCCTGACCGCTTTCTTTTTGCCGAACAATGAAATCCTCCAGACAGATCGTTCTATTGTTTAACGAGGAAACACCGGAATTACGTTATCGGGGAGTCGCAGACCCCAGACTTATATAGGACAAAAACAGGCCCCCGGAGCGCAAACTTGCCTTTTCCAGGCCTGGGTCACATGGTTAATTTCGCGTGCTAATCCCTAATTTGAACGGTCACCCTGGATTTAAAAGGTATACTGTCCGCGGAATTCAAACAGGGGGATCGCAAACATGCCCTGCGTTAAAACCAGCAAGGTTGTCAGTAAAACAACCATTCCCGCCAGGCATGCCAGGGCGGCATTTGTAAGCAAGCGCCAACACATCAGGATCATCAATACGCATGGCACCCAGGTCGTCGATTGCTGGGCATTGAATGCCGACAATATGACCGAATTCATGTCTATGGAACATTGCCGGGTTTCGCTGGAAAGCGTCATCCCGCGAAAAGGCGATACGATGGTGACCAATAGACGTCGACCGATTCTGAAAATCGTCGAAGATTCAGCAGGCGGCACCCATGACACGCTACTGGCCGCATGCGACCGCTATCGCTATGAATTGCTGGGGTGTAAGGAATATCACCGGAATTGTACGGATAATTTCTGGGAGGCAATGGTCGAGGTCGGCTGCAAACCCGTGGAATTGCCGTCACCGTTTAACCTGTGGCAAAACACGCCGGTAGAGCCGGACGGTACGATCAAGCCCAATCCCCCGGTGACCAAAAAAGGGGATTACATCGAAATGCGCGCGGAAATGGATCTGGTGATATGCCTGTCGGCCTGCCCGCAGGATATTACCTCGATTTGTGGTAACAAACCGCGCAACGCGCATTTCGAAATATATTAGCATCGGCCCGGGAATTTCCGGGGCCGGGTTATTTATCCTTCATCGATCCGCTGTTCTGTCGCTTTTTCGAAGAGGTGAATATTTTCCGCGGCGACGGAGAGTTTCACCGTTTGTGCGGACCGTGGCAGGTAATGAATACCAGGCAGGCTGGCCGTGAGCGCCTCCCTGCTTCCGTTCAAGCTACCGTGCAGCAGGGTATTGGCGCCCAGGGGCTCGGCGAGCCCGGCCAGCAATTCGATTGGCCCGTTGTCGTCGGGATGCAGGTGCTCCGGTCTGATACCCACGATTACCTCGCCTTGATAATCGCCGTGGTATGGAATCACGGCCTGATTATCAAGCCGCAACTCGCCGGTTTCGATCTTCCCACCCAGCACGTTCATCGCCGGGCTGCCGATGAATTGCGCAGCGAACAGGGTTCGCGGGTACCGATACACCTCGAGCGGGCTGCCGATCTGTTCGGCGACCCCGCTATTCATGACGATCATCCGATCCGCCATGGTCATGGCTTCCACCTGGTCATGCGTCACGTAGAGCGCGGTGACTCCGAGCTTCGATTGGAGCTCCTTGATTTCCAGGCGCATCTGCACCCTGAGCTTGGCATCCAGGTTCGACAGGGGTTCGTCGAAAAGGAATACGGCAGGTTCGCGTACGATAGCGCGTCCCATAGCGACCCGTTGACGCTGGCCGCCCGACAATTGTCTCGGCTTGCGATCCAGATAAGGCTCCAGCTGCAGCAATTTAGCGGCCTCGGCCACTTTTTTTGCGATTTCCGGTTTCGGCAGCCTGGCGATCTTAAGCCCATAGGCCATGTTTTGTCGCACCGACATATGCGGATAAAGCGCATAGTTCTGAAAAACCATGGCGATGTTGCGCTCCATCGGTTCCTTCTCGTTGACCCGCTCGCCGTCGATCAAAATTTCGCCCTCGCTGACCGACTCGAGCCCGGCCACCATGCGCAGCAGTGTCGATTTGCCGCAGCCGCTCGGGCCGACGATGACGATAAACTCGCCATCGGCAATATCGATACTGACCCCATGGATGACCTGGCTCTTGCCAAAGCGCTTGTTGACGTTATTCAGTACTACTGTCGCCATACTATTTCTCGCTATCGACCAGTCCGCGAATGAACAGTTTCTGCATCGAAATGACGATGATGACCGGAGGGATCATGGCCAGGATCGAGGTAGCCATGATGACCGGCCAGTCCGCGGTATCGTCGCCCGACGGAAACATCTGTTTGATACCCATGACAATCGTATTCATCTCCACGTCGGTGGTAATCAGCAGCGGCCACAAATACTGGTTCCAGCCATAGATGAATAGAATGACGAAAAGCGCGGCGATATTGGTGCGGCTCATCGGCAGGATGATATCGATAAAGAAACGCATGGGCCCGGCGCCATCGACACGGGCTGCCTCGGCGAGTTCGTCCGGAATCGTCATGAAAAACTGGCGGAACAGAAAGGTTGCTGTTGCCGAGGCGATCAGTGGGAAGATCAGTCCGCCATAGCTGTTGAGCATGCCGAAGCCCGCGATCACCTCGTAGGTCGGAACGATGCGCACCTCGACGGGTAACATCAGGGTGATGAATATCAGCCAGAAGAAGGCGATGCGGCCGGGAAAGCGGAAATACACGATGGCGAAAGCCGACAGCAACGAGATGATGATTTTACCGATGGCGATTCCCAGTGCCATGATCAGCGAATTGAACAGCATCGTATACACCGGGACGTTGACACCGGATAACAGCGCTTTCGTGTAATTCTCGATAAAATGCCCGCCCGGCAATAACGGCATCGGCGGGCTGACGATCTCCGGTTGAGTCACGGTCGACGCGACGAAGGCCAGCCAGATCGGGAAAAACACGATCAGGACACCACCGATCATCAACGCATGCGTCAACCACAGCGCGCGTCCGCGTTTCTCGACCATTCCCGGCACGGGCTCGTGACTCGATTCAGCCATCAGTAATGCACCCGCTTCTCGACGAACTTGAACTGCACCACGGTCAGGGCACCGACCAGCAGCAGCAGAATCACGGATTGGGCGGCTGACGAGCCGAGATCCTGGCCGACGAATCCGTCCGCAAAAACCTTGTACACCAGAATAGTCGTGGCCTGCTGCGGACCCCCACCCGTAATCGTGTGGATCACGCCGAAAGTTTCGAAAAATGCGTAGACGATATTGACCACCAGCAGGAAAAAAGTGGTGGGGGAAAGCAGCGGCAGAACAATGGTAAAGAATCGACGCCAGAAGCTTGCCCCGTCAATCGCGGCGGCCTCGATTACCGACCGCGGGACGGCCTGCAACGCGGCGAAGAAGAACAGAAAATTATAGCTGACGCGCCCCCAGCCGGATGCGACGACGACGAGCCCCATGGCCTCGGCTTCGTTTAATACGTGATTCCAGTCGTAGCCCAATTGACCGAGATACCAGGAAACCACACCGACCCGGGTGTTGAACATGAAAAGCCATAATACGCCGGCAACCGCGGGCGCCACGGCATAGGGCCAGATCAATAGCGTGCGATAGACGCCCGCGCCCTTGATCAGGCGGTCGGCCATGACCGCCAGGAACAGGGCAGGAACCATCGATACCAGGGTTACCAGCAGGGAAAATACGGCACTGGTCAGAAACGAGGCCCGATAGAATTCGTCGGTCAGCAGAAACTCGAAGTTGCCAAGGCCGACAAATTTTGTCGACAGGCCAAACGGATCGGGGATGAACAGGGATTGCCAGACCGCCTGTCCGGCCGGATAAAAGAAAAAAACCGCGGATATGACAATCTGCGGAAAAACGAGCGCCAGTGGCAACAGCCAGCCTTTGAATGTAACCAGTTTTTCCATCGACCCGGCCCGCGGGAGCGTGGGGTCAATGGCGTCGGTTTGCCACCATTGACCCGCAACGACCCGCGTCGATTAACGGTTAGCCTGTTCGAAACGGCGCAGCAGTTTGTTACCGCGCTCGGCCGCACTGTTCAGCGCGGTTTGCGCATCCTTGTCGCCCGACCACACGGCTTCCAGTTCTTCGTCGATGATGCCGCGAATCTGGTCGAAGGAACCGAGGCGCAGACCTTTCGAATTCGCCGTCGGTTGCCTGGTCGTCATCTGGATGACCGCGATGTCGGTTCCCGGGTTCTTCTGGTAAAACCCGTCGGCCCTGGTCTTCTCTCCGGCCGCAACGGTAATCGGCAGATAGCCCGTATCCTGATGCCACTTGGCCTGGATATCGGTCGACGACAGGAAATTCAGGAATGCGGCAACGGCCTTGTATTCATCCGGCTTGTGACCGCTCATTACCCACAGCGATGCACCGCCGATGATGGTGTTTTGCGGCGCACCCTGAACCCCGTCCCAGTACGGCAAAGGTCGGACACCGAAGTCGAACTTGGCCTCAGCCTTGATGCCGGCATAGCCCGCCGAACTCTCGGTAAAAAGGGCACATTCGCCGCTTCGGAAATTGGCACCACCCTCGTTGCGGCGCCCGGCGTAGAAGAATTTGCCCTGCTTCGCCCAGTCGCCCATGGTTTGAATATGCTTTACCTGGACCGGACCATTGAATGCCAGTTCGGTATCGACACCCTTGAATCCATTGTCTTTGGTGGCAAAGGGAATGTTGTGATAGGCGGAAAAGTTTTCCAGATGAATCCAGCTTTGCCAGGCAGTGGTCAGCGGGCATTTACTGCCCGAGGCCTTGAGCTTGTCGAGCACAGCACCCACTTTTTGCCAGGTCGACAGGTCCGAGTCCGGATCTATGCCGGCAGCCTTCAACGCATCCCGGTTCACCCAGAGCACGGGAGTCGAGGAGTTGAAAGGCAGGGACAGCATCTTGCCATCGGTGGTGGTGTAGTAACCTTTGACCGTACCGATATAGGCGTCGGGATCGAATCTGGCGCCGGCGTTTGCCATTACCTCGTATACTGGATTGACCGCGCCCTTGGCAGCCATCATGGTTGCGGTGCCAACCTCGAACACCATGAGGATATGGGGTTGCTCCCTGGCTCTAAATGCGGCAATGCCGGCATTCAGGGTCTCCGAGTAGTTCCCCTTGTGCGAGGCAGCCACTGTGTAATCGCTCTGGCTCGCATTGAACGTTTTTACCTGCTCGGCCACCAGTTCACCAAGGCGGCCGGTAAAGGCATGCCAGAATTGAATTTCCGTGGCCGCGAACGAGGCGACCGGGGATGCCAGCAAGGCGCCGGCAAGCATGGTGCTGAATAGAGCTTTTTTGAACATTGTTATTTCCTCCGGTTATGCGTGATTGGCCTGCGTGCGCGGGCCAGGGTCCATTTGCCCGTATCATATTTTATCCCCGTTGCGCGGGAATTATTATTAACGAAAGATTACGGGGCTTGCATTATATCGGAGAATACCCGGACCGTGTATCCCTGAGAAAGACTGGATCCTGTGGAACAGCAATTCCGGGGACAGTGTACTTAAATCCAGTACCCGACCGGAAAATCCGCCTGTCCAGCGCCACCCAGGGCGACACGGCAGAACCGATGCGCCGACACTATCGAAGCAGGGGCCGTCCCGCAGCACGGAACTCATCAAATTACTGTTGCAACAAACCGGCAAAAAGGTTCGCCCCAAATCGCACCGGTCCGCATGCCGAGTACGCCTCCGGCACGAAGGATGCGCGGCGCTACGCCGCCGCCTTTTCGCCCATCGTTTGATTTATCGATCCCGCTCGCCCCGACCTCGCTGCGCTGGTCCCCGGTTACCAATCCGACGAGCACCGCTTCTGCTCGGATCGGAAAGGCGGAACGTTCGGCTCGCGGCGGGCTGCTGCGGCTTGCAGCGGGTGTTCATTTCCGTTGCCGATCGCAGACGTTCTGTTATTTCTGGTTGTCTACCAGTAACGGCGCCATGATTTCTTCCAGCGCCAGGCCGGTCAGGCGGTGAAGGTTACGCCACAGGATATAGAAAATACCCAGCATCATGAGCATGGAGGGAATCGCGATTACCGGATAGCTGATCAGGGTCAGCCGCCCCAGTTCCTCGTTGAAAGCTGCGCTGCCTGCCGGGCTGACGACAATCCAGCTGGCCAGCAGGTAATTCATCACCGCGGAAAAGAAAAATGTTGCGCCGAGCAGGTAAGTGGCGCTCAGCAGACGGTTTTCGAACACCGCCTCCTGCCCCCGGGCCCGGAGAATGGTCGAAATCCTTTCGGTATCCAGGATCTTTGGGTTATACAGCAACAGACGGATCACCGGGTAACCGAGGCGGGCAGAGATCAGCACCGCGACACCCAGCAGCGCGGGAATCGCCGCCTCCTTGACCGCCAGCCATTGCGCATCCAGTTGCAACAGGCCGATGCCGCCGGTGAGCAACACGCTGATCAAGCCCAGCAGGGCGATGTAGTTGGTGTTTCTGAAGCGCATTAACTCGTACAGGCCGAGGCCGACAGGAAAAGCCAGGGCAACGACCAGGGCGCCGCTGGCGCCCAGTTCGTCGGCGTCGCTGAATTTCATCAGGATGATCGACGGAATGACAATGCTCAGCAGCAGGTCGATCAGCGGTCGTGGTTTACGTTCCATGGTCTGTACCCCGGCTCCTACAGCGCGGCAGGCGAGGCCTCCACTGCGGGTGAAGGTTCGACTGCCCCACCCTGCGGGTCCGCGGAAAGGTATCCACTGGCCTGGTCCAGCAGGCCCGCGACCTTTTGCCTGGCCTGGAGCATGGCGTCGTTAGCCCGCTGTCTGGCTTCATCGATGGCGCCGGCCCGGCGAACCTCGTCGAGCGCCTGAACCGCGGGCTGCCTGGCCTGTTCGAGGGCTTCGATTGCGGTCTGTTCCGCTTGTTCGCAACCCGTGAGGCCGACGAGCATGAGGCCAGCGAGGAAGAGCGGCAAAGCCGGCTTAAATTTTCATGGTGCATCAACGCTCCTGTATAACTTGATTAATCCGAATTCGAATCAGCCGGTCTCGTTGCGATCTGCAAGCGCTGCTCGTGCCTTTCGCGACAGTTCGGACCAAAACACGATTGCCGATTCGCATCGCTGCGCCAGAGCACTTCCGAAGAAATTTCTGCGCGCGCTCTGCGACTGCACAAAATTTTCCAGCGCCTTGAAATCGTTTAACAGGCGCAATGTTAGCCGGTACCAGAAGATTATAAAATTCGATTAATTAGAAATAATAATTCGTAAAATCGAACCGAAATCCAATCTGAGATTCCGTGGACGGTGAATTGCCGAACAACGCAAAAGTCTACTTACCCTTATTTCCGAAAAACTGGGTGGCCAGCAACAGCGTCGATGAGACCAGGATCATGATGGTGGAGATCGCCGCAATCGTCGGATCGATGAAATCGCGTAACGCGGCGAACATGTGTTTCGTCAGCGTGGCGTTCAATCCGCCCGATACGAATATCGCGATGATGACCTCGTCGAACGACGTCAGGAACGACAGCAGGGCGGCGGTCACGATCGAAAACTTGATCTGCGGCAGGGTGATGACAAAAAACGCCTTGAGCCGGGTTGCGCCCAGGCTCCTGGCGACACGCTCCTGGTTCAGGTCATAGTTACGCAGGGCCGCGGTAATCACGATCATCACCAGCGGAGAGGCCAGCACGGTGTGCGCGAGGACTATCCCGGTAATGGTGTTGTTCAGGCCGACGCGGCCGTAAGCGTAGAACGCGCCTATGGCGATCAGGATGACCGGCACGATCATCGGCGTAATCAGGAAAGAGAAAATGGCCCGGGCAGCCTGGTGGCCGGACACGAACAGGGCGTAGGCCGCCATGGTGCCGAGCGGCGTCGCCAGCAGCATCGTGAGTACGCCCACCTGCAACGAGGTCACGGTAGCCCGCATCCATTTCGACGATTCGAAATACACCGCATACCAGCGCGTGGACCAGACCTCCGGCGGGAACTCGAGGTACTGCGAATCTGAAAACGACATCGGGATGACGATGAAAGTCGGAATGACCAGCAGCAGCATGATGATCGCCGCGACGATATACAGCCATAAGCGGTCGCCATGGGTCAGCTGGGTATCGGAAGCCGGTTTTTTTAACCAGTTCATATCAGTGTTTACCGAACAGCGCCGCGTCGAGTTTCAGCAGCCGCGTCGCCGCGAACAAAACCAGCAGCGTGGCAACCAGCAGCACCACGCCGAGCGCGCTGGCCGCGCCCCAGTCGTACTGGTTCTCCAGTATCGCGGTGATCTGCGTGGCGACCATCACCACGCGGCCACCACCGAGCACCGCGGGCGTGACGTAAAACCCGAGGCAGAGCACGAACACGATCAGGGACCCGGCCACCATGCCGGACAGCGATAATGGAAAGTAAACCCGCCAGAAAGACTGCGCCGGCGACGCGCCCAGGTTGGCGGCTGCGTGCATCATGTCGCGTTCGATTTTCTTCATGGAACCGTAGAGCGGCAGTACCAGGAACGGCAGCATGATGTGCGCCATGCCGATCAGTGTGCCGGTCATATTGTGCACCAGCTTGACGGGTGTTTCCCAGATGCCCGCGGATATCGCGAAATCGTTCAATATGCCGTTTCGCTGCAGCAGCACGAGCCAGGCGTAGGTACGCACCAGCAACGACGTCCAGAAAGGCAGCAACACCGCCAGCATGAATATGCCGGCCAGTCTTTGCGGCAGCATCGCCAGGAAGTAGGCGAGCGGGTAGCCGATCAGGATACAGATTACCGTGGTCAGGATGCTGACCTGGAAGGTCGTCAGGAACACGCGCGCGTATGATTTGTACTCGATCATCTTCTGGTAATTCGCGAGCGAGAAGTGCCCGTTTGCGTCGACGAACGACAGGTAAAACAGCCAGCCGACCGGGATTACGATGATCGCCACGACTGCCAGCAAGGCCGGCAGCGCGAGGCTGAGCAGCATACGCTGTTCCCGGACCCCCTGCACTCTGAGCGTTTTCTCGTTCAGTCCTTCGTTGCGGAAACCGGGGTCGGCCGAAACGTTCATTGCGCCCTGCCCCGCGGGATAATGATCAGGTCGTGTCGTTTCAGACCGAGCGTAATCCGGTCTCCCGGCCGCAGGCTGTTCTGCGACAACGAGTCGGTGCCGAAGCGGAACGAAAGAACATGCCCGTCGCTCAACGACATCAGTGCAAACGCCGTCTCGCCCTGAAACACGAAATCCCGAATCTCGCCGGTAAACGCGATGGCCTGGTCCGGGTCGACTTCGGCTCCGTCTTTGATTACGAAAAGCCGTTCGGGGCGAATAACCAGCGACCATTCGCTACCCGGCTCGGTCTCCGGGCCGCTTTCGACGAGGTGATCCGCGAAAAACAGTTTGCCGGCGCTATCGCGGGTCAACGGCAGCATGGTCGATTCGCCGATGAAATCGGCGACGAACGCGTTGGCCGGGTGATTGTAGATGGCATGCGGCGTGTCGATCTGGGCCAGCTTGCCTTCATTGATTACCACGATGCGATCGGACATGGTCAGGGCTTCGCGCTGATCGTGGGTCACGTAAACCGTGGTGACGCCGAGCTGTTCGTGCAGGTGCTTGAGCTCGATCTGCATCTGTTCGCGCAGTTTCTTGTCGAGCGCCGACAGCGGTTCGTCCATCAACAGGATGCGGGGGCGAAACACGAAGGCGCGCGCCAGCGCGACGCGTTGACGCTGACCGCCGGAGAGCTGTTCGATGCCGCGGTCGCCGAGCCCGTCGAGCTGCACGGTCGCAAGCGCGGTTTCCACCCGTTCGGCGATTTCCGCCGCGCTCACGCCGCGAAGCTTCAACGGAAAGGCAATATTTTCGGCGACGCTCATGTGCGGAAACAGCGCGTAACTTTGAAACACCATGCCGACATTGCGCTTGTGCGGCGGCGTCGTTATGACCTCGGTGTCGCCGAAGCGGATGCTGCCGGCGTCCGGCCGGTTGAACCCGGCGATCGCCATCAGCAGGGTCGTCTTTCCCGAACCCGAGGGACCCAGCAGCGTGAGGAACTCGCCGCTCCTGACCTCGAGATCGACCGAATCCAGCGCGTAGAGATTGCCGTACCGCTTGGTCAGGCCCTGGATGTGAATGGGTAAGGCGGTCGAAGCCGCGGACGACTGGTTTTCCGGCTGACTGGACAATGTAATAAACCGTCGGTAATGCCGGGTGGCTTGCGAGCCACCCGGCGTGTTGACAATATCGCCTGTTATTCGCTCATCAATTCCATGTACATTTCAAGCGCTTCGGTGCGATGTTTCGCATAAAAGTCCAGGTTTATGGGAAGCATCATCGGGACGTTCTTCGGATGGGAAGGCAGCGCTTCGATCAGTTCCTTCGGTGCCGTGGTCATCTCGTAAGCCTTCTTGTTGGTCGGGCCGTAGGTGATATGAAAAGGCAGGTTGGCCTGGTACTGGGGCTTGGATATTTCGGCCAGGAATTTCATCGCCCGGTCCTTGTTGGGAGCGCCTTTTACCATTGCCATGCAGTCGAAATCGTACAGCGCCTGGTTGAAGGTATAACCTACTTTCGCACCGTCTTTCCTGGCATTGTCGAAACGGCCGTTCCAGCCGGTGGTCATGTCCACCTCGGCATCTTTCATCAGCTGGGCCTGTTGCGCACCCGAGCCCCAGAACACGGCAATATGCGGTTTCAGCTCGCGAATCTTGTCGATGGCGCGCTGCATGCCGGCCCTGGTGGAAAGCACTTCGTACACTTTCTCCGGCGGAACGCCGTCCGCCATCAGCGCCGGCTCGAGCGCGCCGTCGACGTTGTTGGCTCGATAGGCGCGGGTGCCCGGGAATTTTTTCACGTCCCAGAAATCGGCCCATGATTGGGGTGCGCCGGGACTGCCGGGCGCGCCGTATTTATCGGTGTTCCAGGCCATTACGGTCGCGAAAACGTCGGTTCCGACGCAGTAATCGGTGTACATACCCGGGATGAAATCGGATACGTCGACGACGCCGTAGTCGATCTTTTCGAGACAGCCCTTGGCTGCCGCGGAAGCCGAACCGCCCGAACCGGTGACGACCAGGTCCCAGGAGACCGCGCCGGACTCGACCTGCAGGCAGGCCTTGGACATGCTCGCGCCCGACTCCCGGTTGATGGCGATACCGGAATTCTTCGATGCGTCGTTGAACAGCGCCGCATCCTGCGCGGCCCCGTAACTCCCGCCCCAGGAGACAACGGTTACGGGATCGGCGGCGGATGCCGCCGTGACGAACGTCAGCGTCGCGGCAAGGCCGGCGATGGCTAACGCGGAATGGATACGGCTGGTCGTTTTTACTGATTGTGACATGGTTAGTCCTCCTTTCGTTTTCATTTTGAATTGTTCGTTAATGGTTCTCGGTCTTGTTTTCACGCAGTCTCACCCCCGAAGCGCGAGGCGGTCGGGCATGGGTCGTAACTTCGGCAATCGACAGGATAATGCATCGGCTTCCCCGACGGCAAACTCGGCGTAAGTCCCGGCGTTTTCAACCACCCCCCGTCAAATGCAGGGAAAAAATCTTCACCAGCGACAGGATTGTCGTGTGCGGGGTGATCATTTTCCCGGACTCGGCGGCCATTCTGACGATGCGTAAAGTGCGCTCGATTCCACCCAGGTAACAAATGTCGGGCTGATAAACGTCGACGGCGCTATTGTCGATCATCTATCGCCACAGGGCCAGTTTATTATCCTGTTCGCCCCCGATCACGCAACCGTCGATTCCCGGGGCGTTATATCCCGACTCATACTGGAAGTATACGAGTCATGAAGCAATCAATACTAATACTGGCGAAAATTGCGCTCCAACACCTTGATGGGAGCAGGTAATAGGGGCACTGGGTCGAAACAGGCGGGTTTAGGCGAGAGAAAAGGGGGCGGCGCTAATGCCGGCGATTTATCCACGCGGACGGATCCATCGCCGTTTAAATCTGGCGGGCAACCCAGAATGCAAAACCTCAGTTCACGTTTAATACCCTAAATGTACGAGACTAAGCAAACTTTCTTATATGAAGCCAGCACCTGTGGTCGATGCAGGCATTTTTTGAGCCAGTGTTCTCCATAGCGGACGCCGCCAATAGTGCC
>Ga0224497_10001386_pt1 | contig 15474 bp, 13 predicted proteins | sample SF_Jul11_sed_USG_4_FD_167970 | JGI IMG/M metagenome (GOLD analysis project Ga0224497, IMG submission 167970) | Sediment microbial communities from San Francisco Bay, California, United States - SF_Jul11_sed_USGS_13 | ecosystem: Environmental > Aquatic > Marine > Sediment | place: USA... | reverse complement strand
CATTCGTGAGGTAGTACAAGAACGACTCTGAAGTGCCCAGAGCCGTCGTAGGCTTGTTTCATATTTTGTCGTCGCATTAGTTTTAGCCATCGTCTAACCTATCGCACGTAACTTCGCCGGCACTCGTATCCCTCTATATTCGACTTGGCGTGAATTTTATTGGCGTGCACTCAGCCTAATCTAAAATACTGGAGATGTTGACCGTTACTGGATAACCACCTATCGACGCCGTTGCACGATTTGACCGGACAGCGCTCATCAATGGAGTCTTGTCGATATTCCTTCCTGTATTAGCTAGGAGAACTCGCGGCCTGGAGCAGGCATCGTAAACTCTCGATGGTAATGGATATCCGCCTCCGGTTCGCCATCTATTGTGCGCGCCAATTCATGTCCGGCATAAATCGCGTGTGCGATCAGGCCCGGAGCTCGACAATCTCCGATTTCGTGGAGACCCACGATACCGGCCGTGCGAAGGCCTTGCTGGTCCCTGGCCAACGCTTTGTAGAGCCAAGTATTGGGCAGACGGCTCGTTACCATAATAAGGGAGCTCGCCTCGAAGTCGGATTCCCGGCCAGTGAAATTGCACTCGAAGCGGGCAACTCCGTGCTCGAAACGGACGAGCGTCCTAGCGGTTACTACATCAATCCCCTGCTCCACCATCCTGCCCATCAAACGGCCTTGCTCCAGAGTATAGGCGGTCCAACGGGCGAAGGTCGTGTGCGGGGTTACGATGCAGACTTCACATCCGTCGTTGTGCAGGCGTTCGGCCAGAGCCGGGCCCAGGTAGGAGCCGTCATCGTCGTAGATCAGAGCCGATCCGGCCGAAATCCGTCCGGCAATGACGTCCTCGGGTGTGAAGACGTGGGGCGTCTCTGGCGCCACGACCGGTGCGAGATGCGCACGCCCCACTCCGTCCGCTCTCCAACGGGCGCCAATTGCACAGACTACCTGGGGCGCACCGAACTCGAGAACCTGTTCGGTTGTCAACTCGGAGTGCAGGTATAGTTCAACATTACCCATCTCCAGTAACCGCTGAACACGATAGTCGCGCACCCGGATCCATTCTCCCAGACCTGGCAATGCACTCTCTGCGAGCACCCGCCCCCCGAGCGCGTCCGAGCGTTCAGCCAGCGCGACATCGAACCCGCGACGAGCAAGGGTGAGCGCACACTCCAGACCCGCCGGTCCTCCGCCAACGATCAACACTGGTCCATTCGACGCGCTTGCGGCGGCCGGGGGAGCCTCCTCAGGATGCCAGCCGCGGCGCCATTCCTCCATGATCGTCGGATTTTGGGTGCAGCGCATTAGGGAGAAGGTGTTCTCCCCGGAAATACAGATGTTGCAACCAATGCACTCGCGGATCTCGTCGATCCTTCCTTCCTCGATTTTTCTCGGCAAGAACGGATCCGCGATCGACGGCCGCGCTGCCCCGATAAAATCAATCACACCCCGCCGGATCTGGCTGACCATGGTATCCGGCGAGGTGAATCGGCCCACGCCAACCACTGGCTTGGAAGTCAGCGCCTTGACGTATGCAATGTGCTCCTCCTCATGGCCTTCCTTGCCGAAACGAGAAGTCGGAGAGTCGAAAGACCAGTCGTTGACCACAACATCCCAGAGATCCGGTTCCTCCGCATGCATGGCGATGAAATCATGGATCTCGCCGTTCTCGAAATAGGGCTCTCGCACCAACTGGGCGGCGCCGATACGCACAACGACGGCGCATTTGTCACCAACTGCCTCCTTGGTGTCCGCCAACACCTCCCGAAACAGTCGCGAGCGATTCTCCAGATTGCCGCCGTACTCGTCTGTGCGCAAATTGATCCGCGAGGACATGAACTGGGACAGGATTGAGTTCTCATGCAGCATGTAGAGATAAATGATGTCGAAACCAGCGCGTTTGGCGCGAAGTGCAGCCTCTCGGTGCCGACGGCGGAAACGCCGAATGTCTGATCGGTCCATAGCCTTCGACTGGGTAGGGTCAATCCCCTCCATCGTCATGTGGCTGACCGGTCCGAGCGGCACCTTGCGGGTGATCCGATTGTGCGATGCAATGCCGAAGTGCGCCAGCTCACAGCCCGCCAATGCGCCGTATCCGTGCACCTTATCAACCATCAGCTCTTGGGCCGGAATGTCCTCATCGCTCCAAAGCCGCACCGCCGGAAATGGATTGATGTCGCTATGAGTATCAACCATCAGGTTCTCGGTACAGACCACTCCCCAGCCCCCGGCGGCCTTCATTTCACGCATGCCGGCCAGTGCCCGCGGTGTCCAGTCACCGGTCCCGTTGCAGTGTGGTGTCTGGTAAAAGCGATTCTTCGCCGTCACCGGTCCGATCTGGACCGGTTCGAACAGGATATCGAATCGTGGATCGCGTCCCATTGGGTAAGCCCCGAAACCATTAGATGAGAACCGGGAGATTAAACATCCTTTGCTGCCAAGTCCATCAGAAGTGGCGTCCACGGAGGGAGGCAAATGTTCGTCAGCGCCCGTAGCTCACCGTCCTTCCCAGGCAAGACTATGATCGTCCGAATAGTCAGAATCAACGCGCAGTAATCTCCTGCTTCGGTGCGAACGCTGCCGTAGACAAGTCGTCAGGCCAATGGCCGCTGAGTGCCGGTTCCTGACCTTGACCATGATTTGACTGAGTGTCGGTTCAGGGTCGGATGGTCTTGCTCTGTTTCAATGGACGGTTTCAGAGAGACCGGTTGAACTCTGTTCGAACTCAACTGGACTGATATTTCCAAGATAACCATGCCGTCGTTTTCGATTGTAAAATACCTCGATGTACTCGAACACATCGGCACGTGCTTCTTCGCGTGTACGATAACGAACGCGATTGATTCGCTCTCGTTTCAGTAATCCGAAGAAGCTCTCCGCCACGGCATTGTCGTAGCAGTTGCCCGTTTTACTCATGCTGGCCTCGATGCCGTGTTTGGCGAGTTCGGCCCTCAGTTCATCACTGGTGTACTGACCACCTCGATCCGAGTGATGGATGAGATTGCCTTGCGGCTGTCGTGCCTGAATCGCCATGCGTAAGGCATCGACTACGATGCGACGAGTCATCCATCGGCTCATCGACCAACCCACGATTCGTCGTGAATAGAGATCCATGACGATGGCCAGGTAAATGCAGCCCTGATGGGTCGAGATATAGGTAATATCGGCGACCCAACGTTGGTTGGGCGCCGCTGCTGAAAAGTCCTGCTGCAGCAAATCCCGGGACACTCGATGCGCAGGATTGCGTTGCGTTGTGACCCGAAAGCGCCGCCTGGGACATCCCTGAAGTCGCTCCAGGCGCATCAACCGCGCGACTCTGTTGCGGCCGACAGAATAGCCTTCGCTTTCCAGCTCGGCCTTGATCCTGGGACTGCCGTAAACGCCCTTGCTTTGCGCGTGAATCCGTTTGATCTTCGGCAGCAGCTCCCGATCCGCTCTCGCTCGCGGACTCTCCGGGCGCGTTCGCCAGGCGTAATATCCGCTCGCCGAAACACCCACCAGCCGACACATCATCCGAACCGGGTAATCATCCCTTCGGCGCTCGATGCAGGCGTACTTCACTTCGATTCCTTGGCAAAGTACGCCGCCGCTTCCTTTAGGAAATCGCGCTCCTTCTTCACCTGGGCGAGCTCACGCTTCAGATCGGTCAGTTCCTGATCGCGGCTTCGACCTGGTCCTGGAAAAGCATCGTTGCCTAGCAACGCCAGTTCGTCTCGCCAGCGGCGAAACTGTCGCGTGCTGATACCCAGTTCAGCACAGACTTCCGCATCTGAGACGCCTTCCGCATTCGCTCTTCTGATGGCTTCGCGCTTGAACTCCGCGCTATATCGTTTGTATCGCTTCGGTTTTGTCATTTGACACCTCCCGGCACTCCTCGCGCCTATTTTAGGTGTCCATCAACTCGAAGCAAAACCAGGTAGCTGCCGCCTACCATGAATTTCTGAGCGTCTGCTTTCAGAATTGGGAGAGGATTGGGCCCTTTATACCTCGCATCCTTTTCGGTAAGCGACGTTCTGGGTGCCAAGTTAACCGTACCCCTGATTTGTAGCCTTGCTCGATGTAGAAAATTTGTAGGAATCAGTTATGCATTGTCGTGCTCAGTGGTGCATTGTGTGCAACGGGTGCCCTGCTAAGCCATTGATTAATAAACAAAAATAATTGCTTTGTCATACTCATAATGATGGGGTCCCCTGTTCAAATCAGGGCGTAGCCACCATTTTTTCAATAAATTGGCGTATCTTCCTATTCCCAGACAACCCTCAATGCAGGGAAATTGCAGGATCCAGCAGTGTTAGCGCCTAAAACGGTGATTCATCCAGAAATCGTTTCACAACATTGGTTGTGATGCGGGCTACATCGTTATCGTAACCGCCATGTGACAAACTACCTGCCCAGGCGATAGAGCCGGTTGAAAAGACAGCACCGTGGCCGGGTGTTTCAAAAAAAACCATGTCAGCACGAATGATTTCGGCCTCGGTACCACCGAGGCCCGGTACCGGGTCGTTCATGTCTTCCGGTGTCATAAGGTATAAATCGGTGTGACGTTCGGATGATGCGAGCACCAACGCGTTTGGTGGTGTGCCGAGTGATGAGTCTGCGGCATCGAGCTCCAGTCCAGCCGCACCACCTCCACAAAGGCCGAAATCCCCAAAAGTTCTATTGTTGACACCTTCAAATATAAACGCAGCGCGCGGATCATGGCTATCGGCGGTACGAACATAGGGTGATGACCTATCAAATCCCTGTGAAACCATACCGACCCCGACCAGTGCATTGGGCGGACGGCCATTTCGCCGCCAGAGTCCAGTGTACTCACCGGTGAAGCTTGAGTAGAATTCTCCCGGGCAAGGGGCAAAAGCGCGGATGCCATCTTCGGACTTTCGGCATTCAATCACGCCTGGCAGGACAGGGTGGTAGGAAATCCGCCAGTAAAATCCGTTGCCGCCCATATACATGAGGCGACCACCCGAGTTAGTAAATTCCTGCAAGCTATTCAGCATTCTCAGGCTGTAATATTCCGGATGGGAACCAGTAATGATTGCCCGATATCCCGAAATCGCTGCGACCCCTTCGGCTTCAAGATCCTCGTCAGTAATGACGTCAAATGGCTGGTTCAGCTGTTCCAGCCAGTCGAGAATGTGCGTATCAGCGTTAAATTGCCAGACATTTGAGCCGGAACCACCCAGATGGCCAATATGTCCGGGCTGCATGTTGACAATTGGGCGTAGTCGGGATGAATAGAAAACACCACTGCCATCGTTGTGCAGATCATAGAAGCACAGGCCGATTTCCGGATGTTCCTGCATGTACAAATCAATCGGATTCATTTGCAGCAGACGACCTGCGACGATTTCGGTTTCAGGCACGTCAATGCCGATACGGTTGTTGGCGTAGGCCATATAACTGGCGGTCGGCATCAAAAAGGCAAGTGGAGCAGTTGTCCTGCCGCGTGGCGCGCGCACCGCGAATGGGAGGTAGTAGTTCTCGTCTTCAGCATAAAGACGGACGGCATAAACCCCACTGGGGAGATCGTCTGGTACGCGTATCTCGAAGTCCACTTCCCATTTGCAGTCGTAGAGATCGTCATCGTGGAAGTGTATAGAAGCATACTGTGCCGGGCAGTTGGACCAACAGTGCTCATCACCACTCCACGCCTGGCCCGGGACCCCACGAGTCGGTAAGTTTATCAGGCGACCGTGCAGATTATTGCCAGATAGGTCGGTAATTCGATCGCTTGGGATATCAATAGAAAAATCCCAGGCTGCGATCGTGTCCGGGCGCTCCGCCGGTTGAAGGCTGCTCATTTCCTCCAGTGATATCACGGTCGAATAAATTCGAGGCGCTTCAATTCGACCATTGAAATATTCTTTCATGCACTGGTTCGCGGCAGGACGAGCCGCAATGGTGACAGAAGCTGCGCTGCTCCAACCAATATCCGAGGCCGCTTCGGCCGTCGTCGAGCCCTGGTCATTCACTTTGGGATATTGGATAACCGGTTGCTGGGAAATACAAAGAATTCCGCTATCAGCATCGTAGCTACCGCTGATCAGGTACCATTTTTCTGCAAGCAGCGTTAGATCGGATGACACCAGATAGCACTGTTCAAAGGAAACGGAGACGGATAATGCCAGTGCACCTGCCTCATCCAGAAATAATCGAAAACCGGCACCCGTTATGGGGTCTTCGCGACATAAGATTGCCTGCGGGCCTTTGGCAGGGGTCGTGGGCCAGATGTAGGTTTGCAGGGTAAAAGAGGACAGCGCACGCAAGACAGGGGCATCGGCAATTTCGGCATGAGAGCCCGCGTGTATCGGTTGATACCGACCCTGGAACGGGCCACCAATATTCAACGATACCGGTTTTTCACGGTAACCAGGGCCATCCGGATTGATGTCACCCTGAATCACGCGTACCAGTTGCGCATCGTAGCTTTCCAGTCGATCGCAACTCACCATCACCTTGACGGTCTCTGTGGGCGCTACCGACACTCGATCAGCGTAAGCGAGAATTCTGGTCATAGCTTCTCATGCCCCAGATCGTGCCCGGTATGTGCCTTCCAGCGCATTTTGAAAACAGTCCATTCGGCTTCTGCGAGATCAGTGAACTCGTGATGTTCCAGTGCCACAATTGGCTGTCCTCGCTCGGCTGGCAGTTGACCCAGTACCCACCGGCGGAAAGGCTCACGAACTATCAGCACATACTTGCCAGATTTGGGTCCACCGCGCAGGACATTTAAAACTCGTTGCAAACCGGGACTGGCGGGACCGAGCGGATTGAGCTTGAATTCGGCGGCGTAGACGAGGTCATCCTTTGTAATGCGATAACGCGACACTTTGGTAATTCCTCAGGAAGCTGGCAGCACCTGGTCGAGGGTGCGCTGAAGTTTATCGAAAAGTTCATCAATTTGCCGGTTGCTAATAATGAACGGTGGTGCTAATACGATTGCCTGGCCAATGGGCCGGCATATGAGGCCGTGTTCCAGTGCGACGTTTGCGATCTGTTCAGCAACCGGTTGTTCTGGCGGGAACGGCGATTTATCTTCCTTGTTAGCTACGAGTTCCAGTGCGCCCATCAGGCCAACACCGCGTGCTTCGCCAATGTGCGGGTGCGAGGCAAACTGGTGCAGCCGTTCCTGAAACCTGGGTGCGACGGCTACCACATTGTCGAATACGCCATCGTTCAGAATGATGTCGATTGCTTCCAGCGCGATCGCACAACCAACGGGATGCCCGCCTGTGGTAAACCCATGTGGAAATTCTCCAAACTCAGCAGCCGCCGCAACGAGCTTATCGTTGATTTCATCGGAAACCAGAACGGCACCCATCGGGAAATAACCGGCTGTCATGCATTTTGAAGCGACGATGATGTCTGGTTCGATATTGTATGTCTGGCATCCCCAAAGGTTACCGGTTCGACCAAATCCACAGATAACCTCGTCGGCAATCAACGGAATGCCATACTTTTTCAGCACCGGTTGAATGGCATCGAAATATTTTTCCGATGGGGGGATTACACCCCCGGCCCCCATAACGGGTTCGGCGAAAAAGCCAGCGATCGTATCGGGACCTTCCGCCACGATCTGTGCTTCGAGATTCTGGGCACATCGATTCGAAAATTCCGTTTCGCTCTCACTATCTTGTCCAAATCGCCAATAGTGAGGGCAGTCGGCAAACAGAAAGCCCTCGAGTGGCAAGCCGAAAGCGTTGTTGTAGTCTTTGCCAGTGAGGCTTGCGGTCAATCCAGTAACACCGTGATAGGCATTACGGCGCGATAGAATTTTGCGGCAGTTGGGTCTTCCCAGTCCCCGATTGATCATCCACAGCATTTTGATGACACTGTCGTTCGCTTCAGAGCCGGAATTGGTAAAAAATGCTTTCCCCATTGGTACGGGGGCGATCTCCAGCATCTTCTCTGCCAATGCTACCGCCGGCTCGGTTACCCGTCCGAAGAAAGCATGATATGCGGGAAGCTTACGGATCTGTTCAACGGCGGCATTTACCAATCGTGGGTGATCAAAGCCAGCCACAACGTTCCAGAGCCCTGAATTACCCTCGATGTATCGATTGCCGTGGCTGTCCTCGACATAAATTCCCTCACCGCGAGCTATTACTACAGGCCCGTGATCATGCAGAGTTCCCAGATCAGAGAAACCATGCAGCATGCTTTGCAAGTCACGGGCTTCCCATGAATCAGGTGTAAAGGATGAAGCTGATGTCATGGCAGGCTGCTCCTAAGTAAAAAATGGGCGTAATTGGTTTGCATCGAGGGCGCGACAAACAAGACCCGGTGGGCGCAGCGTAGTCATATCGTGCGCAGCTAACATTGCATTGACGATGGACTCCTCTATTGCTTCGGTCGCGGCCAGGTAAATCGGATCGAGCCGTTCGTCGTTAATCATGTCGAAATTACGCCAGGTATCCGCTTTTTGTGGGATGGGACCACGGTTGGCAGTACTGAATGCGATAAAGATATCACCTGAATTGTTTCCGCCAGGTGTGCCACCGCGACCAATACCGATAGCTGCACGTTTTGCGAGACGCTGCAATTGGTGTGGGGACATCGGTATGTCAGTGGCTAGCACGACAATGATGGAGCCCTGTTCAGCAGGGAGTAATCTGTCATTGGTTAAAGCCTCGCCGACGCGTCGGCCCAGCACGGTAAACCAGGGGCGCAAACCATGATTTGCCTGCACTAGCGCCCCGAGGAAATACGGATGTCCATCGATATCGAATCGACGAGAAGAGGTTCCCGTGCCGCCTTTGAATTCATAGCAGATCATACCGGTACCTCCGCCCACATTTCCCTCGGCAACCGGGCCCGGTGCCGTCGCATTTAAGGCGGCCATAGCGTCGGCTTCTGTTATATGCTGGCCGTTGATATCGTTTAGAAAGCCATCGTATGTTTCGGCCACCACTGGCATGGCCCAGAGGTGACTGTTTTGCCAGGCTTCCGAGTAGGTGTTGATCATCCATTTGACTGCCGCGTGGTGGACGATACCGACACTGTGAGTATTGGTGATGCAAATCGGCCCGACAAAGTAGCCACCGTCACGAATCCAGTGTGTGCCAGTCATTTCGCCATTTCCATTGAGCGCGTAGGTGCCAGCCCAGACGGGTTGCGGTTCGGCTTGTTGTCCGAGTGGCATGATTGCGGTAACGCCACTACGCACGGGTCCTTTACCTTGTAGCAGCGGCTCACTTCCCTCGATGCGAGTACAAAAGCCAACCTCAACGCCGGGCACGTCTGTGATCGCGTTATGGGTGCCGACTTCACCTGGAAATGGAAGCCCGGCATCGCGTCCGCGCAGTTTCGTCATGACTTTTTATCCGGGTTGATTTCGAGAGTAAAGAACATCAGCTATTTCCGACTGCGCAGGTAAAGACCAAGCGACGCGATGACAAATGAAAAAACCAGCATAAGCGTCGCTATGGCATTAATCTCCGGCTTCACGCCTCGCCGAAGCATGCCGTAAATAAAAACAGGCAGTGTGGTCGAATCAACTCCGGCAATGAAATAGGTAATGACCAAATCATCCATGGATATGATAAACGCCAGCAAGGCGCCCCCGATCACCCCCGGCATTATTTGTGGCAAAGTGATACGTCGAAAGGTCGTCCACGGGGTTGCTCCGAGATCTGCTGATGCCTGCTCCAGGCTCTGATCCATGCCAGCAAGCCGCGCGGTGACGACAATGAAGACGTATGACACCAGAAACGTACAGTGTCCGACGATAATCGACATCAATCCCAATTTGATGCCGAAGGTAACGAAGAACACCAGCAATGCGATTCCGAGTACGATATCGGGCATCACCATTGGCATGTAAAGCAGGCCTCGGTAAAAGGACTGCATGCGAAATTGATAGCGGTACAGGGCCAAAGCGGTCGAGGTACCAACAACGGTGGCAAACGTAGTTGTACTGAATGCGACGATAAAACTGTTTTTGACCGAAGCAAGCAATTGATCTGTCGATTCGACGTAAAGTGTCTGTTCGTTAAGCTCCGTGGGAAATCCGAAGATTGACCAGTACCAGTCGAAGGTGAATTCTTTCCAGATCATCATGTTAACTGGATGACTATTGAATGAGTAAACTACGACTACGGTAATAGGGGCATAGACAAATATCAGAAACAGAATTCCATGCAGACTTAACAGATGCCGAAACCATGAGCGCTTCACTGGTTAATCTCCATACGCTTCAGGCGCCGCAGGTAGAGAATTATCAGGGTGAGCATAACCAGCATGATCGTCACCGACAAGGCTGATCCGAATGGCCAGTTGCGTGCTGACAAAAACTGCTGCTCGACCAGGTTGCCAATCATTAGTACCTTGGCGCCACCGAGCAGGTCGGGGACGATGAAATTCCCCAAGCTTGGAATAAAGACCAATATTGCGCCGGCGGCAACTCCCGGTAAAGTCAATGGCAGTGTGATCCTGAAAAAAGTCTGTATCGGTCCGCCACCCAGATCAGAAGAGGCTTCAACAAGAGAATGATCAAGCTTCTCGACGCTTGCATAGATTGGCAGAAACATGAAAGGTAGTAACACGTAAGCCATGCCAATCAAAACCGCTGTCTCGGTGAAAATAATATCGATGGGTTCCGAGATAATACCGAGTCCCAGCAAAATAGAGTTCATGAAGCCACTAGGCCGCAGTATTAGTACCCAGCAGAACAATCTGACGACCAGACTCACAAAAAAGGGCAGGGTAATTATGAAAACTACCAGCGTTCGCCATCGTGATGGTAACCCGTTGACCCAGAGTGCTGTGGGATAACAAATGAGCAAGGTTACGATGACGTTGATGAATGCTATTCGAACCGAGCGCAGGAAGATAGCAGCATAGACGGGGTCAAATTCTTCCCATTCTCCATCTGCCCAACCCAAGATGCGACCATAATTCCAATGATAGAAATTCCATTCTACGCCACCATAAAGCCCGGGTTCGAGAAAACTGAAGATGACCATTATTATCAACGGGCCGAGAAAGAAGATACCCAGAAAAATCGATGCGGGGCTTAGCAGCAATAACAGTGAACGGGTACGTGAATTAAGTGCCATTGCCCGACTGTTTGATCAGGTAAGGTAGGTTGCGCGGGTATGCGAGCCGCAGCTGATCGCCGGTTGTTATTCTTTTATAGGCGGTGTCGCTCGCGTCCAGCGCTACTGTTAACAGTGCGCCGTTACTAAGCCGACAAATGTAATTGCGAATGGCGCCGTGAAATACCGATTGTTCGAGAGTGGCCTCAAGGATGCCGAGTGACTCGTCGTTCTGGTCAGGCGCAAGTCTCAGGTGTTCAGGGCGGAGTAGCAGTGTAGCCGTCTCCCCGACTCGTGCATCCCGGCCCAGGGGTAGACACAGGCCATCGTTGGTTTTGAGCACTGGACGGTCTGATGTGTTTTCAATACGACCGGTAAATAGTGACCCGTCACCCACAAATTCTGCGACAAAAGGCGTGGCAGGTTGATGGTATAGTTCTTCCGGTGTACCGGTTTGCTCGATTTGCCCTTTGTTCAGAATAACGACAAGATCGGACATCGTCAGCGCCTCCTCCTGATCGTGGGTAACAAAGAGAAAGCAAATGCCCAGATCATTTTGCAGGCTCTTCAGTTCGAGTTGCATCGTCTGGCGCAGGTTCCGGTCGAGTGCGGACAGCGGCTCGTCCAACAGCAACAGCTTCGGCCGATTGATGATTGCTCGTGCCAGCGCCACGCGTTGGCGCTGTCCGCCAGATAGCTGATCCGGCTTGCGTAAGCCAAATCCGGATAGCCCGACGCGATCGAGTGCTTCATTGACCCGACGGTCTCGTTCATTGCGTGCTACACCGGAGACGTCGAGGCCGTAACCGACATTGTCATCGACACTGAGATGTGGGAAAAGAGCATAGTTCTGAAAAACGGTATTGACGGGTCGCCGATGTGGCGGCACGTTGGTCATTTTTACACCCGCTATTCGCACCTCGCCCGCATCGAGCTCTTCGAATCCGCTGATTGTCCGAAGTAAAGTGGTTTTGCCACAGCCCGATGGCCCGAGCAATGTGACGAACTGCCCATGCAGAATCTCCAGAGAAATTCCGTCAAGTGCCCTTACCTTGCCGCCTTCGGGCGCGGCAAAACTTTTTACCGCGCCCTTAACTTCTGCGATCGTGTCTGTTTGCCTCACTGTGCCGTGCGGACCTTTGTCCAGATGCGATTGTATTTACGTAGGTTGTTACCCAGGTCTTCAAAAATTTGCAGCTTTTTGATGACTTCGGGAGGAGGGTTAGTGTTCGGGTTTTCCTTGAGATTTGCCGGTAGCAGGTCGCGAGCAGGCATATTGGCAGTGCCATTGACTTGCTGCAATGTATTGAGAGCTGCTATTTCGGGTTGCATGTAGAACTCCATAAACTTGATCGCGCTGTCCTTGTTGGGCGCGTCTTTCAGCACACAGATATCTTCCTGGTACATGGTCGCACCTTCTTCAGGAATCACGAATCCGAGCTTGTCCGGTTCCTCGAGTGTGTAAAGTGTTGCTCCCACATACCAGTGGGCCGCAGCTATATCACCTGACTGCACCAGCGATACAATGTCGTAGGAAAACGCCGAAATTTTGTCTTTGCGCGCCAGCAACCAGGCCTCTGCTTCTTTCAATTCGTCGCTGTTTCCGGTGTTTACCGAGTATCCGTTTTTAATCAGCGCGATTCCGATCGTTTCACGCAAGTCGTCCAGCACGGTTATTTTTTTACCTTTGTCAGACAGTGCAAAAAAATCATCCCAGGTCTTAATTTCACCTGCTTCCTGTTTGTTATAAAAAACTCCGACTGCACCCCATGCATAGGGCAAACAGTAAGAGCTTTCCGGGTCGACCTTGGAGCGTTTGTTAGCGGGATCGATGTTCTCAAAGCCTTTCAATGTATTGACTTTGGCATCATAAAGTAAACCGGTTTTCTGCATGATGTCTCGCATGTGAACCGATGGAAATACGATGTCGTAACCTGCTGCACCGGCTTGAATTTTGGCTAGCATTTCCTCATTCGTGCCATAAGTATCCAGCGTTACTTCTATCCCGGTGTCTTTAGTGAAGCGGGTTAATACGTCCGGGTTAATGTAGTCGCCCCAGTTGTAAATATTGAGCTTGCCCGCCGCTGTAGCTGGCGTAGTAATGGCAAAAGGTAATGCCAGTAAACAAACAGTCACTATGGAAAGTTTTACAGTGACGCGTTCAAAAGTTGTGAATAGTTGTCGTTTCATTTTTATCTCCTCCGGTATCGATGTGATCTTCAAGTTCTATCAAGCGGCATTTTGTTGATAAATTTGTATCGGTTGAATGAATCAGCATATGATATTTATTTATCTTCATCAAGTTATGTTATTTTTCTGTCATACGATAGAGAGAAGATTATGAAAATGAATGATTCTATTCCTCCAACGGGCTCTCGAACCTTTGAAGAGCATTTGCAAATTGAGTTACCGAAATTATCCAGGCGGGAGGCGCAAATTGCTCAATACATGCTGCTTAATATGGATGCTCTGAGCTTTGAAACCGGGGTGTCGCTTGCTAGCAAGGTTGGTGTGAGTGAAATAACAGTAAGCCGATTTTTACGGCGCCTTGGCTACGAAGGCATGCGCGGTCTGAAAAGAGAGCTTCATCAACAAATATTGAATCGAGATCCAGTTGAAGATGTTCCGGCTGAACTCGACGTCCCCAGGCCTTTTACCGAAATTTTGAATTATGAACTGGACGCCCTGCAGGACGTCTTTCGGCAATGTGCATCCCCGATGTGGATACGCCTGGTGCGCACCATTGCTGATGCCGATCGCGTGTATGTCACGGGTTTCCAAACGGTTCGAGGAATTGCCGAGGATTGCGCAAGGCGATTGGCGTTGGCTCGGAACGATGTACAGTTTATTTCCGTTCATGACAGCATGTTGACTGAATGGCTTTTGTCTGAAGAACAGAGCGCAAAGCAGGCAAACGAATGTCTGATTCTCATAGATGTCGTGAACTATGCGCGTGAAGCCCCGATTCTGGCAAAACTGTGTAATGAATCAAACCGGGATTTGATAATCGTTACCGATGAAACATGTCATTGGGCCAAAAACTACACTGATCTGATCATTCATGCGAGTACGCGAAGTGGCTTGTTTCTGGAGTCAATGGTTGCCATGACGGCCGCGCTGAATCTTTTGGTTCATGCCGTTGCCGAGCAAGACTCCGAAGCGCTTGAAGCGCGTATTAATAGTTGGAAAGTGGCTGCAAAAACACTGAATCTTTTCTAGGTAGTGTATAAATGGTACTGGCTATTTAGATAGCCGGGATAGAAATTGCTTCAATAGTAATTCCAGCCCCCATTTGGTAACTGTGGGCATTTTGTGGGCACCAGTTGTGCTTAGTTATGCTCTGTTGTGACAATCTTGCAACGAGTGCCCCGGTAAGTTATTGATAAATTGGTAGTTTAAAATGCCTTGTCATACTCATAATATGGGGTCCCCTGTTCAAATCAGGGCGTAGCCACCATTTTTGGACGCCGTGAGCGCATCGATTGCGGCGTTGGATTTCGGCTCGGACCGATCGCGTACCATTGGGCACGCTCACGGCCACTCGCCTCAATCCGCCTTGCACTCGACGCACTCACGACGCCCAAAAACATTCAAACTAAATCGATCTTCGGCGGCTGCTAGCGCCGATTGCGGCGTTGGATTTCGGCTCGGACCGATCGCGTACCATTGGGTACGCTCACGGCCACTCGCCTCAATCCGCCTTGCACTCGACGCACTCACGACGCCCAAAAACATTCAGCCGATTTAGATTTTCGTCTACTGTGAGCGCCGATTGTCACGTTGATAGTTTTGGCGAGACATTGGCGTAACTTGGGTATCAGTTTTAACGTCACCTATGTGTCGTGAAACGCATCAAGGACTACTTAAGTACCTGAGTGCGTAACCAGGTGCCTAGTTCGATTTCATCGACAATTCCTCGAGCGGCACCGATTATTAAATCGCCAACTTCTCTGTGATCGTAATTGAGTTCGATGTCGTTTAGAGATAAACAAACATCCATACAGGCGAATGCTGTACGTTTATTTGCGTCATTGAAAACATGTCCCACCGCGAGAAAGCGGGCGTAGCCGGCAGACAAATCGAATTCATCATTGATCATTCCGAACGACATTCTGTTTTCGATGCGTGCCAGGAGGGCATCCAGTGATTTGTCGCCAGCCATTCCCTGGAGTTCGTTTTCTCCTATGACAAGATCATGAATTTCAATCACGTCCGCACGGGTAAGAAACTTCAATGTTACTTATCTTTCAAATAATCAAGGGTTGAAGCCAATTGTTGTTTGCGGCTATTGAATTTCGTGGCGGCCTCACCGGGCTCGGTGGATTCAAAGCTCAGTATCTCAACGGCGGAGGCAGGTACAAAATAGCCTTCCAAATGGTCTCGATTCAGAATGGCAATCGGTTTCCCTCCCGCTTGTTTGATTACTTTTTTGGGA
>Ga0224497_10001382_pt1 | contig 15487 bp, 11 predicted proteins | sample SF_Jul11_sed_USG_4_FD_167970 | JGI IMG/M metagenome (GOLD analysis project Ga0224497, IMG submission 167970) | Sediment microbial communities from San Francisco Bay, California, United States - SF_Jul11_sed_USGS_13 | ecosystem: Environmental > Aquatic > Marine > Sediment | place: USA... | reverse complement strand
CGTTTCAAGACCGGGCCCGCGCCTGGCGCTGACCGTCGGCGTTAGCGTGGCATCGCGGTTGGGAGCGATATTCCAGTAGTACGGCACGGCGACACGAAGACCGCTTTTGTTGTCAAGGTTCACACTCGGCGGCAACCATCCCGATTTGCGTTCATCCGTCAGCGGAAAACTCAGCGCCGGCGCCGCCAATATCGGCACACCGAGAAATCTCAGCACGGTGCCCTCTGCTACGCCCTCGTTGGCCGCAAAATCAAACCTCACTCGGTCCGTTGTCAGCAGCCAAGCGGGGTCGCCCGAGCCATCCGGCGGGCAACTCGTGTACGTGGCCGCCGTTGCGACAGCGCGATCTGCGGACAAAAAATCCACCCGCGCGGCCGAGCCACCAGCGTTGGTACGCGCAAAGAAATAGCTCGGGCGGAGGAAATACCCCTCAAAGCGCTCAACACTCAGTTGCAACTCCTGGCCACGGTAGATGTCGCCATTGCGCGACACGAGTACATTTCCACTCGCCCGCGCCTGGTCTAGCGCATAGTCGTAAGTCAAACGGTCCGCACTGATCCGCAGCTTGCCTTGCTGAAACTTCGCCATTCCTTCGGCTTGGGTTTCCAACTCGGGGCGGCCGGCCGTTCGAGGCGCACCACCGCCGTCTGGCTCGGCAGCAAAAGTAGGCGCGGCGCTCACAAACATCAACAGCAAGCCCGCAACCGCAGGCGGACAGCTCGCCGAGGATGACGCGGAACACGGCAGGGTGGGAAAACGCGGCGGGCGCACAGATGCAGGTCGTCGGCCAAGTGGCTGTCGATTTGTAGAATCGATTATCTACGAGCGCAACGGCTCCATCACCCACCTGGTTCGTCACAGTGCACAAGTATTTTGGCCACAGACCTTGCTCCCCTTGCCTGGCCTGATGCCGAGCGCCAACAGGCTTTCGAGGGTTGGCTGGCAACCCTGGGGTCATTTCAACTGGTGCCCAGCACCCTTCGTCTTGCCAGCGCCGACGCCAGCTTTCGACGTTACTTGCGCATCGAAGGCGCGCTGTCGAGCTATATCGTGATGGACGCGCCGCCGCCTCAGGAAGATGTGCGGCCGTTCGTCCATGTGGCGCGCCTCATTGCGCAAGCGGGGCTTCGTGCGCCTCGCGTGCTAGCCAGCGACACCACGCGAGGCTTTTTATTGCTGACTGATTTGGGTTCACAGCTTTACTTGACGGCATTGAAAGCCGCCGCCGCGCAGGGTTTGCCGGGCAAAGCCGATACGCTCATGCGCTCGGCCTTCAGCGCTTTGGTGCAGTGGCAGCAGCGAGTCGATGCGAGCAGCCTACCACCGTACGACGAGGCGTTGTTTCGCCGCGAGCTGGCGTTGTTTCCCGACTGGTGTGTCGCGCGCGAACATGGCGTTGTTTGGAGCAAATCCCAACAGCGTCAATGGCGCGGTGTTTGCGATTCCTTGGTGATCAACGCCTTGACGCAGCCCACGGTCGCGGTACACCGCGACTACATGCCACGCAATTTGATGTGCAGCGACCCTGGTCCTGGCATCCTGGATTTTCAGGACACCGCGCGGGGCCCTATCACTTACGACGCCGCGTCGCTGTTGCGCGACGCGTTTATTTCCTGGGAGGAGGATCAAGAACGCCGGTGGGCCACCGACTACTGGGAGCAGGCGCGCTGCGTTGGCTTGCCCTTGGATAACGATTTCGGTGCTTTTTGGCGGCAGCTGGAATGGACGGGCCTACAGCGGCACCTCAAGGTGTCGGGGATTTTTTGCCGCCTCAAGCATCGCGACGGCAAACCTGTGTATTGCACGGATCTTCCCCGCTTTTTTCGTTACGTTCGCCGCGTGGCCGAGCGCTACTCCGACTTTGCGGCTTTGCTTGACATGCTTGATCAACTCGAACGCGTTGCGCAAAAATCCAACTGAGCGACGACCTTTGGGGGCCCGTGACCCTTGCGCGCTGGCGTTGCTCAAGCACTTACTCAGCCGGCCCACTGGTCCGCTCGCTGCTGCGCCGCGGCGAAATCCAAAGTGCCGTTGTAGATCGCGCGCCCGCATATGACGCCTTCTATACCTTCGTGCTCCACGGCGCAAAGGTTTTCGATGTCGACAAGGTTGCTCAACCCTCCAGAAGCGATGACGGGAATTGACAGCGCCTGCGCCAACTTGACCGTTGCCTCAATGTTGATACCTGTAAGCATGCCGTCACGTTCAATGTCGGTGTAGACCACGCTTTCAACGCCGTAAGTTTCAAATTTTTTCGCCAAGTCCACGACCTCATGGCCGGTGAGCTTGCTCCAGCCATCGGTGGCGACTTTCCCGTCTTTCGCATCCAGCCCGACGATGATGTGTCCACCAAACGCCGTACACGCGTCGTGAAGAAAGCCAGGCTTTTTCACCGCGGCGGTACCGATGATGACAAAACTCAAGCCGTCGTCGAGATAGCGCTCGACAGTATCGAGGTCCCGGATACCCCCGCCTAACTGCACCGGAATCTCGTCGCCAACTTCAGCAAGAATGGCGCGAATCGCGCCCTCGTTGACCGGTTTACCCGCAACCGCCCCGTTCAAGTCGACCAGGTGTAACCTGCGGGCGCCGGCTTGCACCCAGCGGCGCGCCATTGCCGCCGGATCTTCACCGTACGTCGTGGCGTCGTTCATTTCACCTTGACGTAGGCGCACGCATTTACCGTCTTTCAGGTCTATCGCGGGAATCAACAGCATAGCCAGCGAATCAAGTCGAAAACTGAAAGCGGTCGAAAACGGCGTTACGGCTGCCAGCGCAGAAAATTACGATAAACAGACAAGCCGTGCTGGGCGCTTTTCTCGGGGTGGAACTGCGTAGCGAAAATGTTATCTCGTGCGACCGCGCTGGTAAAGCGCTTCCCATACTCTGACTCACCCACAGTGTGGCGCGGGTCTGACGGTTGAGCGTAGTAGCTGTGCACAAAGTAGAAATAAGCAGCGTCAGGCACGCCGGACCACAAGGGGTGGGCGCGCGCTTGGGAAACAAGGTTCCAGCCCATTTGAGGCACTTTGTAGCGGCTACCGTCGGGCTGCAACTGCCGACCAAGTTGGAAGCGGTTCACTTGACCCGGTATTAACGTGAGCCCCTCCGTCGGGCCCTCTTCACTGCGCTCAAACAGCATCTGCATACCGACACAAACCCCCAGCAGCGGTTTGGTTGCAGCCGCTTGCAGTACCGCTTCGTGCAGGCCCGACTCCCTCAACTCGCGCATACAGTCGGGCATGGCGCCCTGCCCAGGCAGGACGACGCGATCAGCATCCAAGACCACCTGCGACGATGAAGTGACGACCACGTCGAAGGCGCCGCCTTGCGCCACATGCATCACCGCCTGAGACACCGACCGCAAGTTGCCCATGCCGTAATCGATCACGGCGACGGTTTTGCCCATTCAAAGACTTCCTTTGGTTGAAGGAATGGTACCGCCTGCACGCGGGTCGATCTCCAGCGCCATCCGCAGAGCGCGCGCAAAAGCCTTGAACACGGTCTCACATTGATGATGCGCGTTCTCGCCCTTCAAATTGTCGATGTGAAGCGTGACGAAAGCGTGATTGGCAAAACCCTGGAAAAACTCAAACGCCAGTTGGCTGTCAAAGCCACCGATCATGCCGCTCTTGAATGGCACGTTCATGTGCAAACCGGGGCGGCCCGAGAAGTCAATCACCACCCGGCTCAACGCCTCGTCCAAGGGCACATAGGCCTGACCATAACGACGCAGGCCGACTTTTTCACCGACCGCTTTAGTGACGGCCTGGCCGAGGGTGATGCCCACGTCTTCCACGGTGTGGTGTCCGTCTATGTGCAGGTCGCCGAGCGCCTCAATGTCCAAGTCTACCAGGGCGTGGCGCGCAATTTGGTCGAGCATGTGGTCAAAAAAACCGATGCCGGTTGACAGCTTGGCCGATCCCGATCCGTCGAGATTGACATGTACACGGATTTGCGTTTCCTTGGTGTTGCGCACCACCTCTGCGATTCGATCGGTCATTCAGAGACTCGCTTTCAATGCCGCCATCATCAGGTCGTTCTCCTCGGGCGTACCCACCGTGATACGCAAGCAGTTGCTGAGCAGACGATGCACGCCAGACATGTGTTTCACCAGCACGCCGCGCGACTTCATGCCTTCGAAGGCGCTCTTCGAGTCAGGCACGCGCACGAGGACCATGTTAGCCTCGCTGGGAAAGGCGCGCACACTCGGCAGAGCCTTCAGCAGCGTTTGCAGGCGAGCGCGCTCGTCGCGTAACACCGCCGCTTGGCGGGTGAACTCGTCCACGTGGGCAAGGGCGAACAGCACCGCCTCCGCGTTGAGTGCGCTGATGTTGTAAGGCAGGCGCACCTTGTCGATTTCCGCAATCACTGCGCTCGCGCCAGCCAAGTAACCCAGCCTTACGCCGGCCAGCCCAAACTTGCTCATCGTTCGCATCACCAGCACGTGTGGCCGTTGCGCCATGCGTTGCATCCAGGTGCGGGAAGAAAAGGGCTGGTACGCCTCATCGAAAACAACCAAACCGTCGCCCTGGGCCCCGACCAAAGCAACAATTCGATCAATCACTTCCTCGGCGAACAGATTCGCGCTCGGGTTGTTCGGGTAAGCGAGGTAGGTCAGCGCTGGCCGATGTTGCTCGACGGCGCCGAGCATTGCCTCCTGGTCGAGGTCAAAATGCGCCGTCAAGGGCACGCCGACGAAGGCCAACCCTTGGAGCTGGGCCAAAGTTTCGTACATCACGAAACTGGGCACGGGCGTCAACACCGTCGCGCCAGGCGTACGGCAAGCCGTGCTCAGCATAGCGATGATTTCGTCCGAACCGTTACCCAAAAGCAGCGAACATCCTGCCGGAAGTCCGACATGGTCGGCCAGCGCCGACAAAACGTCTGCATGGCTCGTCGCCGGGTAGCGATTGACCGGCACGGCGCCGAGCCGAGCACCCAATTCGGACTGAAGCGCCTGGTTCAGGCGGAATGGGTTCTCCATCGCGTCGAGCTTGACCAAGCCCGCGGCGGGTTGGATCGCATAACCATGCATCGCCCGTACATCGGAGCGTATAGCAGGGATAGCCTGCGTCGCGTCGGTTGCAACCACACTCGCCATTGAACTCGCAGCCGGTTTCATCATGTCATCCGCATCTCGGCGGCCCGCGCATGCGCGGTCAAACCCTCGCCGCGGGCCAACTCGGCTGCGACCACGCCCAACGCACGCGCCCCCGCCTGACTCACTTCGATCAGGTTGCTGCGCTTTTGGAAGTCGTAAACGCCCAAGGGGGAAGAAAACCGCGCGGTGCCCGCGGTTGGCAAGACGTGGTTTGGTCCCGCGCAGTAATCACCCAAGGTTTCGCTGGTGTATATGCCCTGGAAAATCGCACCGGCGTGACGCAACAACGGCTCCCAAGGCCGCGGATCATGGCATGAAATGGCAAGGTGCTCGGGCGCGATGCGGTTGCTGATTTCGCAAGCCTCTTGCATCGAACGTGTGCGAATCAAAGCCCCGCGCCCTTCAAGCGCAGCGCGAATCACCGCCTGGCGCGGCATTTCCGGCAACAAACGGTCGATTTCTCTCAGCACCCGAGCGATGTAGTCTCCGTCCGGGCACAGCAGCAGGCTACGCGCCTGCTCATCGTGCTCCGCCTGGCTGAACAAGTCCATCGCCACCCACTCCGGTGGGGCGCTGCCGTCGGCCAGCACCAAAATCTCACTCGGCCCGGCGATCATATCGATACCGACCGCGCCAAACACCTGCTTTTTTGCGTTTGCGACGTAAGCGTTGCCGGGGCCGGTGATCTTGTCGACCTTGGGTACCGTTTCGGTGCCATAGGCCAACGCGGCGATAGCCTGCGCGCCACCGACAGTAAAGGCGCGCGTCACACCGGCGATATGTGCAGCGGCTAGCAACAAGTCATTGCGCTCACCGTGCGGGGTTGGTGCGGCCATTACGATCTCGCGCACACCCGCTACATGAGCAGGTATAGCGTTCATCAGCAGGCTGGAAGGGTAGCTGGCCTTGCCGCCCGGCACATAAAGGCCCACACGGTCCAGCGGCAAGACTTTCTGGCCCAGCACGGTATCGCTTTCATCACGAAAGCTCCAACTTTGTCCACTGGCCTGGAGTTGCCGCTGGTGAAAGCTGCGAATTCGCTCCGCCGCAAATAGCAGCGCGTCGCGTTGGGTAGCGGTGATGGCCTCGAACGCGGTGGCAAAGTCGCGCGGGGTCAGCTCCAGCGCGCACATAGCGTCGACGGCGAAATGGTCTAGTTGTCGGGTCAACTCGATCACCGCAGCGTCACCACGCTCACGAACGGCGGCAAGTATCTCGGTTACTTTTTGGGCAATTGTTGCGTCGGTTTGCTCGGCCTCGAAAAGCAAACGCTGAAACCGTGCTTCAAAGTCTGGCGCACCTGTGTCGAGCTGGCGGATACCGACGGGCATGGGGCTAGTTCTCGCTGTCGGCAACAGCGCGCTCCAGCGCCGCGATCAAAGCGCGCAAGGGCTCTCGTTTGACCTTCAACGCGGCCCGGTTAACAACCAGGCGCGAGGAAATTTGCATGATCTCTTCCACTTCGACCAAGTCATTCGCCTTGAGTGTGTTCCCGGTCGAAACCAGGTCAACAATGGCGTCGGCCAAGCCCGTCAATGGGGCCAGCTCCATCGAACCATAGAGCTTGATCAGGTCAACGTGTACACCTTTGTTGGCGAAATGGTCGCGCGCGCACTGCATGTATTTCGTCGCAACCCGAATACGTGAACCTTGCTTGACTGCAGTGGCGTAGTCGAAACCCGCGCGTACCGCAACGCTCAGGCGGCACACACCAACCCGCAAGTCTAGCGGCTGGTACAAACCTTGATCGCCATACTCGAGCAAGATATCGCGGCCGACCACGCCTAGGTCAGCGCCGCCATACTGGACGTAAGTCGGCACGTCGCTGGTGCGCACCAACACCACACGCACGCCCGGCTGTGTCGTTCCCAGCATCAACTTGCGCGATGATTCAGCGTCTTCGAGAACGCCGACCCCCGCTGCCTTCAACAGCGGCCGTGTCTCGTCAAGACTTCTTCCTTTGGACAGCGCCACCGTAATCACGTCGTCGCTCCGGTCCGAACACGGCAAATCATGCCTGCACCCGTTCGATATCCGCGCCTATTTCTTTCAGCTTGACTTCCATCCGTTCATAGCCACGGTCGAGGTGATAAATCCGGTCCACGGTCGTTTCGCCCTCGGCCACCAAACCGGCGATGATCAAGCTGGCGGAGGCACGCAAGTCGGTCGCCATGATGCTGGCGCCCGAGAGCCGTGCTACGCCTTGCACGACGGCGTGATGGCCGTCGACTTGTATATTGGCACCCAACCGTAACAATTCGTTGACGTGCATAAAGCGGTTCTCAAAGATGGTTTCCGTTACCGTCGCCACGCCACGAGCGACGCTGTTCAGCGCCGTAAACTGTGCTTGCATGTCGGTCGGGAACCCCGGATACTCGCCGGTGCGAAAACTCACCGCCTTCAACACGGCATCGGACCGCACCCTGATCCAAGCTGTTCCCGCGCTGGTTCCCGCGTCGATCTGAACACCCGCCTCGCGCAGCTTGTCTATCACCGCGTCCAGGTGCTCGGCTTGTGCGCCTTTGAGTACCACCTCGCCGCCCGCAACGGCAACGGCGCACAAGAAGGTACCCGCTTCGATTCGATCGGGAAGAATGCGGTGACCCTGCGGCCCACCGACACCGTGCAGTCGTGGCACGCCTTGAATGTATATGCGACTGGTGCCCTGTCCTTCGATCTTGGCGCCCATCTTTATCAGCATTGCAGCGAGATCGGCTACTTCGGGTTCTTGCGCGGCGTTTTCCAGCACCGTCTCGCCCTCGGCAAGCGTCGCGGCCATCATCAGGTTCTCGGTTCCCGTCACCGTCACCATGTCGGTGGTGACACGAGCCCCCTTCAAGCGCTGGGCCTTGGCCTTGATGTCGCCGCGATCAACCGTGATTCGGGCCCCCATGGCTTGCAAGCCCTTGATGTGCTGGTCTACGGGCCGGGATCCGATAGCGCAACCGCCCGGGAGCGACACGCAGGCCTCACCAAAACGAGCCAGCAACGGGCCCAGTACCAAGATCGCCGCGCGCATCGTCTTAACCAGGTCATACGGCGCCTTGCATGAAGTCACGTCACCCGCAGTGAGTCGAATCTTGTCGTTGTCGACTTCTGCTTTGACGCCCAAGTTGCGCAACAACTTGAGTGTTGTGCTGACGTCTTGCAGTTGCGGTACGTTCGAAAGCAGTACGGGGTCTGGCGTCAACAGCGTCGCGCAGAGCTCTGGTAGCGCCGCGTTCTTGGCGCCAGCGATGGTCACTTCGCCCGCTAATTGGCGACCACCGCGAATGAGGAGTTTGTCCATGAACTAGTAGTACACCGACACAGCGGCTTCGAAACTTGAAACCGCAACTTCGAACCAACGACGGCGCGTAACCTTTCGCTATAGCACCACACGGTACCGCTGTGGTTTGCGCTTTCACCTCGAGCCGAATCTATACTTCACGCCGGCTAAAGTTGGTGTCTTCATAGACGAAGCCTGTGTTTCATTGGCATTCTATCGCCACATACCGCGCAGGCATGACGGGGAACGGTCCAGCCGCCCGAGATCAGTCACGAGCAGTTAAGCTTCGGCTTGTTAATAACAGCGAATTCAGGCTCTCAACAGCTTAGAATTCAACGCCTTCCTGCTACTGTTTTCCACAACATGAACGCCGACCTTTGGCAACGCGGTTGCGATCAGCTTGCCGCGGAGCTACCTGAACAACAGTTCAATACATGGATCCGACCGCTGCCGACTGCGGACGTGACTGAGGGTGGCGATTCCACCACGGTGGTTTCAGTCTGTGTTCCCAACCGCTTCAAGCTCGACTGGCTACGTAACCAGTACGCGGGGCGGATCGAAGCGGTGTTAAGTGAGATCGCCGGTAAACCCGTCCGGCTGGACTTGATGTTGACCCAACGCGAGGCTTTGGCACCCGCGCCGCGCAAGACCCTCTCCGACCAAGAGACCGTCGACCCACCGTTTAAGCCTAGCGCTGTGCGCACCCCGCCTCCGGTGGCCAACACTACCCCAGCGTTGTTGCCCCATCGGCTTAACCCCGCGCTCACATTCGACACGTTGGTGCCAGGTCGAGCAAACCAAATGGCACGCACGGCTGCCTTGCACGTAGCCGGCGCCCCTGGCGCGATGTACAACCCGCTTTTTGTCTACGGTGGTGTCGGCTTAGGCAAGACACACCTCGTCCATGCTGTCGGTAACGCTTTGCTGGCCAATCAACCCGACGCCCGTGTGCTGTACCTGCATGCGGAGCAGTTCATCAGTGATGTGGTGAAAAACTATCAGCGTAAAACCTTCGACGGACTGAAAGAAAAGTACCATTCATTGGACCTACTCTTGATAGACGACGTGCAGTTTTTTGCCGGCAAAGAACGAACACAAGAAGAGTTTTTCAACGCTTTCGAGGCCCTGCTCGCCAAGCGTGGGCACATCATCATGACCAGCGACACTTACCCTAAGGGGTTGGTCAACATCGATGAGCGTCTCACCTCGCGCTTCGACGCCGGCCTCACCGTCGCTATCGAGCCACCTGAGCTTGAAATGCGTGTTGCCATTTTGATCCGCAAAGCCGAAGCCGAAAGGACGGTGATGCCAGAAGACGTGGCCTTTTTTATTGCTAAGAACGTGCGCGCAAACGTTCGCGAGCTAGAAGGCGCGCTGCGCAAAGTGCTCGCTTATTCGCGTTTCAGCCACAAGGACATTAATATTCAACTCGCCCGCAACGCGTTGAAAGACCTGCTGTCGATTCAAAACCGCCAGATTGGCGTGGAGAATATCCAAAAAACCGTGGCCGATTTCTACAAGATCAAAGTAGCGGACATGTACAGCAAGAAGCGCCCCGCCAGCATTGCCAGGCCGCGCCAGATCGGCATGTACTTGGCCAAGGAAATGACTCAAAAGAGCCTTCCGGAGATCGGCGAGCTATTTGGTGGACGCGACCACACCACTGTGCTTTACGCCGTGCGCAAAATCGCCGCTGAACGGCAAAAAAACACCGAGCTGAACCAGCAACTGCACGTTCTGGAACAAACCCTTAAAGGCTGACATCGCTTACACCTTCCGAATTTAACCCTGTAGACAACTCTCTGACAACTCGCCGCTTATCCACACTTAAAGTCCGCTTTGCAAAGTCATTGGCTGACCTTCCCCGGTTTCAAAGGGTCCAATCCACATGCTTGGGCTGAACGCAAGTACCTGATATTAAAAGAAAAAACCTTGTTTTCCACAGCAAACGGCCCCACCTACTACTACGACTATTCTTATCATTGACATGATCGTATTAAAAGCTCCGCAAGAAAAAGTATTGGATGCCTTGCAAGCTGTAGCTGGCATTGTCGAACGCCGACACACGCTGCCAATCTTGGCCAATGTTTTGATTCGCAAAAAAGGTTCGCAGGTCGAGTTCATCACCAGTGATCTAGAGATACAGGTACGCACGAAAGTTGAACTAGCCGGTGACGATGAAAGTTTTTCATGCACGGTAGGTGCGCGCAAGCTCATCGATATTTTGCGGTCGATGCCCTCAGAGCAAGTTGTCACGCTCTCGACAGCGCAAACCAAGGTTACGTTGAACGGCGGGAAAAGTCGCTTCACGCTACAAACTTTGCCCAGCGATGACTTTCCACTGGTACAGGAGGCGGGTGACTTCGGGCCGGCGTTCAGCGTGCCGCAAACGACGCTCAAGACACTCATTGATCAAGTGCATTTCGCGATGGCAGTGCACGACATTCGCTATTACTTGAACGGTATCTTGTTTGTCGCAGAGGGAAAACAACTTGTTTTAGTGGCCACAGACGGTCACCGGTTAGCGTTGGCGCAAGCTGTTCTCGATGTGGAAATACCAAAACAAGAAGTGATCTTGCCGCGAAAAACGGTACTCGAATTGCTCCGTCTGCTCCAAGATGGAACCAAAGGCGAGAGCGGTGCCGAACCGGCAACGATAGAGATGCGCTTTGCCGGCAACCAAGCGAAGTTTAGTTTTTCAGGTATGGAGTTTGTCAGCAAGCTGGTCGAAGGAAAGTTCCCAGACTACAACCGGGTCATACCGAAAGGCTACAAGAACGCTGTGATGTTAGGCCGCGCACCGCTGTTGGCGAGCCTACAGCGCGCGGCCATTCTGACGAGCGAAAAATTCAAAGGCGTGCGCGTGAACATAGAGCCCAATGTGCTGCGTATAGCGTCCAGCAACGCAGAACAAGAAGAAGCCACAGAAGAAATAGAAATAGACTACGCTGGCGAGGCGATAGAGATTGGTTTTAACGTGACGTACTTTATCGATGCGTTGTCAAACATGAACGTCGAAATGGTGAAGCTTGAGTTGCACGATACCAACTCGAGCGCACTGTTGACGGTACCGGAGTTGAACGGATTCAAGTACGTCGTCATGCCGATGCGCATTTGAGGCTGCGGGTCGCCGTAACTAGACTAGAAAAGGCCTGTTGATGAATCGCGCAAATGCATCGGACGCCGTGGACCAAACTTCGGCGTATGGCGAAGGGGCGATCCAGATCTTGGAAGGGCTGGAGGCTGTTCGCAAGCGGCCCGGCATGTATATCGGCGACACGTCGGACGGAACGGGCCTGCACCATCTTGTGTTCGAGGTGGTAGACAACTCTATAGACGAAGCGTTGGCGGGCCATTGCGACGACATCGAGGTGACGATACACACCGACAACTCGATCAGCGTCACCGACAACGGTCGAGGCATTCCGACGGGCGTCAAAATGGACGATAAGCACAAGCCCAAACGCAGCGCAGCAGAAATTGCGCTCACCGAACTGCACGCCGGTGGCAAGTTCAATCAGAACAGCTACAAGGTGTCTGGAGGGCTGCACGGCGTCGGGGTAAGTTGCGTTAACGCGCTCAGTAAGTGGCTGCGCTTGACGGTTCGCCGTGACCACGCGGTACACCTGCTCGAGTTTCGGCACGGGATCGTGCAAGATCGCGTTGTCGAGCAGCGTGAGGGACTTGCTGTATCGCCGATGCGGGTCAGCGGGGAAACAGACAAACGCGGCACCGAAGTGCACTTCTTGCCCGACGAAACGATTTTCAGCAACATTGATTTTCACTACGAAGTGATCGCCAAACGCTTGCGAGAGTTGAGTTTCCTGAACAATGGCGTCGGTATTCGGCTAATCGATGAACGCAACGCTAAGGAAGACAATTTTTCGTTTATAGGCGGGGTCAAAGGTTTTGTCGAGTACATCAACAAAGGCAAGAGCGTCTTGCACTCGAATATCTTCAATGCCACAGGCGTTAAGCTCAGCGATTTCGGCACCAGCATCGGCGTTGAGGTCGCCATGCAGTGGAACGACGGCTACAACGAGAACGTACTTTGTTTTACCAACACCATTCCACAACGTGATGGGGGTACCCACCTGACCGGGTTGCGCGCGGCGATGACGCGTGTGATCAACAAGTACATCGACGACAACGAGTTGGCCAAGAAAGCCAAAGTCGAAGTCACCGGTGACGATATGCGTGAAGGCTTGACCTGCGTGATCAGTGTGAAGGTTCCTGAGCCCAAGTTCAGCAGTCAAACCAAGGACAAACTCGTCAGCAGCGAGGTCCGTGGCCCAGTCGAAGACATCGTAAGCAAGTTGCTTAACGACTACCTGCTAGAAAACCCGATCGACGCCAAGATCATCTGCGGCAAGATCGTCGATGCGGCGCGAGCACGCGAGGCCGCGCGCAAAGCGCGTGAGATGACGCGCCGCAAAGGCGTGCTGGATGGGCTGGGTTTGCCTGGCAAGCTGGCAGATTGCCAAGAAAAAGACCCGGCGCTGTGCGAGATTTACATCGTCGAGGGTGATTCCGCGGGAGGCTCGGCCAAACAGGGGCGAGACCGCAAATTCCAAGCCATCCTGCCTTTGCGCGGCAAGATTCTCAATGTCGAGCGCGCACGGTTCGAAAAGCTGCTGACCAGCAATGAAATCTTGACGTTGATCACCGCCCTGGGTACCAGTATCGGCAAGGACGAGTTCAACCCTGAGAAGCTGCGGTACCACCGCATCATTCTCATGACCGACGCCGACGTGGACGGCGCGCACATCCGCACGCTGCTGCTGACATTTTTTTACCGACAGATGCCCGAGTTGGTCGAGCGTGGACACATCTACATTGCCCAGCCGCCGCTTTACAAGGTCAAGTTCGGCAAGGAAGAGCAATACCTGAAGGACGGCCACGAACTAGACGCTTTTTTGCTGCGCGTTGCCTTGAAGGACGCCGCGCTGGAAACCGGCATAGCAGGTACTGCTGTGCTGAAGGGGCAAGCGCTGGAGGCCTTGGCACAGCAGTACGTACTGGCCAACAACGTCGTAGATCGTTTGTCGAATTGGATGGATGTTGAAGCTTTGCGAGCCATGGCCAACGGCCTGTCACTCAATTTCGATACCGCAGCCACGGCCGAGGCTTCGGCTGCAGAACTAAAGGCTGTGCTGCATGAAGCTGAAATCAACGTCGATTTTGACGCCCGCACCGACAAACCCATCTTGCGAATCAGCCGTGTGCAACACGGCAACGTGAAGAGCAGCGTCGTCACGTCGGATTTCTTGCACGGCGCGGACTACGAAATCCTGAGCAACGCGGGCCTCACGTTTCGAGGGTTGGTCGGGGCCGAAGCGGTGGTCAGGCGAGGTGAGGGCGAACGGCAGAAACAGGCCGTGGTCAGCGACTTCCGGCAGGCGATGGATTGGCTGTTACAGCAGGCACAGGATGCCGTTGCCCGTCAGCGCTACAAGGGGCTGGGCGAGATGAACCCTTCGCAGTTGTGGGAAACGACGATGGACCCCGCCGTGCGCCGCTTGCTGCGCGTGCAGATCGACGACGCCATCGAAGCCGATCGGGTCTTCACCATGCTAATGGGCGACGAAGTCGAGCCACGGCGCAACTTCATAGAAGCGAACGCGTTGAGAGCGGCGAATATTGACGTTTGATATTCGTCAACACAAACAGCTTCGGTCGAGCGAGGGGTCAGTCGTTGGCGGCCACGCATTCGCGCCTTTGATGCTGGGCTAAATGCAGCATTTGCTCAACCTTCTGTCGGCGATCGCCTTGTTAATCTGGGGTGCGCATATTGTTCGCGCCGGCATTCTGCGCGTTTTCGGTGAGAACCTGCGCGCCGTGCTGGCTCGCAGCGTTCGTAATCGCTATGTTGCGGTCGGGGCAGGGGTGGCCGTCACCGGGTTGGTGCAGTCAAGCACGGCCACTTGCTTGGTCGTGTCGTCCTTTGTCGGCCAAGGTTTGATTGCCACGGCGCCGGCGTTGGCGGTAATGCTGGGCGCTGACGTGGGTACCTCGCTGATGGTGGTGGTGTATTCCTTCGACCTTTCGTGGCTGTCGCCGGTACTGATACTTGGCGGCGTGGTGCTCTTTGTCTCGCGTGAGAGCACGACCGCCGGCCGGCTGGGGCGTGTGGCCATAGGTTTGGGCCTGATCACGCTAGCGCTGCAGCTGATCGATTCCGCAACGCGGCCGCTGACTGGCTCGCCCGCCGTGCAAGCCTTGATAGCGATGCTGCCCAACGAACCGCTGCTCGATATAACAGCAGGCTTATTGCTGACGTTGCTGTCTTACTCAGGCCTGGCGACCGTGCTGTTGATTGCGTCACTCGCAGGGTCGCACATGTTGCCGGTACCGCTCGCATTGGGCCTGGTGTTGGGGGCCAACTTGGGCAGCGGCGTCCTGGGTTGCCTTTCCACGGCCCGCGCGTCGGCGCTGGCACGCCGTGTGCCGTTGGGTAATTTGTTGTTCAAGCTGCTCGCTTGCTTGGCCATGGTCCCGGCGTTGCCCTACGTGAAGGAATGGCTGGCCAGGCCGGGTTTGACCGAGCAGGCGCAGGTGGTCGCCTTTCACCTGTTGTTCAACCTTGGGCTGGCCGCGCTGTTCCTCGGCCTGACCCCGCTGATGGCTCGGCTGGTTGACAAGTGGTTGGCCGTGCCCGATGCGCCTAACACCGGGCGGCCCAACCACCTTGACCCAGTTGCGCTGGCCACGCCCTCGCTGGCCATTTCCTGCGCGGCACGCGAGGCCTTGCATCAGGCGGATGTGGTCGAAACCATGCTGCGGGGCATGCTGTCAGTGATCCGTTACAACGATCGGGCGCTGTCCGAGCGCTTGCGCAAGATGGACGATACGGTGGACGATTTGTACTCGTCGATCAAGTTCTATTTGATGCAGATTTCGCGCGCAGCGCTTTCAGAAAGCGAAAGTCGGCGCTGGGCTGAAGTCGTTTCTTTCACGATCAATATGGAACAGATCGGCGACATCATCGAACGCGTATTGCAAGACGTTGAGGACAAAAACATACACCGCAACCGCAGCTTCTCCGACGCCGGCATGGCCGAGGTGAGTCACATGCACGAGCGGCTTTTGGCCAATTTGCGGCTGGCGATGAGCGT
>Ga0224497_10001381_pt1 | contig 15494 bp, 11 predicted proteins | sample SF_Jul11_sed_USG_4_FD_167970 | JGI IMG/M metagenome (GOLD analysis project Ga0224497, IMG submission 167970) | Sediment microbial communities from San Francisco Bay, California, United States - SF_Jul11_sed_USGS_13 | ecosystem: Environmental > Aquatic > Marine > Sediment | place: USA... | reverse complement strand
AATGTTCCATCTGATAAGTGCTGAACCGACTACAGTTTCATCCTCTGAGAATTCAAAGGAGACAGTAAGTCCGTCATCATCATCAGCTGGCAATAGTCCATCAGTTGGACCTACACCGGATGGTGATCTAGTAATTATATCATTACCGTTTGTACCAGTTGTGCTGTCACCGTCAGCATCGTGTGTGAAACCAGTAAGGATAACCTCACCAGTAAAGATGCCAGTGTCAGTACCAGTTTCGACAAGTTTGTAGTTGTCTATATCAGAACCTCTGGTAGAGACCTTTATTGGGTCCAAATCAGTGTTTCCAATTTCGTCAACTAAGTCACTGTCAAAGTTGTGGTCTGGTGCTACGATAGTAATGTATACTTTATCAGTCCAAGTGTAAACTTTTTGGTCAAGTTCTACAGTTGCTCCAAAGTTAGAAGTGAATAATGTCAAATTGATATCTTCATCTTCATCACCTACAAAGTCAGATCCGGATGGACCCCAGTCAGTATACTCGAGGATAATTTCTTCTCCTCTTTCTAATCTGTCACCTTGCAAAATTTCAGGAATTTCGATGATAATCTGGAAGATACCAGTACTATCACCTGTTTCTCTAAAGTTTAGTGGTTCTGGGTCAAATGAAGCTCCTTCACCGTCAGCGTCACCCATGGTAACGGTTGCGGCATCAGAATCCCATTCAATCAAGTCCAAGTCCCATGTCTCAGCCTGGTCATTGTCCAGATCAAGGTCTGGCTCAATGAGGGTCAAGATCATGTCAGATCCAATAATGTAAACTGATTTGTCAGATTGTAATACACCGTTTCTAAGGTCAAAGGTAGCAGAATCAGTTACAGTGTTAATATCACCTGATGCATCTGTTGGATCAGTGTATTCTACTTGGAGAATATCTCCTTGTAAGATACAATAGTTCTCACCAGTTGCTGAGGCAGTACTAAATCTGTCTGTTTCTACTTGTATACCTGTTTTGCTGGCATCAAAGTCAACAGTTGTTGGACATTGACTATCGGCTGGACCATCAGTGTATTTAATCTTAAGATCAAGCTCAAATATTCCGGCATCTGGTGCAATCTCACCGATTGGACCAAAGTCTTTGACAAGGTCTGAGTTGACTACTGTAAGTGCATCTGTAAATGTTGCTGTTGCAGCAACACCAATACCATCGGTGATTGTTACGGGTCCATTAGTGAATCCGGAACTACTTCCAATGTTCTGTACTTCTGATGCATCATCAATTTGACCAGTCAACAGAGGTGCATCAACAAAGTTTGCTGTTGCAACTCCCAAGGAGGATTGTCCAACGATTGTTACTAAACCGTTGGCAAAGTTGGATCCGCCAGTAACTGGAACAAGTTCACTAAACAATCCGATAGAACCATCAAGACCAGCATCAGTTAATGTTGCTGTTGCAGATGTTGCACCTGCTTGTGAAATAGTTACTATTTCACCATCTTGGAATGTTGAACCGGAGTTAATGATTGTTGTGTTAATATCTAATGCATCAACAGAGGTGTTACCTATAACCTCAACGAAATCTGCTGTTGTGGTTATTGCACCTTGTGAGATAGTCAAGACTCCAACACCAGGTGTTTGACCTGTACCAATAGCAGTAATGGTTAGTTCACCATCGGTGATTACTCCATCACCACTGAAGGCTTGGCTTACTGGTATTTCGTCTCCTACAAAGATCTTACCGTTAATCACTTTTTCCCCACCAGCATGACCGAGAATTACGGTCTCAGAACCTCTAATTATAGAGATTTCTACTGGGCCTACAGGAATATCTGATCTATTTTGAGCAATTTCATCTTCACCGCTTGCGGATATATCAAAGTCTGGATCGTTAACTCTAATGTGGACAGTCAGGTCACCATTTGTTAAGAAGCTGCCTGAGGCAGTCAAATCAGTATTGATACCAGTTGCATGTATTGGGAATATTGATCGGTTATCTGGAGAGGTTTCTCCAACTAAGCTACCAAAGTTCGATGGTACACCAAATGGTACTGGGTAAACTGTTCTGTCAAGACTTATTGAACCTGTGGTTGCGCGAACTCCTGCGCTGTCACCTACTTCAATTGTTTCACCAGATGCGTCTCTAAAGTCAACATAGTTGACTTCAATATCAAGACCGGTTGCAGATTCTGGGCTAGTTGCGCCAGATCTACACCATTTATCTGGGATTTGGAAGTTTCCTATGAAAACACCAGAATCGCGACTGGTCTCTATCAATGTAAAGCCAGTATCAGCGAGTCCTTTGTCACCACCTAGTAAGGCAGTACAGGCGTTTCCATGATCAGTCCAAAGTTGATCATCAAATGTAACATCTAGTACTCTACCCAGTCTATCTCCATCACTTAATTCAAATGGATTAGCATCACTACCTACCACGTCATTAAGTGCTGTGATAGCACTACCGGATACAGTAGTATAGATATCAATAAGATCAGAGTCTACGTTAAGATCCAAGTCTTCTAATGTTATGTTAACTGTGTCAGCAGTCTTGTAAGTGTCGAGATCAAATGAGACAATACCTGAATGACTTGGTGCTTCCTCCTGATCAGCTACTTGTGTACTAACGCCATCTGCACCTCTGTCAAGATAGTTGACTCTTGGTGATTCTTCATCATCCAAGTCTTCAATTACGATGAAGGTTGCTTCATCAGAAATTGTTGAAAGGCTCTCATATGTGTCAGCATCAAGTATGTTGAGTTGGTTGATCATGGTGTATTCCAAAGTACCTGCAAAGATACCTGTATTATCGCCAGTCTCTTCTAACTCTAATCTGATTATTTGGTTAGCAATTCTTTCGTCGTCTTCAAGGCCATCGTTTAAGAAACCAAATCCAAAGACATCAACTACTATTGGTAGTTCTGTACCTGCTGGAATATCGTTTGAAGCTCCCATGTTAATATTGAATGTTACTTCAACATCATCACCGGTTCCAAATCTAGCAAAGTCACTACCAGTTAGTAAAATGAGATCTTGGTTATCAGTTGTAGCGGTAGCAATGTTTACACCGTTTATGTCTATGTCTAAAGAGTCAAGATCTGGCAAATTGTCAGAAAGTGATCTAACGTCATAGTTAAACAATGCAAATCCATGAAAGTCTGCATCATTTACAGGTGCAGCATCAAAGAAATCGCCAAAAGTTCCAATTGTTAAAAACAAGTCATCACCAGTATCAACAGTAATAATACTATCACTTGATAGAATTGCTCTGTCACTGAATGCTTGTACTCTATCTAAAACATCAACATTATCTAATTCGATAGATGTTACGTCATCCAAGGTTAATGGATCACCTGTTTCTAGAGATGGAATTAATTTAACAACTGGGTTATTCAAGTCTAAGTCTTCATCTGCTCTACTGTTTTGGTTTGCATCGTTATCAGTTAACTCGACTGGAATCTCTTCACCAGAGGTCCATTCGTCATCAACTGGTTTAATGTCAATGCTACCAGAACTTAAGCCTACAAGAATTGATACAGAGTCGTCATTGTAAGTAATTGATGCCGAGGTTCCCCTCAATGCATTTTTAGTAATTACAATATTGGATTGATCTGACTCATCATATGAGCCAAATACTCCACTACTTGGACCCTGTTCTGTAATTGTTACAGGTACGAGACCAACACCAGCACCGTTATCAAGGAATCCACCTTCGGTATTCCATGCGGTAGGATCTTGGTCACTTCCAGTTCCACTTCGACCTGCAATTACATTTGCAATTTCAGAGTCGTCGTTATCCTGAAGTGTGATTACGTCACCTTTTTTCTGAACATCTGCGTTTGTGATGAGACGACAATTGTCTTCACACATGAGATCATCAAGTGCATTAGTTAAGAGGTTATCATTAGTATTACTTAATACATCACCTACTGCAATACCGTTCTCATTGAATACTTGATAATTGGTGGATGCAGCATTCTTGTTATTAGTACCAGTGGTACCAAATGTCCAAGAATCTTCATCTGTTGGATCTATGTTTAACCATAAATCTGTGATTGTTGCGTGGACTTGTGAGCCAGGTGTGTAAACTGCTCTGTCTAAGCTTGCACCGGCAAATTGATCAACAGTGTCAAAAGTAAGTGTTGCTGCTTGAACACCACCACCTTTGTTATACTGTATTATAACATTACCAGTTGGGTTTAGTGTATAGAGTTGAATAAATGGCCATAAATCTTCAGTACCAGCGTCCAAAATTTGACCTAATGGACCACCTAATGCGTCAGATGGATCTTTTGCTTCTCTTACAACATTGTTCAATGCTGGAGTGAGGCTAGCATCGTTAAGATATACACCACTTGTATCACCAAAGTCTGCACCTAAGGCTGTTTCAGCATCGGCTGCGGTGTTTAAATCACCGAAGTCTAATCCAATACCAGGTTCTACTGATGTTGCATCTGCTATTTCTGCCATAGTTCTATCTGCAAAGTAACCATACCAGTTACCGTCTACGGCTTGAACCATTCTCATGATCTTGCCGTTTACAGTAACGTCTGGTTCACCTTTGGCCTCATCTGTATCGCTTAAGTTCGAATCAATTACAACGACCTCAATTACTTGAGGTCCTGACATGTAGTTATCAAACTGTGAGTTTTCTGCGGAAACAAATAGGTTAGCGTTGGCTGCATGTGCTACTGGCATCATAGATGGAGCAGCAAATGTCATACCACCTGCTAACATAATTGTCATTAATGTAAGACTAGTTATTTTACGTCCTAATTCGTTATTCATGTTATTGGTTTTTTTCTCTAAAGTTTGTATTTAAGCCTAATGGACGATTTGTCCACAAATTCACAATATTTTGTGATTATTTTACAAATTTTAGAAATTTTATCAATTTCTCATATTTTATAATACAATAACTAGATTTTATTACTATCATATTAATTTGATCGATAATTTTTCCATTTTTTTCCATACATTTATGAAAATTTTAGTGCCTATCTTAACAGGATTTTTTGTCAATCAGACTCTTGTACAACATTACAGCATCATCTTCATCTTTAGAGCCAACAACCACTGCAGATCCCTTCTTCATAAAGTTTACAGACAATTCATTAGTTCTCAGAGATAATCCCAACTCCCCTTGATTTTCCACGATGAATCCTTTTTCTTTTGCAATTGTAGTGACTTTTGGCACATCAAGATCAAATGTATCAGTAGGGGTTATGGAATAGGTTCTCTTTCCTCTATTTCTTCCACACAGTTCTTCTAGAATCAATTCTGTTTTAGGGGTAACTTCGAGTTTTCCTGTTCCGCAAATTGGACATTCTTCTGCTCGAAATGTTCTAGTACTGTTAAAATCTAGATTTTCTAAATCAATGTGAAGAATTCTTTCTGACAAACTTGGTTTTTTTCCGATAATAATTTTGACAGCTTCTGCAACCTCTATCCCACCAACAATTGAGAGTATTGATGGATGAACTCCTTCAATGCTACATGTTGGCATTGTATCTTCATTTAGTTCTGGAAACATGCAATAGTAACACGCGCTTTGCTTTGGTAGAATGGTAAAGACTTGCCCTGAAACTCCAACTGCAGCACCAGTTACAAATGGAATTTCAAACTGTACACATGCTTTGTTTAAGGCATATCGAGCATTTACACTGTCAAGTGCATCAATTACAACATCACATCCTTCAACAACTTCAAGTGCAGTATAATCATTAACAGAAATTGCAAGCGCTTCTATTTTACAATCAGGATTTAGTTTTTTTAGTTTTTTTGCAGCTACTTCTACTTTGACCTGACCCACATCATCTTCATCAAACATAGTTTGCCTATGTAGATTGGATAATTCAATAACATCTCTGTCAATAATTCTCAAAGTGCCAACTCCCATTGCAGCAAGTCTTGATGTTATTGGATTTCCAAGTCCGCCAACTCCAACAACACAAATTTTGGCGTTCTTTAGTTTTAGTTGCCCATTATATCCAATCTCTTCAAGCATTACCTGCCTTGAGAATCTGTCAAGTTCTTTTGCAGATAATTCTTCTGAACCACCAGCAACTGCAGGTAAGATGTAAATTTCATCACCGTCTTTTAGAACAGTTTCCATACCATTGGTAAATTTTGCATTTTTTCCATTTATGTAGATGTTAATCAATGAACGTGGAGTTCCGTCACTTTCCAAAACTCGTCTCTTAAAGTCATCACCCATAAGTTCAGAAATTTTTACAAACGCATCTTGTAGTGAATCAGCTGGAATCTCTGTCTTCTTTTCACCACCCCCCTGATTAAGTATTGAAGGAATGGTAAATGTGACATTTGCCATTAGTTTACTACCGCCGAGATTTCTGCAATATCTGCTTTTAATATCTGAGGCTTTTTCAAAACTTCCATGATGGATTCTGTAGCCTTTAAGCCATTACCTGTAACATAACATACAACATTATCGTTTTTGTCAATCTTTCCTTGCTCCACCATCTTTTGTAAAATAGAAACAGACACTCCTCCTGCTGGTTCAGTAAAGATTCCCTCAGTCTGAGCCAAAAGCAGTATGGCATCCAAAATTTCTTTGTCGTTACACTCTTCTGCAAATCCACCATATTGAGATAATCGTTTTAGTACATACCTGCCATCCCCGGGATCACCTATTGCCAAGCTCTTAGCAACAGTATCAGGATTTTCAACTGGAATTACCTCTTTGGAATTTTTCTTAAATGCATCAACGATGGGAGCACATCCATGGGGTTGTGCCGCAATCATGTGCATGTTAGAAACATCATCAAGTAATGAGACGGTCTGTAATTCTTCAAATCCTTTACAAATTGCATTAAGCATTGCACCACTCCCTACTGGAACTATCACTTGATCAGGTACTTTCCAACCAAGTTGTTCAGCAACTTCAAATGCAAATGTCTTAGAACCTTCTACATAGTGAGATCGCATGTTGATGTTGACTATTCCTATTCCCTTGCTATCACCAATTTGTGCAGCAATTCTATTTGCGTCGTCATATGTTCCATCTACTGCGATATAGTTTGCACCATAAGACAATGCCTGTGCAATTTTTGCCATCTCAATGTTACTTGGTGCAAATACATGACATGGTAAGCCAGCTTTTGCTGCATGCGCTGCAGTGGCAGATGCTAAATTACCAGTAGAAGCACATCCAACAGATGATAATCCAAATTCTTTTGCCTTAGAAATTGCAACTCCTGCAGGCCTATCTTTGAATGAGAATGTTGGATTTACAGAATCATTTTTGATGTAAAGATTGTTCAGTCCTAACTTTTTTCCAAGATTATCAGCTTTGATAAGAGGAGTCATTCCTGCACCAATACTGACAATATTTGATTTGTTCTCTATTGGTAATAATTCAAAATATCTCCAATAGGTATGATCACGGTCAGAAAAGGTATTTTTTGTAATTGCAGGAAAATCATATTTTACGTCAAGGGGGCCAAAACACTCATCACATACATACTTGAATGCAGTATCATAGTCTTTTTTACATTCTCTGCATTGTAGTGAAGTTCTAGTCAAGATCAATTTTTCCTTTAATATCATAGATAAAAAATCCTAATATCAATATAAGTAATACTTAATTTTAGTCAATAAAAATATAGTATAAATTTGCTAGCATTGTTATAAAAAAATAGAAATAGATAGTTCAAAGTTGATAAAAATTCATGCGAAATGAACTTTGTTGAAACTTCTTAATTATGAGGAAGGTTTTTAGAGATTTTAGAAAAAACAATATTAATGAAAAATGCTGGAAAGATAGGTATTCTAGTTGGCATTATAGCATTGATAGCAGTGATAGTGATAATGATTCCAAATGAAAAATCCGATTCAATGGAAGTTGAGAATGTTTTGAATAAGGAAGTAATGCCAGATGAAAATATCTCTCCAGAAGTTCAGAAGAAACTAGATGAAATTGAGAAAATTAATTTAGAAAATCAATACAGTCCAAAACCAAGAGAGTGGATCACGTCAGGACCTTTTCAGATTGATCGTAGCAAATATGTAGTTGGTGAAAAAATATTTCTTGTTATTGGGGGATTGGAGCAGCAAGAAAAAGGACAAGCTGCATTTCTAAGACCTCTTAATGATACTCACTACAAAGTTTACCAAACAGTTCCATTTGATGGTGCAAAGAAAAATGCATTCAACTATTACATTCAACCTCAACTCTCAAAGGTAGCAGGAATATGTTCAATAGACGACATTACAGGTGAATGGACAGTGGTCTTTAGAGGAACAGACTATGCAAATTTAAAATTTGAGATTACAGAGCAAATTCTTCCAGGCGATGAAGAAAACTATCAACCTGTATGTTGATTTATTTTTCCAAATTGTTGTGAAAGCAAACTCTTTCACCCAAATGACATGCTGGGCCAGACGGCTCTACCAGATAAATTATAGCATCAAAATCACAATCAACCAAAATCTCTTTAATCTTTTGAGTATTGCCAGACTCTTTACCTTTCATCCAAAGTTTATTTCTCGAACGACTCCAAAACCAAGAGTTTCCAGTTTTTTTTGCAAGCTCAAGTGATTCCTTATTTGTATAGGCTAAAGTCAAAACATCTTTTGTATTTGCATCTTGAACAATCACTGGAACCAGACCACCACTCTTCTCAAAATCAATATCATCAACAGACTTTAACATATTTTTTAATTTAAAATTGGTTTTATAACCTTACAGGAATTCCTTTTTCTCTCAGGTATGTTTTTACTCCTTCTACCCCGTGAGTGTCATAGTGAAAAATAGATGCTGCCAAGGCTGCATCAACGTTTGATTTTTTAAAAATGTCAACCATGTCATTAGGTTTTCCACATCCGCCTGATGCAATTACTGGGATGAATACAGAGTCAACAACTGATTTTGTAAGTAAAACATCATAGCCGTCTTTTGTACCATCCCTATCAATACTAGTAAGTAAGATTTCTCCAGCACCAAGACAATCCACCTTTTTTGCCCATTTTATCGCATCAATCCCGGTTCCCTTTTTTCCACCATAGATGAAAACCTCAAACCAGAATTTTTTATCACCTTCTGAGAAAACACTCGCATCTTCTTTGATGGCGTAGTTTCTTTTTGCATCGATTGCAACAACAACACATTGACGACCAAACAGTTCCATCAGTTCCGTGATAATTTGGGGATTTTTTATTGCTCCTGTATTGATTCCAACCTTATCAGCGCCATTAAGCAAAATATTCCTTGCATCCTCTAATGATTTTACACCACCGCCAACAGTAAATGGAATATTAATTACAGATGCAACATGTCTAACCAAATCTTTGATTGTTTCTCTTTGTTCATCTGATGCAGTAATATCTAAAAATACCAATTCATCAGCACCCTCATCACTATATTTTGCAGCTAATTCAACAGGATCACCAGCATCTTTTATTGATTCAAAATTGAGGCCTTTTACTACTCTTCCATTTTTTACATCAAGACAAGGAATGACTCGTTTGGTTAAGGTCATGCTATTTTCTTTGCTTCCTCTATCGTAATCTTATTCTCATAAAGTGCCTTTCCCAATATTACTCCATATGGATTTTTTTCTTTAACGTATTTTACATCATCAACATTTGAAATTCCACCACTTGAAATCACATTTGCTTTCTCTAGACTACAAGCCTGTTCCAAAAATTCCAAGTCAGGGCCCTCCAAAGTCCCATCACGGTTTACATTTGTTAGTAGAAATTCGGTAAAACCTATTTTGAGGAATTCTCCGATAGCATCAATTAATTTTATTCCAGTTTTATCTTGCCATCCATGAATGACAATTTCACCATCTTTGTGATCTACTGAAATTACAATTTTTTCAGCACCTAAAGATAAAAGTAATTTTTTTAGTGATTTTTGGTCTTTAAATGCCAAAGTTCCAATCACAACTCTATCACATATTTTTATTATATCTAAAATCAGTGATTCATCTCTTAGACCTCCGGCAACCTCAACAGGTATTGAAACTTGCTCTAAGATTTTCTTGATAACGGAAAGATTTGAGCCCAATCCCAACGTTGCATCCAAATCCACTATATGCAGCATATCAGCACCATTAGATTCCCATTTTTTTGCAATCTCTACAGGATTGTCACTGTATACTGTCTTTTGTTTTGGATCACCTTTGTAAAGGCGAACCACTTTTCCATCCATTAAATCAATTGCAGGTATAATTTTCATTTTTTACACACTTCAAGAAAATTCTTAATCATTATTTTTCCTACAGAGCTTGATTTTTCCGGATGAAATTGAGTTCCAATAAAATTATCTTGTTCAACTACTGCAGGTACTTTAATGCCATAATCAGAAACAGCAGTAACAACATCATTAGAATTTGGTTTAACTCTGTAAGAGTGCACAAAGTAAACCCATGAACCATTTTCAACACCTTCAAGAATTTTTCCTGGTCTTTTAATTTCAAGATCATTCCATCCCATATGAGGAACTTTAAGAGATGGCGGCAGTATAATTACTTCACCGTTAATAACATTCAATCCCTTTTCTTTTCCTTCTTCACTCTTTTCAAAAAACATCTCCATCCCAAGACAAATTCCAAGTACGGGCATATTCCCCACATAATCTTTGAATTCAGTTTTAGAATAATTTCTAATACTATGCATAGCAGGATCAAAGTTTCCTACGCCAGGAAGCAGCAAGCCAGAGTAATTATTAGGCTCATCAAAATTTGTTATTACATCAACTGTAGCACCTTCTTTTTCTAAAGAATTCTTTAAGCTGAAAATATTTCCAGCTCCATAATCAAAAATTGCGACACTAACCATTACATTGAACCTTTAGTACTTGGAATTCCTTTTTGTTTTTTGTCTATTATTGAAGCATTTCTAAATGCAACGGCAAGTGACTTTATTGCAGCTTCAACTTTGTGATGATCATTATCCCCATATTTTACAGTAAGGTGAATGCAGCTGTTAAGATTTTGCAGTAATGATTGGAAAAAATGCTCAAGATCTTCTTTTGAAACATCTTCGATTTTACTTCGTTTAATCAATAGAGTTGATTTCCAAAAGGGTCGTTTTATCAAATCAATTGATGCCTCAGATAAAGATTCATCCATTGGGACTGAAGCATAGCTGAATCTTGTAATTCCAGTTCTTGGTCCCATTGCTTTATCAATTGCTTGTCCTAGTGTAATTGCTGTATCTTCAATCAGATGGTGTTCAATTCCGTCATTTGATTTTGCATTAATTTTCAAATCCATCATACTGTGTTTCCCAAAAGATACAATCAAGTGATCAAGAAAATTAATACCAGTTTTGATGTTTGTTTTCCCAAATCCATCTATATTTACAGTTACTTGAACGCTGGTTTCTTTGGTATTTCTATTGATGGATGCTTTTCGAGGGGCCATTTTTCTCTCAGATTATAGATTGTTCTATTCTAAATTTAATACCTTTGGAAGTAAGTTAATCGAATCCAATAGCAGAATAGCGCCATTTCTCTCAAACAATTCAAGTTTTTCTTTGGGGTTTTTACTAGTGCCTAGTATTCCACAGAAAATAGTTTGATGTCCTAAATCAGTAGCTTTTTTTGCCATGATAAAATCTTCCATTGAATCCCCAACATACAAGGTACATACACTATTCATCCCACTAATGGAATCCAAAAGAGACTTAGGATTGGGTTTTGCAAGCTCGCGTGATTCATCTTCTAGAAATGCTGAATTTCTTAAATCAAATTTGTGCAATAGCCTCTTTAATGAGTATCTAACGGATTGTTTTCCTCTGCCAGTTACCATTGCAATTTTTGAGCCAAATTTGTTTTGCAATTTTTCAAGCAAAAAATCATTTAAAATCACATCATCCTGTTCAATTAAACCAGGAGTGTTAAATTTTGATTGTTTTTCAAATAATTTTCGATACAATTCAGGGCCATAAAATAGTTGATCAAAGTTTTGATACAAAATGTTTTCATGATGTGGGCCGGGATAAGACAATTGTTTTTTGATTTCAGATATGTCAGTCTGATTTTCCAGATATTTTTCTACTGACTTGATTCCGGTAGAATCAGAATTTTCTATCACATCAAAAATAAAATCAGACGGATCTTTTTGTAATTTTTTTGCTGCTACTAGAGAGATTATTGCAGCGTATGTAAGATCAACTTCATCATTGAATCCACCAGTGGACTTGAAGCCATCAATGATTTTAAAATCAACATCTATAGAGTCGTTAATTTTTGCATAATTCTCCAAGATGTATTTAGTAGTTTTAATGATTGCCAAATCATATGATTTTGTGATGTCAATTAAAACACCATCACAGTCAAATATTATAGCATCAATTTCATCTAGTACATCAATACACGAGTCATCGATGTAAATTCCATTGGATTTTTTTGTTAAAGTCATCCCAATAAATCACGAATTGAAAGTAAGAATTTTGAATTCATCTCTTTAGTACCAATTGAAACTCTAAGACATCCCTCATGATTGTTGATTTTTCCTAATTTACGAATTGCAATTCCTTGCTCGGTAAGTGCTGCAAATACTCGTTTGTAGGAACCATGAGCATCAAAAAGTACAAAGTTAGCCTTGGAATCAAAGACTTCAAAGGAATCGTATTTACGTAGAGTTTCAATCACTCTTTTTCTTTCAGTTTTGATGGTGTCTACTGCATCATTCACAAGATTTGATTTTTCTAAAGCTGAAATTCCAGATTCAATGGTGATAGTACTTAGAGGATACGGATATTGTAGTACATTCATAAAAGTATCAGTGAATTTCTTATCTGCAATAAAATATCCCAATCTAAGTCCTGCTAAACCAAATGATTTTGATAAAGTTTGGACAACAATCAAGTTTTGATAGGTTTTTGTCATCTTGGCAAGAGAATAATCACCAAATTCTCCATATGCCTCATCAATTATCACAAGTCCCTCAAAAGACTTGATGAGTTTTTGCAATTCATTTTTTGGAAATTGGAATCCAGTAGGGTTATTTGGAGAGTCAAGATAAAGAATTTCTGCATCCTTTGATTGTTTAATGAAATCTTTAATGTCCAGTTCCATAGTGTTTGAGAATGGAATTGCAATCAAAGGAATTGAATAAAGTTTACAACGTTCTTCAAAAAATCCAAATGTGGGATTAGAAGTTAGAACTTTTGTATCTTTTGACGCAAAATTAGAAAGTATCAAATCCAAAATTTGATCCGAGCCATTCCCAACACCTATCATTGAAGAAGGAACTTTAATGAATTTAGAAATCATTTCAATTAATCGTTCTACACCACCTAGTGGGTATTCTCTCACATCAGAATTTTTTTTGGCTGATAATAGAATGTCATTTTGAAATTGTTTTGGAATTACATAGTTCTCATTTGAATCAAGCTTGACTGCATCTTTAAGAAGTTCAGGTTTTTTATAACCTCCAATAGAAGAAAATTTTTTAATTTTTTCATCAAACCAATTTTTCTTCATTTCAATCTACCTCTAACTGATTCATAATGGTTGAATAGACCTTCAGCTTTTGTTAAAACTTGCAGAGGTTTTGAAAGTTTAGCTAAAGATGATTTTGAGCATTTAACTTGAGTGTTGATTTTAATAAAGTCCAAAACTGAAAGTGAACCGCGAATTTTTCCAAATCCATTGGTAGGAAGTATGTGGTTTGAGCCTAAAACATAATCACTAGCAGAAGATGGTGTGTCATTTCCAAGTAAAATAAGACCTGAAGAAGTTATCTTAGAGGAAATGGATTCAGGGTTTTTTGTCATTACTTGCAAATGTTCAGGAGATAACAGATTTGCAAGAGTTATCATGTCAGATTGTGTTTTACAAATTGCAATAAATCCGTTATTTTTTAGACTGGGTTTAACAAAATTTAGTCTTTGAATTTTAGGCAATAAATCAGAAATCATATTATTCACCGACTTTGCAAGTTTTTCAGAAGTAGTAATAAGATAACAAAAGGTATCACTGCTATGTTCTGCCTGAGAAATCAAATCCAAGGCAATAAATTTTGGATTTGCAGAATTATCTGCAATAATTCCTAATTCAGTAGGACCTGCTAGCATATCAATTCCAGTTTGTTCACTAACTAGAGATTTTGCACTAGTAACAAATGCACCACCGGGACCAACTATTTTATCAACTTTAGAAATTGTTTTTGTTCCAAAGGATAGTGCAGCGATTGCTTGTACGCCTCCTGTTTTGTATATTTCATTTGCACCGCAAATATCTGCAGCTACAATTGTAAATGGATCAATTTTACCTTCAGAATTTGGAGGAGATACCACAACAATTCTAGGAACTCCCGCAACTTTAGCTGGAACTATAGACATCATAGCAGAACTTGGATATCTAGCTAAACCTCCTGGGATGTAGCACCCTGTACTTTGAATGGGAGTAAATTTTTTGATAACCTTAATTCCATCATTGTAAATTGTTTTATTTTTTAATAGAGATTTGATTGTCGATTCTGTTTTTTCTAATCTATTTTTTGCTAAACATAGTGCATCAAGTTCAGATTTTGATATCTTAGAATATGCATTTTTTATTTCAACTTGTGATAAGCGAAATGAAGAGATGTTTGCCCTGCTGAATTTTTTTTCATATTTTCGTAATGCAGTATCACCATTTTTTTTTACATCTCTTAGAATGGATTCAACGATAGATCTGTTTTTTTGAGGCGGTTTTGGGAGAATTTTAGATGCAAATTTTTCAATATCATTTACTCTGAATATTCTCATCAATTTTCTTCATCACGCTTGATCTCCTCAAGCTCAAGAATTTGTCGCGGTTCATGAACTACAAGACCTTGAGCAATCTTTCGGAGTTTAGGAATGAGTTTGTGAAATTCCTCTTTTTTTATGACTGTGTTTATTCCAAACCACCCATCTTCACTCAATGGGCTAACTGTTGGTTTTTTGAGAGAAGGCATCTCTGTTAGAAGTTTATTTAGATTTTTTTCCTCAACATTGAGGTAAATATGTAAATATTTTCTACCGTGAACAGCACCTCTCATAAGAGTAACAATATCAAATATCTTTTCACGTTTCTTTGGATCCTTTAGTGATTTTTTATTCACAATCAAATGCGCAGTAGATGTCAGAACCTCATCAACTATTTTCAGTTTATTTTGTTTTAATGTTGTTCCAGTTTCAGTAACATCCATTATAGCATCAACATCTTCAGGAGGTTTTGCTTCAGTTGCACCAAATGATAAATGAATTTGAACACTTTTGTTTGTTCCCAATCTGACCCAAGGTGTTACGATTAGAGGATCTTTGGAACCATAAAATTTTTTGTAGGACTTTGATTGTTTTAGAAATTTGGATGCAGTAGTCAGATATTCCGAAGAAATACGAAGTGTTTTTTTCTTTTTTCCATAATCTGCAATCATTTCATCGAGGTTTTTATAATGATATGTATCTGGAAAAGCTATCACCAGTCTAATTTTGCCATATTCTAAATCCAAAATAGATTCAACATCAGAATTTGTTTCTCCCACCCAGTCCTTACCAGTAATACCTACATCATACAATCCTTCTGCAACCATGGT
>Ga0224497_10001380_pt1 | contig 15503 bp, 12 predicted proteins | sample SF_Jul11_sed_USG_4_FD_167970 | JGI IMG/M metagenome (GOLD analysis project Ga0224497, IMG submission 167970) | Sediment microbial communities from San Francisco Bay, California, United States - SF_Jul11_sed_USGS_13 | ecosystem: Environmental > Aquatic > Marine > Sediment | place: USA... | reverse complement strand
AACACCAATTGCAACCCGAGACGCCGCGTGTTTTCAATTCACTTCAGACACTACTTTCGAGTATAGCTCAGGGAGGCTACCTTCCAACGTTACTCCATCTGGAATAGAAACGACAGACTCATGGTCCTGGTATTTGGCATGAATGTGTGGAATTTTGTGCTGCTTGTTATCAAGGAAATACATGTAAACAATGATTCCATAGAACATCGATATTGCCGGCATTCATCGATCTCCATCCACTGTGGGTTGTGATTGTCTAAGGAAAAGCCTAAGCAGCCGATCTCTACAGACACTGTTTTAAATTTAAAGAAATTCTATAAGCTTTATCAAGACTTAGCAAGAAACGTGGGACTTGCCAAAAACAGTCAAACACTGAGGATTTATCAAACCAATCCGGTTTCCTGACCTGTCTCAAATCTGGGTGAAAAGTCTGGATTTGGAATATCACAATGTTGATCCGCAGGCCGGCTTGTACCATGGCATGGCGGAAGAAGGCGGTGCGCCGTGCTTCACGACCAACGACTTAGTCGAGTTGGCGAAACGTCAACCGCCACGAAACACCAGAGCGTTTGGGCGCTCAGAAATCATTTGCCATGTCGTCAAGGAAGGTTGGGCAGATTTTTTGGAGCAAGCGGGAGGTCATCATGATCCGCGTCGACCACCCTATGTCAGCAATTGGTCGGTCTTACAGCTTCAAGGGAGTCCGGCCTTTGTCATGCGCAGCTATGTGCAGGAAAGCCGGGACTATTGTGCAGAATGGTCCTCTCGCCCCTCGCTTGAACCGCTCTCCAACAAGCAGGATTCATAAAGAAGGCGAGTGTAAAATGAGCGCTAGGGGCAGATTGAAAGGTTTGGGAGTAGAAAAGTCCGACTCGATTTGCATTCTACCTCCAATGTTCATCTTGTATCATGATTCCCGCATCATGTTCTATGGCGAAAAACAGACTGTATGGGATTGAAATTTCAAGACGATCAGCCAGATTTTTTAGCCTCTGATCTGCAACCAAGAGCATGAGGATGAACGCGGTGTTACTTGGAGCATTGCTTGGGTTGATGGTCTTCACGGGATCAGCCCTGGCCGATCTGTTCGAAGTCAAAGAAGCCGTGGAAGGGGCCATTTGCCGAAAGCTGGCCACGGACTATGCGAATGGTCCCAGCTCCCTCACTGTGCAATCAATTGCGCAACTGCATACCTGTCTTGCTCAAACCTTGAAAGATACCGCCTCGCCCGCAATACTTCGAAATTTTGACATTCAATCACCGCGCCCTTCGACAAGCATTGTCGACACCACGCTCCCGACACCACCAACCCCTCCAACACCTCCTAAACCCCTTAAGATTCCGTGAGGTTGGGCTATCTCGCCCCTCTCTTGAAGTTCCCGCCAATAGGCAAGATACATAACGGAGGCTAATGAAATGGTAGCGTCGTCTTTTTACGTTGGCGCCTCCATCGTTTACGTTCATTGGTTCAGTCCCTATTTCTGACTGGGTGCTCAACCGGAGGGGGGAGTGAAATATGAATTGGAAATCCGCTCTGGCCCCACCCTTGGACACTTCGCACATCTCTCCACTGATTTTAATTGGCGTAGCCTTCCACAACGACCGTCTTTGGAGGCAAAAGCTAGGACAATTTTTTTGAACTCCCTCAGGTACCGGTTGCGATTTTCTCTTGGCGGGGTCCGTATCCAAGCAATAACGAGTTGACCATTTCATGATAGGCACTGACGGCAACCAGGATCGTATCGTCGCAAAATTCATAGTCCGGTTGATGGAGGCCTGGTGCGTGCTCGCCAATGCCAAGACCAAAATGGAGGATGGGGCAAATACCGGCAAAATGACCAAAGTCCTCGGACCAGCGAAACGGTTTGGGAAGCTCGGTTGCGACAATTCCCGCATCGTGACACACGCGCTCCAAGGCATCAACCAAGGCATCATCGTTGACTGTCGCTGGAAAATCCTGGACCCACTCGACTTCTGCAAAAAGCAGTTCCGCCGCCGCACAATCGCGAACACACTGTTCAGCTTCGCGTCGCAAGGTTTGAAGGCTCGCCGCAGAAGCTGCACGCAGCGTGGCGCACACGGTCGCTTCTCCCGGTGTGAGCCCAAACGACATGAGCCCCAGCTGCGCGTGAGTCAGCGTGAGCATACAATAGGGATTGTCCGTGACTCTGCTCAATTGGGGAAGCTCAGCAAGTAGCTGTCGTACCGCATTGGCAGGAGATCGAGCTTGTTCCGGCTCGGCCGCGTGGGACGCTTGTCCAAGGAGACGAACTCTCATCCCGACAGATGCACTGGCAAACGTCCCGCGTCGATACACGATGTGCCCCCTGGGAAAGCCAGGTAGATTATGCAGGGTTATGGCGCAGTCCGGCCGGATCTTCTCAAAATTCGGATCACCGATAATCGCACGTGCGCCTGCCCCTGTTTCCTCTGCGGGCTGAAACAATAGCACCACTCGTCCACAGCTTGGTGGCGTGCGATGAAGCAGGGGGGCCAAGCCCGCCACGATGGCCATATGTCCGTCATGCCCACATCGGTGGGCGATGTTCGCTCCTTGAACGAGCCATTGGTTTTTGTCTGCTTCTTCCACAGGAAGTCCATCCAGTTCACACCGAATCATCACCGTTGGCCCAGGATGTTGACCTTCATAGACCGCTGCGATCCCATAACCACCGAGATGGGTCAACAGTTTGTCTGGTGCATAGGAATGCAGAAAATTTGCGATGAGTGTTGAAGTCATGACCTCTGACCCGGCCACTTCCGGACAAGCCGCAAGTGAGCCACGAAGGGTGACTAACATGCCTTCAAGTATGTGGTCATGACGAATGTTCTGCATATTGTGATTTTATGGTGGCAAGGTGTCTCTGTCCACTGGTGCAGATCAGTTGCGTGCGGAGCTTTGGCGAAACGCGGGCTTGTCGAGCCCATGTTGTTTCATCAAAGTGAGATCAGAACAGGGCTTGTGTGAGTCACAGATTGCGCGCAATCGATCAACCTCATAATCCTTGATTCACTTTACGAGGTCGAAATGAGAGCGGAAATAGTCGATGGCTTTTTCAAGGCCTTGCTCCAAGGTCACTTGAGGTTCCCACTTGAGCAGGGTTTTGGCCTTCTCAATATTGGGTCGTCGTACTTTTGGGTCATCGATGGGAAGGGGGTGTTGCGTAATCGTGCTTGATGAGTTGGTGAGTTTGATGACTGTTTGGGCAATATCCATGACGGTGAGTTCTTGTGGATTACCGATGTTGACAGGGTCATGAATTGATCCAATGTTGGCCTGTGTTTTTCCGAAACGTACCGAATCTTGAAATTCTTGATTTTTTCGAAGTTCGTCTGCCGGGGCCTGGAGGAGGGCTACGATTCCCGCGACCAGATCATCGATGTAACAAAAGCTGCGGGTCTGTGACCCATCGCCATACACGGTTAACGGATGCCCTTGTAAGGCTTGCACGATAAAGTTCGAAACCACCCGCCCGTCCTTGGGGCGCATCCGTGGTCCATAGGTATTGAAAATTCTGACGATCCTGGTATCGAGGGCATGAAAGCGATGGTAGGCGGTGGTTAAGGCTTCGGCAAATCGTTTGGCTTCGTCATACACGCCACGCGGACTAATGGGATTGACGTTGCCCCAATAGGTTTCAGGCTGTGGATTGACCAAGGGGTCTCCGTACACTTCGGATGTGCTGGCTAGAAGAAATCGGGCCTGTTTGGCCTTGGCTAATCCCAAGGCTTTGTGCGTGCCTAATGCGCCAACTTTCATTGTGGCGATGGGAAATTCGAGATAGTCTTGTGGGCTCGCCGGAGACGCAAAATGCATGACGGCATCAACAGGTCCATCGACATGAAGGTAATCGCAGACATTGTAGTGAATAAACGAGAAATCCGGATGCCCCATGAGTGCTCCGATATTCTCTGTACGACCGGTGAGGAGATTGTCCAGGCAAATAACTGTATGTCCTTGGTGGATAAGCGTTTCACATAAATGACTTCCTAAAAAACCGGCTCCTCCCGTTAAGAATATTCGCATGCAGTTTCTCCTTCAATTCGCATAAATTCCGTGGTAAGTTTGAATGTACGATAGAACTTGTCCAACGTCCTAAGGGTATTAGATAATACGGGTAGAGTCTATGCCATTTTTACATCATTCTCCCTTCTCTTTTTGTCTGTCTCGGCGCTCCCTGTTTAAGTTAGGGGGTTTAGCTTCGCTAGGGCTCGGCTTTCCTGGATGTGATTTAGGGTCGATGTTTGCCGTGCCTCCACGAGAGACTACATATTTTACCTCGAATGATAAATTTTATACCGTGAATTTCATGGATGCTTCCTACAATTTCACGCGCGACTTGGATGTTGAGCAATGGAAAATGGTGGTCAAAGGCGCGGTGGAACGCCCTGTGGTGATGAAATGGCGTGACCTGCTCAACCGGGAGTCCTTTGATCAGGCGGTGACCCTGATGTGCATTGATACGCTTCCAGGCGGGAGTAGCTTGGGGACCGCCATGTGGCGAGGAATTTCCCTCAAAAAACTTTTGCAAGACATCGGAGCTGATGAAGACACAGCCCGGGATGTAATTTTTCGAGCGGCTGACGGGTATTCCGACAGCATTCCTTTTGCCAGGGCCATGGAAGATGATGTCATGTTGGCCTATCTGATGAATGGGGAAAAACTTCCTAAGGATCACGGCTTTCCGGTTCGCCTGATTGTTCCAGGTCTCTACGGGATTAAAAATGTGAAGTGGATTACGGAAATCGAAGTCTATAACGGGGACTACCTGGGCTACTGGCAACAAAAAGGTTGGACAGATGTTGGGACTATTCATATTTTTTCCCGCATTGATAGCCCGGGTCATTATCAGTCGTTACAAGGCCCTCAACAGCGGTTGCGCGGGATTGCCTACGGGGGACCGGAGAGCATCAGTGAGGTTCAACTCAGTTTTGATCAGGAGAAAACCTGGGTGTCTGCCGAAATCGAACCCCCGCTGTCTCCTTTAACTTGGGTGATCTGGAATTATGATTGGAGACCTCCAAAACCTGGCAAGCACATGGTATTTGTCCGGGCTATCGATACGAAGGGAAAGATCCAAACCTCGGAAATCACGAGACCCCAACCTGCTGGGGCGACGGGTTTGCATTCTATTGTGCTGGACGTGCTGAACGCTTAAAGCGGACTATCAGGCTTCTTAGCCGTCGTGCGAATAGAGAGTTCCTGTAGTTGTTCAAGTGTGACCGGGGAGGGAGCTTCGGTCATGAGGCATTGAGCCTTCTGTGTTTTGGGAAATGGAATGACTTCCCGAATCGATTCTGTCTTTCCGAGCAACATCACCAATCGATCAAGTCCCAGCGCGATGCCTCCATGTGGAGGTGCTCCTGATTCCAGTGCATCCAAAAGGAATCCAAATTTCTCGCGAGCTTCCGTTTTGGAGATATTGAGTAAGTCAAAAACTTTTGATTGGACCTGTGGCGCATGAATCCGAATACTCCCTCCCCCCAATTCGAAGCCATTTAAGACCAAGTCATAGGCTTGCGTTCGAATCTGGAGAGGATCAGTTTCCAAAAGTGGCATGTCTTGTGGGTGAGGGGCCGTAAACGGATGGTGCAGAGCGACAAACCGTTTGGCGGCATCGTCATATTCAAACATCGGAAAGTCTACAACCCACAAGGGTTCCCACCGGTTTTGGTCCACCAATTGTAGCTCCTCCCCCAGCAGCAGGCGAAGGCGGCCTAAGACCTGATGGACGATAGGTGCCTGATCCGCGACAAAAATGAGCAGGTCCCCGGGTTGGGCCGATGGGAGCGCTTCACGTAAGGCTTGAGCATTGAAGAATTTGGCGATAGAGGAATCCAGATTGCCCTCTTCGTTAACTTTGACCCAGGCTAACCCCTTGGCCCCGAATTCTTTTGCAGTATCAATAAGATTGTCTATCCGGTTTCGGGTAAAGTCGTTTCCACCAGGAATGACGAGGGCTTTCACGATCCCCCCGCTTTCCACCGCGCTCCGAAAGACTTTAAAATCACAGGTTGCGGCGAATTGACTCAGGTCTTGCAATTGAAGATCAAAGCGAAGATCCGGTTTGTCGGTTCCATAGCGTCCCATCGCATCCTCAAAAGACAGCCGAGGCAGTGGGGTTGGGAGATCAATGTTCTTGGTCTCTTTAAAGACCAGTCTAACCATATGTTCGATCAGGTTTATGATATCTTCCTGATCGACGAACGACATTTCCACATCGATTTGCGTGAATTCGGGTTGTCGATCCAGCCTTAGGTCTTCATCGCGGAAGCATCGGGCAAGTTGATAATAACGATCCGTTCCCCCGATCATGAGAATCTGCTTGAAGAGTTGGGGCGATTGGGGAAGGGCGAAGAATTCACCTGGGTTGACTCGACTCGGTACGAGATAATCTCGTGCGCCTTCTGGCGTGCTTTTCGTTAAAATCGGTGTTTCCACTTCTATGAATTGATTGGCGTGAAGGTATTGCCGTACGAGATGCGACACCTGACTGCGCAGTTGAAGGAGTGCTTGCATCCTTGGCCGGCGAAGGTCCAGATACCGGTGTTTTAAACGAAGTGTCTCTGAGGTGGTGATGGTATCGTCAAGCGCAAAGGGGAGGGGTTTGGCTTCATTGAGAATGATGAGTGAGGTAGTTCGTATTTCTATGGCGCCGGTCGGGATGTGAGGGTTTGCTGATCCCTCAGGTCGCAGCGTCACCTTACCCGTGACAGTGACGACGTACTCATTGCGCAGACGATCGGCGAGTTGATGCACCGTAGGCTCATGCTCTGAATCAAACACGATTTGTGTGAGTCCGTAGCGGTCGCGAAGATCAATGAACCTCACTCCGCCATGGTCGCGGCGGCTGGCCACCCAGCCTGCCAAGGTCACGGTTTGGCCCACGTGATCTAAGGAGAGTTCACCGCAATGATGTGATCGTTTCAACTGTAGGGTCCTTTCCAACACCTGTCAGCTTATGATGGGAGAACATGAAACCAAGAATACGGAATGCTCAAGTTTTAAACTTGAATCGGCTTTTTGATGTGACGCCTGGTCGGCGGGGCCGTGCTTTGCCGGTTGTGCCAAGAGTCGAGATCGTCTTTTTGCTCCTGGTGGGTTTCGGGCTTCCCTGGCGGGGCCAAAATTGACCCGCGGGTCCCGATTTAGGAAATTTTTCTGTTCTTTTGATCGGCTGACGTTTGGGGAGGTGTGGCCGTGTGTGGCCAGTCGTTCCCGCAGGCGATGGTGCGCTCTTGCTTCTGCTGGGATTCGGGTTTGCCGGGCGTGGGCGCGATGGAGCCGTGGGTCTCGATGTAGGAAATTTTTCCGTTCTCTTAATCGGCGGACGAGTTGGCGTCCATGGTCGTGCTTGGCGGGTCGCTCCCGCAGGCGATGGGGTGTTCTTGCTTCTGATGGAATTGGGGTTTGCCGGGCGTGGCCGTAATTGACCTGTAGGTCTCGATGTGGGAAGTTTTACGGTTCTCTTTATCGGCTCGCGGATAGGCAGACGTGGCATTTCAGGAGCGATGAGTAAATGGCGTAAGTCGTTCGCTTCCTTATCTGTCAAATATCGCGTCTGTCCTGGAGGAAGGGTCCCAAGGTTCAGGGGCCCAAACTGAACACGCTTTAACCGGATGACGGGATGGCCAATTTGCTCAAACATGCGTTTGACCTGGTGCTTGCGTCCTTCATGGATCGTGATTTCCACCCAGGAATTGGCCTGGGCTTTTCCAGCCTTTTTAACTTTCGCGGGAGCTGTGGGCCCATCTTCCAACATCAGTCCATGTCGAAGTTTTTGGATTTCTGGTTCTTCTAAGATGCCTTTAATTTTCACGAGATATGTTTTTTGGACATGGTGCGTCGGGTGAAGGCAGGCTTGTGCAATATCACCGTTGTTGGTGAGCAGGAGTAAGCCTTCACTGTCATAGTCCAATCGCCCAACGGGAAATAACCGGATGGAGGGTTTCGGGACTAAGGCCTTGATCGTCGGGCGACCCGCAGGATCATGCAACGTGGAGATATATCCCAACGGCTTATTGAGCATGAGAAACATATCAGGAGGTCGGGATTTCAGGTGGCGTCCCTCGACCTTTATGTGGTCATGTACCGGGTCTACTTTGGTCCCTAGCGTCATGACTGTTTCGCCGTTGACGGTGACCAGCCCATGTTGGATGAGTTCCTCAGCCTTCCGTCTGGAGGCGATGCCGGAACGGGCGATGACTTTTTGCAAACGGACTGTTTTCTCTGCCTGAGGCATACCTATTCCCATTCGATCGTCGCTGGCGGTTTTGAGCTAATGTCATACACCACGCGATTGATCCCTTGCACTTCATTGATAATCCGATTGGACATTTTTCCCAAAACCTCTGGTGGAATCACGCCCCAGTCTGCAGTCATGCCATCGGTACTGGTGACGGCACGAATGGCAATAACCGATTCGTAGGTCCGTTGGTCTCCCATGACGCCAACGGTTTGGATTGGCAGCAAGACGGCGAACGATTGCCAGATGATTCTTGACAGTCCGGCTCGATCGATTTCGTCTCGGACAATGGCATCCGCCTCACGAAGAATGGCTAAGCGCTGGGCGGTCACGGAACCAATGATGCGAATCGCTAAGCCCGGCCCAGGAAAGGGTTGTCGCCAGACAATGTCCTCCGGCAGACCCAGTTCCAATCCTAATTGACGAACTTCATCTTTAAATAATTCCCGAAAGGGTTCAATGAGTTTGAATTTCATGCGCTTCGGTAAGCCACCGACATTATGATGTGTTTTAATCGTTGCCGATGGACCTTTCACACTCAGACTTTCGATTACATCCGGATAGAGCGTTCCCTGAACGAGAAACCTGACCTTGCCTAAGGATACCGATTCCTGTTCGAAGACTTTGATGAATTGACGACCAATGATTTTTCGTTTGCGTTCAGGGTCTATTGTTCGCCCAAGTGCTGTCAGGAACGCGTCTCCATGGTCGGCAATGCGAACCTTCAGATGGTAGGCCAAATCGAAGGTCGTTTGTAATTGTGCGACTTCATTCTTTCGCATGAGCCCATTGTCAATAAAGAGGCAGGTCAATTGGTCTCCAATGGCCCGGTGAGCCAGGACAGCGGCCACTGTGGAGTCAACTCCCCCGCTCAGTGCGCAAATGACCTTGGCCTTGCCGACAGTCTGCCGGATGTCTGTGACGGCTTGTTCGATGAATGACCCCATGGTCCAGGTTGGCTCACAGTGGCAGATGTGACGTGCAAAGTTTTGAAGAATGGTCGACCCGTGAAGGGTGTGGATCACTTCAGGGTGGAACTGGATACCAAAGAGCTGTTGCGTGTCTTTGGAGGATTTCATGGCGGCGATCGGGGCATGGGCGGTGTGGGCGATTACTTGAAATCCTGGTGGAAGTTGTTGAACCGAATCCCCATGAGACATCCAGACAGGAAAGGCGGTTGCCGGATCGAGGCCAAGAAATAAATTCGTGTTGTCGTCGATGGTCAGATCGGCTCGACCGAATTCTCGATGAGGTGTGGGGTTGACAGTCCCACCACATTGATGCGCGAGCAATTGCATACCGTAGCAGATGCCCAAAATGGGAATGGCGAGATCAAAAATTTGGCTGTCTATTTTCGGTGAATGGGCATGTGTGACACTGGCCGGTCCTCCGGAGAAAATAATTCCTTTGGGGTGATAGTTGAGGATATCCTGAACCGTCGCCTGTGCGGGGAGGATGACAGAGAAAATGTGGAATTCGCGTATCCGCCGTGCGATGAGTTGCGTATACTGCGATCCAAAATCCAGAATGACAATGGTATCGTGGTGCGAGTGCATGAGCGTGCGGGTAAATTCGTCAACGTGGGACCTGAATGACTTTAGGGGAAAAACAGGTCTTAGTCAGTCCGATAATTGGGGGCCTCCTTGGTAATCACCACATCATGGACGTGGGCTTCTCGCAATCCTGCAGAGGTGAGTTGAAGGAACTGAGCGTTCTGTTGGAGTTCTTCAATTGTTCGACATCCGCAATACCCCATTCCTGCCTTTAGCCCTCCGACTAATTGATAGACCATGACCGCCAGATTTCCTTTGTAGGGAACCCGGGCTTCAATGCCCTCAGGGACTAATTTGGAAGATTCTCGGCCTTCCTGGAAGTAGCGATCCTTCCCTCCGAGTTCCATGGCTCCCAGTGATCCCATCCCCCGGTATTCTTTATAGGTTCGGCCTTGATACAACACGGTTTCACCTGGGGATTCTTCAGTTCCCGCAAAGAGTGATCCGATCATCACGCATGAGGCCCCCGCCGCGAGGGCTTTGGTGAGATCTCCGGAATATTTGATGCCTCCATCAGCGATCAAGGGTATCTGGTGTTCTTTGGCGATGGTGGCGCAATCGGCCACTGCCGTCAGTTGAGGGACTCCGGCTCCTGATACAATTCTGGTGGTACAGATTGACCCAGGCCCCACTCCCACTTTAATGGCGTCTGCTCCGGCCTTAATGAGATCGAGCGTGGCCTCGGCTGTTGCGACATTCCCTGCGATGATTTCTAAGTCCGGATATCGAGATTTAATGTCTTTGACTTTGTCTAAGACGCTTTGTGAGTGCCCATGAGCGGTATCGACGACGATCAAATCAATTTCCGCTTTTGTGAGCCGCTCCAATCGTTCGTCGACATCGGCTCCGACTCCCACGGCCGCCCCGACGCGTAACCGCCCGTGCGCATCTTTGCAGGCAAAGGGATATTTGATCTTTTTTTGAATGTCCTTGATAGTGATCAAGCCCTTTAATTCAAATTGATCATTCACCACGAGAAGTTTTTCGATCCGATGCTCATGAAGAATCGCCTGGGCCTGGTCCAACCCAGTGCCTTCCGGGGCGGTAATCAGGTTGTTTTTCGTCATAACCTGAGAAACCTTGAGATCCAGCCGGTTTTCAAAACGAAGGTCTCGATTCGTTAAGATTCCGACCAACTTGCCCTCTTTGGTCACAGGGATTCCAGATATGCGATAGGTCGCCATGAGGTGGTGGGCATCGCGAATCGTATGATCAGGAGAGATGGTGATTGGAGACAAGATCATCCCGCTTTCTGATTTTTTGACCTTATCGACTTCTGAGGCTTGCATGTCAGGGGATAATGCGCGGTGAATAATTCCGATTCCTCCTTCGCGTGCTATCGCAATGGCCAATCGTCCTTCGGTTACGGTGTCCATGGCCGCGCTCAGAATGGGAATATTGATCCGAATATTTCGAGTGAGTTGGGTTGAGGGATCAACCTCAGAGGGGATGATTTTTGAGTGTCGTGGTACCAAGACAACGTCATCAAAAGTGAGCCCTATGCGTAATTGTTTTTCCAACATGCGTGAGACCTTGTATCCGGCAGGGGGGGGGATGAAAAGATCCTCTCCACTACCGAATTGTATATGCGAAAAAGCCTCTCATCATAATTTTCTTTTGAAAGGCAGTCAATGTGCTTCTTGTTATACCTGATGGAGGTCGTTGAGAAAACAATCAGGACTACTCAGGATCGGCAGTTCGATATATGCCGAGGCCGTGGAATCCAGCACGACCCCATGAGTGATGCGAAAGGGTGGTGCCGGTACCCTTTCGCGTCCGTGGTGAATATGTGTGTGTTGTTGTTTCCTTGACTCTGCTAGAGCGACGTGGCTATTCGGCTGCTTCAGGAATAAAGGCCATCGTTTCTTCTTCTTGGAAATGATCTTCGGCTTCTTCTGCCGGCATGAATTCTTGAACTCGCATATTTCCGCTATCCACCGAATAGACGTGCCCTCTGGAGTCGACCCCAAGCCCATAGGGAAAGTTGAATTGGCCATCCTGGGAGCCAAAGCCACCCCATTGGGTGATAAAATTTCCGTCTCGATCAAACTTTTGGATGCGTTGGTTTCCGGTATCACTGACAAACACGTCGCCTGATTCGTCTACCGTCACACCCCAGGGTGATCGGAATTGTCCCGGTTCTTGTGCCTGAGCGCTGCTGGCATGGCCAGGCCCAATGCCTCCGCCCCACCTGGTGAGTAATTGGGGGAGGACGTTTGAGCTGGTATCGAATTTTTGAATTCGGTGATTGCCCATATCAACGACGTAGACGGTTCCATCTGTTTGATCCACCGCAATGCCTCGCGCAAAATAAAACTGACCGTCTCCGTTCCCAAAGCTTCCCCACTGCATGATAAATTCCCCGGATTCATCAAACTTTTGAACCCGAAAGTTGGCACTATCCACGACATACAGGTACCCGCGGACTCGGTCGACGGCCACCCCCCATGGAGCATTAAACTGTCCCTCGCCGTTACCACGAGATCCGAGCTTCATCATATAATGGCCTAACTTCCCATCAAATTTTTGAATACGATGGTTATTGGTGTCGGCCACATACACATTGCCATTCCCATCGCATGCGAGGCCAGTTGGGTTATTGAAATTCCCATTTGCCGCTCCAAAATTTCCCCATAGCAGGATGAAATTGCCAGTTCGGTCGAATTTCTGGATGCGATTGTTCCCGTTATCAACCACAAATATGGCCCCTTGGCGATCAATCGTCAATCCGTAGAGAGGGCTAATAAATTCTCCGCCATGGAGGAGGGAGGCTCCACGGCCTGGTTTGCCCCACTTCGCGACACAAAGGTATCCGGACGTATTGAGAAGGATATTGGTGCTGGCAGGAACAGAAACATTGTTATTAGCGTCTTTAAACCAAACGTAAACGGTTTTGGTGCCATCCGCTGGCGAGGTTGTAAAAGGAATCGTGGCTCCAAATTTTTGTTCAGGCTCCACCTCAACCCAACCAGGCATGGTTCCGCTTGGGGTCATGGGATTTTCAGAGATGAAATAGGCAGCCACGCCGCTATCTACGTCTTTAGCTGATATGGTGGCGACCATGTCAGGACTATTGGTCATGTAGGCCCCATGATTTAAGACGATATCAGGATTTTGCGGTGCCGAGATGTCGATCAGAACCGGAATAGCGGTCTGTTCTTCGGAAAGCTGGGTTTCTGCGTCTTCTTCAGTGACCGAGGTCATGGCATAAAAATATGCCGTGTTATTTGTGAGGCCACTATGAATATAGGGGGTGGTGACGCCTTCAATCTTCGTGGAGGTATCTGCAGAGAGACCCGGTTCGGTACTAAAATAGAGGTTGTAGCTGACGGCATTGGAAACTTCGAGCCAACTAAGGATGTTTTCCGTATCTCCAGGTTTGACGGCAAGATTGATGGGGGCAGTAAGATCGCTGGCTACCCGTTTTTCTTGTTTGCCTCGATTGAGTTCTTCTTCAGTTGGGGCAAATTTGGTTAAACGGTGGTTGCCGCTGTCTATCACATACACGTATCCCTCTTTGTCGACCGCAATTCCTGATGGGAAATTCAACTGTCCTTCGGTTAATCCACGATTCCCCCATGAGGTGAGATAGGTTCCGTTTGAATCAAATTTTTGGACACGGTGATTTCCACTGTCGACGATATACACATATCCTAACGGGTCACAAGCGACTCCCCACGGGGATTTGAATTGGCCAGGGGCATTCCCTTCTTTCCCCCACTTCAGGAGAAAGTTGCCGCGTGCATCAAACTTTTGAATCCGATGGTTCCCTTCATCGGCAATATAAATATTCCCGACAAAGTCGACTGCGAGGCCGCGAGGATAAAAGAAGGCGCCGTCATATCCTCCGTCACGCCCCCACTTGAGCACAGGGGAGCCGTCCGGCAGAAATTTTTGAATTCTGGCATTGCTGGTATCCGAGACAAACAGGTTGCCCTGGGAATCAGTGGTAATGCCCCAAGGGACATCAAATTTGCCGGCTTCCGCCCCTCGCCAGGCAAAACCAAATTTCCCCCATGCGTTGATAATATTTCCTTCGGAGTCAAATTTTTGGATGCGATTGTTCCCGCTGTCGGCAACATACACATCTCCCTCCGGGGAGGTGGCGATGCCACGGGGGTAGTAAAATTTCCCTTCGGTTGAATCGGGTTCGTCTCCCCAACGCGCGAGAAATTTTCCAGATCGGTCAAATTTCTGAATCGAATGATTATCTGTGTCGCCGACATAGATATTCCCGTCTTTATCAACGGCAATGCCGGTTGGTGATTTGAATTCTCCATCGTCGACGCCTTCACACCCGATTTGCATCACCGAGAGGTAGGGTGAGGGAATGGACATCACCTCTTCAGACAAGAGACTTTCGCCTTCTTCCGTGACGACAGAGATGGCATAGTGGTAACAGAAGTTATTGGCTAAATCGTTATGTTCGTAAGGAGATTTCGCTCCTTCAATACAATTGGCTTTCTCTTTTGTTATCCCAACTTTCGGGATGAAGTCATCTTGGGATGCAATGGGGCGGGATAAATCGCACGGTTTAATCTGAACCCCTTTGGTGGTCATGAAGTAAATGTTGTAGTACAGCGCTTGCGGAACAGGATCCCAGGTGATGGTAATACGCGTATGATCAGGGATAGCCCGAATGTTGGCTGGTGCCGGAGGGAGATTGTCATCCTGGTTTTGTCCTGCTCCCCAGTCCTCCCCTCCACTTTCTACGGTCGACATGTTTCGATAGAACGGATGTCCATAAAATAAGGCATCGAGAAGTTTTGTCATACTGTTCCCCTGAAACTGATGAATCAGTTGTGCGAAATTTGTAAATTTTTGAATAAATACAATGACTTACGCGAAAAGTCTACCAGGAGAAAAAGAGGGAAGTCAAGGAGAGGCCGGCGGACCATTCAGCCTTCCAGGACGGCTAGTCACAGTCGAGGAATGTCAGACCCAGAAACCATTCTTACCATTCTAAGGAGAGAAGTTGAGGCATAGAGGCCAAAATCTTCACACCTTTCCGGATCCATGAGGAGGAATGCGATGGAAATTCGCCAGTTATTTAAGAGGGTTGGCCAATTGCTGATTTTGTGACGTTTGCTGCCTGCGGTCCCTTTGCTCCCTCTACTAGGTCAAACTCTACGGACTCCCCCTCTTTCAGGGATTTAAATCCGTCTTCTTGAAGAGCGGAATAATGGACAAACACATCCTGCCCCCCTTCAACTTGAATGAATCCAAAACCTTTTCGATCATTAAACCATTTTACCGTTCCCTTACTTCGCATGATGACCCCTCCCCGTTAGAGTTCTCGTGGATATATATTACAAAATTGATGGTGCGTGATTAAATAAAAATAAAAGCCGAAAAAGGATTCCATTCCTCTCTCGGCTTCACAGCGTAATATTCTTCTCACTTCTCTTTAACCTTTACAAAAACGGGAATGATGTAGCACAGTTTGCAAAATCTGTCAATGAATGACAGGAGTAAATTCATTCCATACTATTCTCCTGTTAGACTGATTTTACGGGGTATTTTTGGAAATGGCTGTGGGTAATCACGATCGTCAGCCGACATTTCGCGTCTCTTCCACCTAATTTGTGTTGTCTAAGACCTTGATCAGACTTCTCGATCGGTACATATTTTTTGAGCTGCTTCCCCCGTTTTTGACCAGTCTGACGGGACTGTGTTTCATCATTTTTACCAAGGAAATGTTCCG
>Ga0224497_10001379_pt1 | contig 15510 bp, 12 predicted proteins | sample SF_Jul11_sed_USG_4_FD_167970 | JGI IMG/M metagenome (GOLD analysis project Ga0224497, IMG submission 167970) | Sediment microbial communities from San Francisco Bay, California, United States - SF_Jul11_sed_USGS_13 | ecosystem: Environmental > Aquatic > Marine > Sediment | place: USA... | reverse complement strand
TTTTTCTCCAACGGTAGGGATATGACCTAGTTCTTCAAGGATCAGTCCGCTAATGGTATTTTGTTCGTCGTCTAATTCGACATCTAAGAATTCATTGATTCGCCTGACTTCCGTCCGGCCATCAACTAAAATCTGATTTTTCCCGGTTCGTTGAATCCATTCTTCGTGAAGGTCCCCTTCATCCAAAATTTCTCCCACGACTTCTTCTAATAAATCTTCCACCGTAACTAATCCCACGACGCCCCCAAATTCATTCACCACCAGTGCGATGTGTCGTTTTTCCTTTTGAAATTGTTTTAACAGTTCATCCGCTGGCTTCGTGCCTGGAATAAAAAGCGTGGGCTTAGACAATTCGTTAAGTCGCCGTTGGGTGTGTCCTTGGGCGAGTTCCATGAGAGCATGGCTGCGATAAAGAATACCGGTAATATTATCCGGGTTTCCATCATGAATGGGTATGCGGGAATATTTGGCTTTATAGAGTTCCTGGCGAGCCCCTTCCAGGGTTTGAGTTCCGTCTAACATGAACATATAGATCCTGGGGGTCATAACATCTTCAGCCGTCACGTCGTTGAACTCGAAGACATTTTTAATCATTTTCACTTCATCGGTTTCGAGGACCCCGGCTTTGCCTCCCGCATCAAGCATGATCTTAAGTTCTTCTTCTGTAATAAACGGGACGGTTAAGCCGCGCCCACCGGTCAGCTTGAGGATGAAAGGTTCCAAGAAATAGAGAAATGGGAAGAATACTTGTTCTAGCCAATAAATAGGGTAGGCCAGAATCTGGACGGCGGTTTCTGCATATTTGGCACAGAGCGTTTTGGGGACGATTTCACCAAATAACAAGACCATAAAGGTCAAAAGCCCCGTGGCCACGGCCACGGCCTCGGATCCAAACAACCGAATGGCGATTAACGTGGCCAACGAAGCGGCCATAATATTGACGAGATTATTCCCAATAAGGATTGTCGAGAGGAGGCGTTGCGGATTAGAGCGCAGCTTGAGGGCCATTTTGGCCCCTTTGTGGCCTTCATCGGCCAATGTTTTTAGGCGGGATTCGGTGATGGAGAAGAAGGCGATTTCCGCCCCTGAGAAAAATGCTGACAGTCCTAGACAGATAAGGACAGCAAGAAAATCCATACGTGGATTACCGTACTCCAGCAGGGCAAGTGCAGGAGATCGTCCTTGAAGTTGCGACTAGATCAGAAAATCGAGATATGGGGAAGAAAGGTATCAGAAGATGTGAAGAGGGATTAATAGTTTGGTCAAATAATTCATCGACGAGGCGATGTCTTGACCCATCAGTTTCCATGTAAAAATTAGGCTACCATAGGCTCGGGGATTAAGGCAACGATTTTAGAGGGCAGTCAAAATTTCGGTTTAATTTTCAATTAGTTAGAAGTAAGAAGCCTTGGTTTAACTCCCCATTTTTTCTTCAATACTTGTGCAATGGTGTGGGCGGTTTCCCTTGAGTCAAAGGAACCAATTTGGACTCGATGCCATTTTCCCGAAGGCAAGGTGACCGTTTTGACCCGTACGTGATCAAAGTCGTAGGCCAGTCGCTCACGAAGTGTCATCGCTTCCGTTAGGGAGGTAAATGCCCCGGCTTGCACCCAGAAATGATTGGGTTGCGATTGAGTTGGATTTGAAGCCTGTGATCTATTCATTACAGTAAGGGTTACCTCAGCCGTTCCTTCTCCAATCATCCTCAATTCCCTTGCAGCCGCATACGATAAATCAATGATTCGCCCCTTAATAAATGGGCCTCGATCATTAATCCTCACCGTCACCGTCTCTCCGGTTCCCACTTTTTTGACCTGAACCCATGTTTCAAATGGCAGGGTTTGATGAGCCGCTGTTAATGCCCACATATCATAGGGTTCGCCACTTGCTGAAGGTTTCCCATGAAAGCTTGGCCCATACCAGGACGCTATCCCCCGTTGGGGCTGATCCATAGGAAGGGAAAGCGTTTTGGGGTAATTCCCCTGACATCCGGCAATCAGAAATACCCCCACAATCAAGCCAATTCGTCCTATGGAAACGGTGCAAAAATAATTCATACGGCAGGTGTCGATTTTCAAAGAGAAGAATGGCATCTGAATTAGAGTACCATAAGAACATCAAAACGAAATCTTGGCGAGAGAACCGGTTAGGAATTTTGATCAATTGTGCGGCGATCGATATATCGATAGCATTGCCGATTTAAGACGGGGAAAACCGAAAAAATAGGGGTACCAGTTGGGAGGAGTGCACTATCAACACCCGGATTAAGGGCCAGGTGCAAATTAATAAAATTAAAACTCAAGCCTTCTTGCCAAGGTTGAGAGAGATTTTGCACATACGATTCGACTTTGTCAGAAGCATAGGAACGGGTCATCAACCCAGCCCCCCCTTGCAGTCCGAATTCGGCGAGATCGGGGGCCCCTTGGATAAGAAGAGACACAATGGCCGCATCAAACCAGACTTTGACGTTGCAACTGACTTGAATAAAAGGCCCTAAGCTTCCGGTATGCTCCAGTATGGCCATGGGATAAGCCAACTCAGGCGGGAGAGAGGGATTGTTCTCAGAAGGGTGCTGTGGAAATTCAGGATCCTTAATCGCTGATACCGATACGAAAACTAGGTTGGGATCTTGAAGGTCGACATCTAGGACTTGGCCATCATGGTAGCTGCATAATTTTCCCATCTCATACCGTAAAGGGTAGGAATAGCCCATCTTTCCATAAAAAATCCTGATCCCACCTTCTAACGGATCCTCTGGACTCCGACTGATTTTCAAATCAAAGGGCAAGAGTAAATGGAAGGCGTTGGTTCGTGCATTCATGAATGGCGCACAGGCTCCTGGAAATTCTTTGTGAATGGAGACATTATCGGGTTCAAATTTTTTCGGAGCCCCACCAAAGTGCTGGGCAGTTTTTGCCTCTTTGGTTAACCGATATTTCTCTTGGTAATAGCTCGAGGCGCGCTTTTGTGCCGTCTCTAAAAAATATTCTGGAAAATCAGTTTCAACGATCAAGTTCTGCCGGTCCAAGGCCTGAGGGCGAGAAACCTTCATAGCTTCGCTATATCGCTCCAAATCGCTTTGAGTCTTTTTAATGAGGTGTTCAAGGTCTTGGCTCAATTCGGGATGATCATACCGTGTGTCTGGCAATAGTTGGCGAGCTTTTTGCAATAATTCTAGTTTCATTGTGTACCGTTTAGGCTCGGCAGAAAATACCGTGGCGGTCGCCATCAATAAATTAAATTGTTCTTCAGGAAGAAGGCCCAATTGTTTAAGATCATGTTCTTTGACAAAGGCTAACGCCAATGGACCAAAAGCTTCTTCTTGGCGAAGATTGAGAGTGAGGAGATAGTTGAGATAGGCCCTGGCTTCTTCGTGTGTCATAGTAAAACCCCTAAAAAGTCTGGCATTCTAAGCCAACTTTTGTAATGGGGCAAGTTTTGGCAACGATCTTTATAAGAGAAAACACATTCTGCGTAAGAAGTGATGGGTGTGATATGATCTAAAATAGAAAGAGGTGGCTCTGCATGAAAGGCATTTCCGGTAAAATGAACCATCTATTGAGCCTCGTGTGGTGTTTGGCTTGTTTATGGGTTGGGCTGTCTGGTGTCCCAGCGGCAGCGGAGGGTGGCGCTGGCACCAATGCGGCGGCTTCTACCCCTTCAACTGATAGCGGTCTCTCGACTGATAACCTTCAAAAACAAATTACGGATTTAGACGGGCAAATCCAAAAATTACGAAAACAAAGTTTGGCATTGCAAGAAAAGACTCGGGAGAAACTTCAAGCTCAATTGGATGGCCTAAAGCAACAACGAGACACCTTGATTCCCCGCATTGAAAAGTTGCGTGATAATAGTGAAACGGCCTGGCAAGATATTAAGGAAAATATCCAAAAAGCCATTGAAGACTTAAAAACTTCAGTTGATACCATGGAGAAATAAATCTTCTCCGGTCCCCTCCCTTCTCCTATTGAATCCTGGTTTTTCACAGTATTCACAGTCCTTAGAGCCTATGGGATTATTGCATTCTTTCCTCTGAGGCTTGCATCAGGGGTGCATGCTTTTTACACTTCGTCTCTATGATACAACCCTCGCTCGTTCGACACACAGAACAGGTTTTGGAATGGCCGCAGTTACTGGATGCGGTGGCTCAAAAAGCGTCCTCAAGTATGGGGGCCGAACTGTGTCGTGTTCTTTCTTTCGCCACACAGATTGATCAAGCACAGGTGCAACAACAGGAAACATTTGAAATGGTTCAGATGCTGGAAGGGGACTCTCCACTCTCCCCCTTAAATTTTCCAGATATTCGTTCCCACCTGGGAAGAGCCGCGAAGGGTGGGTTATTGGAAGGTCTGGAATTGAGAGATATTTCCCTGGTGTTGTCCATGAGCCAGAATACGAAACGATGGTTGGAGGGGCATCAGGTCGTCTGTCCTACCGTGAGTGCCCGGGCCATCAACATTGTAGAACTGACTTGGGTTGGGCACACTCTCGATCATTGTGTTGATCCGCAGGGGCAACTCCGGGAATCTGCTAGCCCCCTTCTTCAACAACATACCAAAAAAAGCCAGAGTCTTCGGCAAGCCATGCGGCGGCGGTTGGAGCAGTTGGTGTCTTCACAGCAATATGAAGAACGGTTACAGGGCCAGTATTTTGCTGAACGTGAAAATCGGTATGTTATTCCCGTCAAAGCTGAACGACAGCATGAAGTCGATGGCATAATTCACGACATTTCAAGTAGTGGCGCCACGGTTTTCATTGAGCCTCGAAATTTAATCGAATTGAATAATGCCATAAAATTTGCTGATCTGCAGGTAGCTCAGGAGACTCGTCGAATTCTCCAAGATCTTTCCGATACGGTGGCGGAAAACGTCGCCCCTATCCAGGAAAATATTCAACAGTTGGCTGAGTTGGATGCCCTGGTGGCCAAGGCACGGTTCAGTAGAACAATTGAAGGACACCCGGTTCAACTTCATCAACATCATCGGATCCATCTCATCCAAGCCAAGCATCCACTTTTGGTCTTGACAAAAAAACATGTGGTGGCCAACACGGTACATCTGGATCAAGGCATCCATACCTTAATTATTTCGGGACCTAACGCGGGAGGGAAGACCGTCACTTTGAAACTGGTCGGGTTGTTTGCCCTAATGGTGAAAGTGGGCCTCCTTCCGCCGTGCGCCCAGGATTCGGAAATGGTCTTTTTTGATCGGGTCTATGCCGATATTGGGGATACGCAGGATCTCAACCGTGATCTCTCCAGTTTTTCTGGTCATATTCTCTCGCTGATCGCCTTATTGGAAACCCTTCAATCACAGAAGTCCGCCTCGACTCATTCTTCCCTGGTGTTATTGGATGAAGTCGGGAGTTCCACCGATCCCATTGAAGGAGCCGCTTTAGCTGAAGCCATCTTACATCGTTTGAGTGATCTAGGGTGTATCAATATTGTCACCACCCATTATCCCTCATTAAAAACGCTCACCTATCGAAATCCACACGTGCGAAATGCCAGCCAAGAATTTGATCTAGAAAGTCTCTCGCCCACCTATCGGCTGATAGATGGAATTCCCGGTGGCTCTTCGGCCTTGGATATTGCGAGTCGATTGGGATTGGAATCGGAAATTCTTCACCAGGCGCGTGGCTTAATTCAGCGCGAAGATCAGGATCTGGATCATGTGTTTCAACAGCTTCAACAGACGTATGCACGATTGGAAGAGGAACGAGCACAGGCCCAGACTCGACATCTTGAAGCCCAGCGGATGTATGAAGAAGCCAATGCCCTACGAGAGCAGCTATCCATACAGGAACGAGAAGAGCGCCAACGACATCGCAAGCAATGGCAACGGGAATTTTCCAAAGCACAACGCCAAGTCAACGCCATCATTGAAACGCTCAAAAAAGAAAAGACCCTAAGTCAGGTGCAAGCGATGCGGCGATCAATAGTTTCTATCGACCAAGGCATCAAAGAACAATTGCCCCTCGCAGGGCTTGGCCCCTCCCGTGATCCCAAAGCCGGTGATATGGTGGAGATTGACGAGTTGGGCACCATAGGTATTCTGCAAGAAGATCCCTTAGGAAAAAAGCAAGTCTCGATTCGTGTGGGTGCGCAGACCATAAAAACATCACCATCAGGGATACAGATCGCCTCACCATCACGCACAAAGATTAAATCCAAACCTTCAACTCTGCAAGTTTCCCATGGTTCTTCTCTCGTCTCATCTACCTCTTCGAAGAACACCGGATTCTATCAACAGGAACACGATCTCCGAGGCATACGGTTGGAAGATGCCTTGGAGCGGACTATCGCCGCGCTCGATCAAGCCCTTTTGGACCAGGCTAAATATGTGAAGATTATTCATGGGCAGGGCTCTGGGGCCTTAAAGACGGGCATTCGAGAACTTTGTCAAGCGTCACCCTATACAAAAAATTATCGTGCAGGGGATCCAGCTGAAGGTGGAGACGGCGTGACGATTATTGAATTGCGGTAGAAGGCGTAGCCGTTGGGGGCGGTTGGTTATAAAAGGCGATTTCGGCATTTCGGATAAATCCCTCGTATTTTGGACGCCGAGTGGGACTTCCTTTTGTTATATTCAAAAATTCTTCTTGGCTTAATGAGGCCAATTGCGATAACGGAGGATGGAGTGTCCATGATCGGGGTTGAAAATGAGGTTCAAATGTAGGTTTGGCATTGACGTTGAAGGGACAAATATCCAGGCAGTCATCACATCCAAAGATTCGATTCCCCATTTTTTTTCGCAGTTCAGGGGCAATGTCTGTCAATGCCCCACGATGTTCGATGGTGAGATACGAAATACACCGCTCGGCATCCAACTGATATGGTTCAACAATCGCACCAGTTGGACAAGCTTGAATGCACAAGGAACATGATCCACAGAGGTCCGTGAAAGGCTCATCCGGTTCCATCTCTAAAGTCGTCAAAATCTCTCCTAACAAAAGCCATGAACCATACTCGTTCGAGACCAAATTAGTGTGTTTACCAATCCAGCCAATCCCTGCTTCTTGGGCCCAGGCTTTCTCCATTATGGGCCCAGTATCGACATAACTGCGTGTTTGAATTCCGTGGGTCAGTCCTTGAATAAAATCCTCTAATTGTTTTAATCGGGTTTTCATGAAGTCATGATAATCGTTTCCCCAGGCATAGCGTGCAATTCGTCCCGCTTGATGAGTCTCATCCGGCATGTGATCCGTGAAATAATTCATTCCCACCACAATCATCGATTGGCAACCTGGAAGCACTTTGGTGGGATTTGAGCGGCGCTTAGGGTCTCGCTCCATCCAAGTCATCGTGCCGTGAAAGCGTTGATCCAACCAACGTGTTAATCGATTCAATAAGCGCTGAGATAGGGGTAATGGAACTGGATCTGGAGTATTGGGTTCTGATGACGGAAGAATGTTTGAGCGAGGAGGCACAACATGGGTAACCCCTACGGCATCAAAGCCTAATGCCTTTGCATGAGCTTTAATCTGGCTGACAAGAGCCGCCGATGAGGCCATCTAGTCGACGTGTCCGTCTTTTTGAAAAAGGCTATTTAGGTTGAGGAATGGCGGGACTTGCAGAAGGAACATTATCTGCACAATTAAACATGACCGTAAATCTTCCTGTACATTGTTCCGTCTTACAGGCTTGGCAGGTCCCCACAATGGAGGTTTTCCAATCAGTTTTTTCAGCGTCAAACTGACAAGATGTGGCGCCACCTTTAGAAGCCTCTGCCCAGGGTTCGTCATAGCCCGGGAACTGAGCCACGGTACATCCATTGAGAATCGGTACATGGCATTCGGCCTTTTTCTCATCTTTGGCCATACCAATGGTGCAATTAGACTCGGTCCGGGATTGAGACTCAGCGGCTCCTGCAGGTTCAACGATGGGCCCCATGCCATTTATCAAGAGAATTCCAAAACACAGCCCAATAAGGTAACGAGAAATAGAAAAAGTTTTTATGAGTGAAATGTTGTGACGATGATTCATGGTGACCTACTTTACAAAGAATAAATAAAATTGCCGTATTCAGGCTTGTTAGAATACGTCCTTTCCTTATACCACAAGAGAGAAATAGGCTGTCAAAAATTCCTTCTCTTTAATGGGGTGTCCCCAATTCTTCAAATTGCCTCATGACTTCGGTTTCCCACAACTGCTGGGCGTCAAGATTTAACCCATGGTTGGTGTCGGTATCATATTGAAGATTCAGCCTTTGTGCGACTAATTTCGTCAATTCCAACATTTTCCACAAATCATCTTCCTTTGCTATGGATTCATTAGCTTGTCGCACAACCAAACAACTAATGAGGAAATGAAGTTGTTCATGGGCCAGTAAATATTCAGACATACGCCAAAGAGTAGCATTCTTGGGGTCGATAAGGTCTGGTTTCACCCAGGAATGTTCATAATCAAAAGCCATCGAGAGGCGATGCTCCGAGGGATGGTTTTGAAAACGAATCGCCGTTTCAGCTCCCCGTTGGTCAATGGGCACCCGAGGCGTAAAATCGGTCCATTGTAAAAGCCTATTGGGTTGGCAAGAAGGGGAAGGGGAAGGATCATGAATCCACGTAAGGGTAGGGGCACAACTAGTAAAAACCATGCACAGGCCCAAAATTGAAATCCCATTCCGTGACATGAAGAATTATGAATGCATTAAGAGTGAGTCGAATAATTCAGATTATATCGAACGGGTTAATGAAAAGTGACAAAAAAAAACCTGGAGGGCTGAACCCTCCAGGTTTTTCCATTCTTTACCCCTGCGAGCAGGGAAATTACATCATTCCGCCCATGCCACCCATTCCGCCCATGCCATGGTCATGTCCACCCATAGCTGGTTCTTTCTTTTCTTCCGGAATATCAGTGACCATGACTTCTGTGGTGAGCATCAGCCCCGACACACTCGACGCATTTTGTAGGGCGCAACGAGCTACCTTGGTTGGATCGATCACGCCGACCTCAACCATATCCACAAATTCACTCGTGCCGGCATTATACCCGCGATTACCAGTTTCCGCCCGCACCTTCTCCACAATGATGGAGCCTTCAGCCCCCGCATTGATGGAGATTTGCCGAATAGGTTCTTCCAAAGCTCTTTTAACAATATTGACGCCAACCTGTTGGTCATGATTGAGCTTTAAACTATCTAAGGCAGGGATGCAGCGAAGCAAGGCCACACCGCCGCCTGGGACAATGCCTTCTTCCACTGCCGCTTTCGTGGCATGAAGGGCATCTTCCACACGAGCTTTCTTTTCCTTCATTTCGGTTTCAGTCGCGGCGCCAACATTGATGACGGCCACACCGCCCACCATTTTGGCCAATCGTTCTTGCAATTTTTCCCGATCATATTCAGACGTGGTTTCTTCAACTTGAGTTTTTATTTGCTTCACACGTCCTTCGATCCGTTTGGGATCACCAGCACCTTCCACGATCGTGGTGTTGTCTTTGTCAATGTTAACTCGTTTCGCCCGGCCTAAGTCGGTGAGTTTCACTGATTCAAGCTTTAAGCCAACCTCTTCGGAAATCACTTGACCGCCCGTTAGGGTGGCAATATCTTCCAACATGGCTTTTCGTCGGTCACCAAAGCCCGGGGCTTTGACCGCTGCGACGTTCAACGTGCCACGTAATTTATTCACGACCAGCGTGGCCAATGCTTCACCTTCCACATCTTCGGCAATGATGACGAGCGGTTTCCCCATTTTTGCTACTTGCTCCAAAACGGGAAGCAAGTCCTTCATTGCGCTGACTTTTTTTTCAACGATAAGCAGGAAGGCATCTTCCATCGTGGTTTCCATACGGTCTGCGTTCGTCACAAAGTACGGGGAAATATATCCACGATCAAACTGCATACCTTCTACGACATCCAATGACGTAGACATGGATTTGGCTTCTTCCACCGTGATGACGCCATCTTTACCCACCTTGTCCATGGCTTCAGCGATCAAATCACCAATCGTATGATCATTGTTGGCTGAAATCGATCCAATTTGGGAAATTTCTTTTTTTGATTGGCAGGGCTTGCTGATTTTTTTGAGTTCTTCGATGATGACCTCTACGGCTTTGTCGATGCCTCGCTTAATTTCCATGGGGTTGCCGCCGGCCGTGATATTTTTCACACCTTCCCGGAAAATAGCCTGAGCTAAAACGGTGGCTGTGGTGGTTCCATCACCCGCGACATCGCTGGTTTTGCTTGCCACTTCTTTCACGAGTTGAGCCCCCATATTTTCATAGGGATCTGATAATTCGATTTCTTTGGCGACGGTCACACCGTCTTTGGTGATCGTGGGGGCACCAAATTTCTTGTCCAAAATGGCATTTCGCCCTTTGGGGCCTAGGGTCGCCTTCACGGCATTGGCCAATTTATTCACGCCTTGAAGAATCGAAGCACGTGCCTGTTCACTGTATTGTAACTGCTTAGCCATACATGTCCTCCTTAGAAAATCATCTGTAAATGAATTTTTAATTGATTGGTTATGTTGTCAATGTCGGCAGGGTTAATCTTCAAACACACCCAAGATGTCTTCTTCTTTTAAGATCAAACAGTCATCATTCTCAATTTTAATCTTCGTACCTGAATATTTGTCGAATAACACTTGATCCCCAACTTTCACGTTTTCGACGTCAGCTCCGGCAGCCGCAATTGTTCCCCGTTGAGGTTTTTCTCTGGCCGAATCTGGGACATAAATGCCTCCGGCCGTTCGTTCTAGTTCTTCCGTGTACGTCACAAATACTCGATCTCCAAGGGGACGAAACCCTTTAGCACTAGTTCCTTTTGTTTCTTTTTTTTCCTTCGTGGCTGCCATGCTTACCTCCTTCAGTGGTTTGTGGCCTGATTGATGAAAAAATTGGATTACGATTCCTTTTTGGGACTGCTTGCCTATGAGCTTGCGCACAGACACGCTTCTTGACTGGAAATCCAGATAAGTCTCGTTACATTGAAGTCAAGAGGGGTTATTCGAGATTTTTCCGAACTACTTGTATTGAAAGATAGTGAAAAGGAGAAACGGTAAGGATGTTGGTTGCGAGGCGTTTTGAGGGAAAAGGAAAAATAAATCAGTGTAACTACGTATTAAGCAATTCAAAGTCATGGAGGTCTTTTTTCATAAACTCGCGTAACTTCTTAATAATTTTGGCTTCAATCTGCCTGCTACGTTCCTTGGTAATCGAATATTTTTTTCCTAAATCTTCTAGTGTCACTGGGGTCTCCGATAACATTCGATTCCGGAGGATATCCTCTTCACGTTCAGTGAGAGTTTTGGCAAACTCGGCGAGTTTCTTCCGAAAAAGGAGCCGAAGTTGGGTTGTGCCAAGTTGATCGTCAACCGGGGTTTGAATAGCTGGGAGTAAATCATGAAAGGTCCCTTCACCATCTTCGGTCATCGGCTGATCTAAGGATAATTCCCAACTGCCTAAACGTTGATCCATTTCGACCACGTCCCGTTCGCGAACATTGAGACGATCAGCTAATAATTTGGGGTCTGGGATATAGCCTTGTCGTTCGAGTTTGGCCTTCTCCCGACGCAAATTATAGAACAGCCGACGCTGTTCTTGTGTAGTACCAATTTTGACCAATCGAAAGTTATTTAAGAGATAGCGCAATACAAACGCCCGGACCCACCAGGCTGCATAGGCGTAGAAACGGACATTTTTAGTGGGGTCAAATTTCTTCATGGCCTGTAGTAAGCCCACGTTTCCTTCTTGGATTAAATCCATTTGATCAAGACCAGCTAACCCATATTCAGAGGCAATTTTCACGCACACTCGCAAATTGGCTAAAATAAGCTTGACCGCAGCCTCTCGTGTGCCAAGTTGTTGATATTCATGGAAGAGTTGAAGCTCTTCTTCTTTTGAAAGAAACGGATACCGCCGGATTTCAGCAAGATAGCGGCTCAACGTCGTTGTGGGTGTGAGTGCCGTGGACAGACTTTCCCAGGAAGCATCTTCCTTTGTATCCTCTTCTTCTCCGTCTTTGGGATTTTCGTCAAGTAAAATTTCAATCGGCGATAATTCGTCTGTCATATTGTCGAATTCTTTAGCCGAATCAACAGAATCTGACTCATGCGCCTGGACATCAATTACTTCAGGGTTATTTTTCTTTGAGGGTTTCATTTGCGTGTGATATGAGAGAATCGTCCTTATTTCTTAGTTTGAATTTAAGGTTATTGTAATGAATTTTACGTCTATGACCAAATCCTATTCTCGAAAACATTTAGTCGGGGTGCTGTCTTTGATGTTAATAAAGAAGTGAGTTTCTTTCCTCGGTTGTCCCCACAAACCAAAATTTCTATAGAGAAAAAGCCAAGACACCGCGTATAGTTAAGGGTTCAGAATGTGTATTTCTTGAAGAAGATGAGATTTCCATGTTGAGTCAACGATGCTGAAGGAAGGGTGGCAGGCTCTTTGTTCCGGCCATTGGCCGAGTTTACTGGGGGCTTGGTTACATTTTGAAGTGAGCTTTATGGTGTGGCTGCTCATTGGCGCTCTGAGCATCCCCATTTCCGAAGAATTCGGCCTGACAGCTGTCCAAAAAGGACTTTTGGTCGGAATCCCGTTATTGGGTGGTTCCTTACTTCGTATTGTGATTGGACCTTTAGGGGACTGGGCCGGAGCCAAAACCGTTGGATTAGCCATTTTAGCCCTTGAAGCGGTTGCTCTCTTACTTGGATGGCAATGGGGAAACACCTTTGGAGAAATATTGTTTGTTGGACTTATTTTGGGGATTGCCGGCGCAAGCTTTGCTATTGCCTTACCCTTAGCCAGCCAAGCCTATCCTCCGGCTCATCAAGGATTGGCGATGGGCGTGGCGGCAGTGGGTAATAGTGGAGTCCTTCTCGCTTCATATTTTGCTCCACGTTTAGCAGCCATGTTTGGCTGGCATCAAGTCTTCGCACTCATGCTCATTCCGGTAGTCGCAACAACAGGAGCGTTTTTCTGGTTAGTTCAGCCAGCTTCAGTCCCGCGCCATTCAGGAAAACATTCCCAACCTTATCTCTCATTCCTTTTACAAGGATTACAACAGAAATCAATGTTTTGGTTGTGCGGACTCTATGGGGTAACATTCGGTGGGTTCGTGGGACTTTCCAGTTATTTGCCCATTTACTTTCATGACCAGTTCAACATGGATATGGTCATGGCTGGTTCGTTAACGGCTCTTGTCGCTTTGGCAGGAAGCGTCGCGCGTCCACTAGGGGGTTTTCTCGCGGATCGTTTAGGAGGGCTCATGTTATTGCAAGGGGTATTTGTCATGGTCATGATCCTGGGGGTGGCGTCAGGACAATTCTCTGTCATCACGTGGGCCCTTGCAATAGTATTTGGGATTATGCTGTCCCTGGGGTTTGGGAATGGCGTAGTCTTCCAAGTCGTCTCATGTCGGTTTCCCGGAATGATGGGAACCGCATCAGGGTTAATAGGCGCTGCAGGGGGGCTGGGTGGGTTTCTCTTACCCACGGGATTCGGATGGCTGAAAGATATGACCGGAACCTTTGCCTCTGGTTTTCTAGCGCTGGGATGTGTTTCAGGATTGGCGGCAATTAGTGTTATGATAGTCCAACGCTCAACGGGATGTATCCCACCAAAAGCTGCATCAGAGACCTAACCAGGAAATCGAACATGTCATATTGTGAGGCACTTCACGTATGAAAAATGAGACGCAGGCACCAATCGAATCCCAATTTCACACGATTACTGAAGCGTTACAAGAATTTCAGGCCGGTCACTGTGTGATTTTAGTGGATGATGAAGATCGAGAAAATGAGGGCGATTTGGTTTTGGCTGCCGAACTCGTGACGCCGGATGCCATAAATTTTATGGCCAAATACGGTCGTGGGCTTATTTGCCTCGCATTAACCCCTGAGCGCGTAGAGGAACTCAAACTGCCTCCTCAAACGCCAGAAAATACCGCACCATTTGGAACCGCTTTTACCGTGTCTATCGATGCGGCCAAGAATATCACCACAGGCATTTCGGCTGCTGATCGGGCGACGACTATTAAATTAGCGGTGGACTCAGCTACCAGGCCGAGCGATTTTGCCCGGCCCGGCCATGTCTTTCCGCTCAAAGCCCACAAGGGTGGTGTGCTGAGGCGCGCTGGTCAAACAGAAGGTTCTGTCGATTTAGCTCGATTGGCTGGGCTGTACCCTGCCGCTGTCATCTGTGAAATCATGAACGACGATGGGACAATGGCTCGAGTGCCGGAACTTCTGGAATTTGCCAAACAGCACCAGTTGAAGGTGATCACCGTGAAAGACCTCATTCAATATCGATTGCATCGTGAGACATTCGTGAAGGAAATGGTTCGGGCTAATCTTCCGACAAGTTTTGGACAATTTGAGGCCGTGGTGTTTGAAAATGAATTAGATACGGGAACTCATATTGCTTTAGTGAAGGGCGATATTGACGCTACTCCGACCTTGGTTCGAGTGCATTCAGGCTGCCTGACCGCTGATGTACTGGGATCGCTTCGGTGTGATTGCCGTGAACAGCTCCATCGTGCCATGGAGCTGATTGAGCTGGAAGGCAAAGGGGTGCTCTTATACTTGAATCAAGAAGGACGAGGCATTGGCTTGACCAATAAAATTAAAGCCTATCATCTTCAGGATAAGGGGAGTGATACGGTGGAGGCTAATTTGCAACTAGGGTTCAAACCAGACTTGCGAGATTATGGTATTGGGGCTCAAATCCTGGTTAATTTAGGTTTGAAAAATATTCGATTGATTACCAATAATCCTCGAAAAATCGTCGGAATTGAGGGCTACGGATTAAAAGTGGTGGAACGGGTGCCAATTGAAATTGCTCCGCAGGAGGCCAACGTTCATTATTTGCGTACGAAAAAAGCGAAATTAGGACATCTACTCAATAATGTCTAAAAGGGGACTTGCGGTAGTTTTGTCGCTGGGAATAGGAATTATCAAAGCCCTTTTTGCCGGGGCCGGCAAGTCCCCAAGAACTCGTTCACGGATCAATCCCCAGACATCTTTGGCCGACCGGCGAGAGTTCATCTTGCGAGTCGGGTCTGATCAGCCCATTGTTCTCGGATCGGGCCGGCCAGGCGCTCCATGGTGGAGTGTGGGTTAGGGAAATGGGCAAAGTGGATCTTGTCGGCTCCAGGAACTGAACCGGAATCCGGTGGGGAGCTTAGGCCGTGTGTAGGGACTCCTCGAGGCGGGCCGGGGTTCAGAGTGGCGCGCGGGTGGATATCCCCAGCTGGCTCAGAATCTTGCCGATCACAACACGGATGATTCAGATTCTCGCGCCGGAATTCTTCCCCCCTCGGCACCGTGGCCCGCAGTTTAGATAGTAGTTTTGCGGGCTGCGAGAGCACGGATTATACCCGATCACCTGCCGTGTTACTGTTTCAAACCATCATTTTCATCTCCGGCGGCGCCATTCTGGCTCTCGAGCTGTTGGCTTCCCGCGTCATGACCCCCTATTTCGGGGTGAGCCTCTACATCTGGACCGGGATCCTCTCGATCACCCTGGTCTCGCTCGCCGTGGGTTACTGGGCCGGCGGGCGCGTGGCC
>Ga0224497_10001378_pt1 | contig 15512 bp, 13 predicted proteins | sample SF_Jul11_sed_USG_4_FD_167970 | JGI IMG/M metagenome (GOLD analysis project Ga0224497, IMG submission 167970) | Sediment microbial communities from San Francisco Bay, California, United States - SF_Jul11_sed_USGS_13 | ecosystem: Environmental > Aquatic > Marine > Sediment | place: USA... | reverse complement strand
TTGCCAAAGCACTGCTCGATCATAACTATCACGCGCCGACCACGTATTTTCCGCTGTTAGTACCCGAGTGCTTGCTGATCGAACCAACGGAGACCGAAAGTAAGGAGACGTTGGACAACTTCGTCGATGCAATGCTCACAATTGCGCGCGAGGCGAGTGAAGACGGCAAGAGCTTCAAAGAAGCGCCGTATACAATGCCCGTCCGTCGCCTGGATGATGTTAAAGCGGCCCGGCATCTTGACCTCAAGTTCACGCGGCAGGCGGATTAATCTGCTTAAATAGGGAACCGGCGTGCGATAGCCCAGTCCAGATAGTATTGCAGATCGCCTTTCGAACCAGGACACCTATGAAACAAGGAAGAATGTTGGTAATGCTTGCGGGCCTTGCCGTTACGAACTATGCGGCCGGTGCGGAGAACACGGCCTGGACGGACACGCTCGAACGCATATCATCAGGTGTCGTATCCATTCGAGTTGATAGTACACGGGCGTTCGATACAGAGTGGAACTCCTCGAGCCAGGCAACCGGGTTCGTTGTCGACGCAAAACGCGGTTTGATACTGACCAATCGCCACGTCGTGACACCGGGCCCGGTCGTCGCCGAAGCGATTTTCCTTAACAATGAGGAAGTGCGGCTAACACCAGTGTATCGCGACCCGGTACACGACTTCGGATTCTTCCGCTACGATCCCGCCGATCTGCATTATATCGAGCCGACGGAACTGCCATTGGTACCGGATGGCGCTGGCATTGGTCGGGAGATCCGTGTCATCGGCAATGATGCGGGCGAACAACTGTCAATCCTGGCTGGCACAATCGCGCGGCTCGACCGCAAGGCGCCGGACTATGGGCGCGGCAAGTACAACGATTTCAATACATTTTATTACCAGGCGGCGTCGGGCACCTCCGGCGGCTCGTCCGGGTCTCCTGTCGTCAATATCGACGGAGAGGTTGTCGCGCTCAATGCGGGTGCGAACAGTTCTGCTGCGAGCAGCTTTTTTCTACCGCTGGACCGTATTCACCGGGCACTTGAACTAATACAGAAAGGTGAGCCAGTAACACGCGGCACGTTGCAAACCATGTTCGAACGCAACGCGTTCGATGAGTTGAAGCGTCTTGGTCTTACGGAAAATTCTGAGCGCATTGCACGTTCATTCTTTCCAGACCAGACCGGCATGTTGACAGTCGAGCAGGTCATTCCCGATTCGCCAGCGGCAGGCAAGCTGGAGCCCGGGGACATCCTGCTTCGAATCAACGGCGAATTGGTAACCGAGTTTATACCGGTTGCCGCGTTGCTGGACGACCATGTCGGCGACGAAGTTGAAGTAGAAGTAGAGCGCGGCGGTCGCAGTATCATTGAGAATATTCTGGTGTCCGATCTTCACGCAATTTCCCCCAACGAGTTCATTGAGATTGGCGACGGCACTGTCAACAACCTGTCGTACCAACAGGCGCGACATTACAACCGAGCGGTGCAGGGCGCGTATGTCGCAAACCCAGGTTATTTGTTCTCCAAGGCTGCGATTCCGCGCGGTGCGGTTATCGTTGATTTCGACGGCAACAAGATCGATAACATAGACGATCTGGAATCAGCTCTCGATGGTCTGGCTGATGGCAGTCGAGCACTTGTGCGATATGTCACGATGGACAACCCAAAGAGCACTGTTGTCCGTTCAATGGAAATGGATCGCGTGTGGTTTCCTACACGGCGTTGTTCTCGCGATGACACAACCGGCGTATGGCCGTGTCGTGATCTTGGCTCCGGGCCGGAACCGTTGCCAGCAAAAGTAGGTAGTACTCGGATGACGAAGTACGATGACCCGCGTGTGCGCACAGTAGCGCCGTCTCTCGTCGTCGTTACGTTCGACTTGCCGTACACCGTGTCAGGCGTTGCAGATCGTCACTACTATGGCACCGGATTGATTGTCGACAAGGAGCGCGGCTACGTTGTTGTTGATCGCAATACCGTCCCGGTGGCAATTGGCGATGTAACAGTGACGTTTGCCGGTTCGCTCGAAGTCAAGGCAAGGGTCGAACAATTGCATCCGCTCCACAACCTCGCGATCGTGTCGTATGACCCGGCGTCAATTGGCGACACGCCGGTAAAAGAAGCGATACTCAACCCGGAAACTGTATCGGCCGGCGACAAGCTATGGGTTGTAGGAATTAAAGGTGACCACCAGCTCGTTCACCAGGAAACTGTAGTTTCGAATGTCGAGCCGCTAATGTTGCCGTTGTCGCGCACATTGCGATTTCGTGATTCGAATATCGAGGGCATCGACCTCGTTAATGCGCCGACTGACGTTGATGGCGTATTGGTAGACAAGCGCGGCCGGGTTGCGGCTATGTGGTCGAGTTTCTCCATTCAGTCGGGAGGGGATGGCGGGCAGATAAATCGCGGCGTCGGCGCTGACCTGGTAATGGAATTCGTTGACATCGTTCGCAATGGAAAGCCGTTCTACTCGCTCGAAGCCGAGTTTGTGTACGCGCCACTATTTGCGGCCCGCAATATGGGCGTCGAGGAAGAATGGATAGCCAAACTTGAGCAAAACAATCCGGTTCACCGGCGCGCGTTGAGTATCACACGTATTGTCGCCGGGACACCGACGGCCAAGCTGCTGCGCAATGGCGATATGGTACTGGCCGTGGACGGCAATGTGGTTACATCGTTCCGGGCGCTCGAAAAGGCGGTGCAAAAGCCCGAAGTTATAGTGACGGTCTGGCGCGCGGGTGAAGCTTTGGAGATCAAAACTGAGACCAGCGTACTGGACGGCCGTGGTATAGACAGAGCAGTATCATGGGCAGGAGCACTGCTGCAGGATCCGCACCGTGCGATGGCTGCTCAGCGCGGAGTTGACCAGGAGGGCGTGTACGTTGCGTTTTTCAGTTATGGGTCGCCCGCGACGCGATATGGACTTTGGGCAGGGCGTCGGGTCGTCGAAGTTGATGAAACTCCGACACCCGATCTACAGACATTTGTCGAGACAGTGTCTGGCAAGCAGGATCAGGCATCGGTGCGACTGAAAACGGTGACCTGGAACGGGGCGGTAGAGGTCATTACACTGAAGCTGGATAATCAGTACTGGCCCGCCTATGAGATTCGACGAACAAACGATGGCTGGAAACGTTCAACAATCGGATACTAGCCGATCCGCAGCAGGCCGCGTGGCGATCTTCGCTATTGCGGCGCTCACGCTTGTAGTTAGCGGCGTAGCATCCTCGCAGTCTATGTACAAATATCGTGGTGATGACGGCGAGTGGATCTATTCAGATCGTCCGCCGGATGACGAGGCCATGGTCGAAGTACGTGACCTTGAAGTTTCCAAATCTGTCGGGACCGTCGATGTTACGCACGGGTTTGTTGGGCAAAGCGTCGAGCTGACGGCCCACAACGAGTTTTATGCGCCGGTCGAATTGACTCTGAAAATAAAGACAATCCAGGGTTTGCAGTATCCGCACCCTGATCAGGCAATGCGGTGGGTTTTGCCAGCGAGAAGTGACACGCCACTGTTTGCATTAGATCTGCTCGAAAACAGCTCGCCGCCGTTTCTTGAGTATCAGTTCAAGTATCTCGCCGGTGACCCGTCGGCTCGCCACAGACCGGGCGGTGGATATCGAGCACCGTTTGCTGTTGCGAGTAACTACCCGATAACCCAGGCGTTCCCCGAGATTGCGACGCATACAACGCCGGACAGCCAATACGCAGTCGATTTAGCGATGCCAATTGGTACCGATATATTCGCCGCGCGTGATGGTGTCGTTTTCGATGTCGCCAGCAATAATTTTACCGCTGGTCTCGACCCGGCACTTGATGGGCCGAAGGCCAACGTTGTTCGCGTGATGCACGACGATGGTACTTACGCGATCTATGCGCACCTGAACACCAATACGATTCGCGTCAGACCGGGCGACCGTGTGCGTCGCGGCGAGTACATCGCCGATTCCGGCAACACGGGTTTTTCGAGCGGTCCGCATTTACATTTTGCGGTGCTACGAAACGCCGGCATGCGCGTCGAATCGGTTCCTGTGACGTTTGCCACCGCAGACTCCAACAGCGTTGTGCCGTCGACGGGAGCGGTCCTAACCGCGCACTAATCGAGAGCTGGTCGTTGCTATTTTCCTGGCGCTCGCGGTAGTGTGCTTCGTCGAGTTTCCTACGACCCAAGTTGGCTGGCCAATGCTTCCCAGCTTGTCACCGGCAGTTCACAGTGGGTTCCTACACATCGGTAAGCGACCGTCTCGCCAGTTACTGCCTTGCGCTCCGCCAGCAATCCAGGCAGATTCTCCTCGTTCGCCCCGACCGCAAAAATGAGTCGCGAAGGTGCGTACAGTCTCGAGGCGGAGTCGCGCCAACGATTGATCTCGTCGCTTGCGCCGCGAATCACGATGATTTCGGGTGGAGTCAGGTACTCCTCGAGCGCTGTTAGCAATGTGACATGGCCGTGCGGATACTCGTCCATCGCTTTCCAGGCGCATCGCAGTGTTCGTTCAGCGGCCTTAATGTACTTCGCTTCGCCAAGCAGATGACCCAAGCGCTGTAATGCAAATGCGGCGATCCCGTTGCCGGATGGCATCGCGTCATCGGCAAGTGGTTTGGGCCGATGCATCAACGTCTCGTGATCGTCGGCGGTGAAGTAAAAGCCGCCGTCTTGCTTGTCCTCAAAGTGCTTGAGCAACAGGTCGGCCAGTTGCACGGCGAATTCAAGGTCGTCGCTGTCCCAACGAGACTGCAATTGTTCCAGCAACGCCTCGAGCAGAAACGCGTGATCATCGAGGTAGGCCGGGAAGCGCGCCTTGCCATCCTTGTAACTGGCGAGCAGTCGGCCGGTTCGAAAAACATTTTGGCGGAGTGCCTTGATCGCCGACTCTGCAGCATCAATCAAATCAACTCGTTCGAGCACGCGCCCGGCTATCGTGAGGCCACGAATTGCCAATGCGTTCCAGGAAGTCAGTTGTTTTTCGTCTCTGCCGGGTTCAATACGACCACTGCGGACATCGAGGAGCTTTAGTCTTGCCTCGTCAATGACGTTGTCAGGATCGTCGACATCCTCGTGCACGGTGAGGTGCCACGCGCCTTCGAAGTTAGCCTGCTTGTCGAGCCCGTATTTTCGGGCGAACAGCCCATAGACATTCGGTTCAAGCAGTTCGGCGACCTCATCGGGCGTCCACACGTAGTATTTTCCTTCGTGACCTTCGGAGTCTGCATCGCGTGACGAGTAAAAACCGCCCTCGGGCGAGCGCATGTCGGCGAGCATCCAGTCGGCAGTCTGATTGGCCACTTTCTTGAACAAGGTCTCGCCAGTGGCCAAAAACGCCTGGGCGTAGACAGCCAGCAACGGGCCGTTGTCATAGAGCATTTTCTCGAAATGCGGGATCTGCCAGTAACGATCGACCGAGTAGCGACAAAAACCACCACCTATGTGATCGTAGATTCCACCGTCGGCCATACGCGTGAGCGTCAACGTCGCCATAAACAACGTATCAAGATCTGACTCATCCTCGCTGGCCGAACGCCGCCAGGCTCGCAGCAGCCACTCCATAGTGCCCGGATGAGGGAACTTGGGTGCGCTACCGTGACCACCAAACTCTTTGTCAAATGTACCTGCCAGCTGCTCGCGGACTTTTTCCATTGGCTCTGCAGTTAGCGTGTCACCTGCAGATGCAGGTGGCGGCTCAAGACGTCCGAGCACATCGCTGAGTTTTTGGCCCTGTTCGCGCACTTCGTCCTGGCGTTCGCTGAAGTAGGACGCAACCTTTTCAAGGAGTTCGGAAAAAGCCGGCATTCCGTAGCGCGCTTCGTTCGGAAAATAGGTGCCGCCGAAGAACGGACGTTGGTCTTCGGCATTCAAAAACATGGTCAGTGGCCAGCCGCCACTACGTTGTGTGATGAGCTGGTGTGCAGTCTGGTATATCTTGTCCACATCCGGCCGCTCTTCTCTGTCGACCTTGATGTTGACGAATAAATCGTTCATGAGCTCTGCTGTTGCCGGGTCTTCAAACGACTCGTGAGCCATGACATGGCACCAGTGACAGGCGGAATATCCCACGGAGAGCAGTACCGGTTTTCCCGATTTACGGGCGAGCGCAAAGGCCTCTTCGCCCCAGGGGTACCAGTCGACCGGGTTGTCGGCGTGCTGCAGCAAATAGGGGCTGGTTTCGTTACTAAGTTGGTTGCTCATGGTTTGATATGATACAGCCCAACTTACGACACTGAAGATATTCATGCTGGTTTTCCCCGAGATAGATCCGGTCATTTTTGGGATCGGACCCCTCAAAGTTCGCTGGTACGGCTTGATGTATGTCATCGCGTTCCTGCTTGCCTGGTGGCTTGCGCGCAGGCGCTGCACAACAGCGCACTCGCCTGTTAACGCCAAAGAGGTTGATGACTTACTTTTCAACGGCATGCTTGGCGTCATCATCGGTGGTCGCGTCGGTTATTGCCTGTTCTACGGTTGGGACCAGTTGATTTCAGACCCGCTGTACCTGTTCAAGATCACCGAAGGTGGCATGTCGTTTCACGGCGGTCTCGCCGGCGTGATGATTGCGATGTGGCTGTTTGGCCGCAGTCGCGGCAAGACCATGTGGCAAATTCTCGATTTCGTGGCGCCAATCGTGCCGCTCGGTCTCGGTTTTGGCCGAATCGGCAACTTCATCAATGGTGAACTGTGGGGTAAGGCTACCGATGTGCCCTGGGGCGTGATCTACCGCGGCGAACGGCTGCACGCTTCCCAATTGTACGAAGCGGCTCTCGAAGGGTTTATCCTGTTCGCGATTCTGTGGTGGTTCTCGGCAAAGCCGAGGCCGTATATGGCCGTGTCGGCGTTGTTCCTGATGCTTTACGGCATATTCCGGTTTTTCGTTGAGTTCTATCGGGTGCCCGATGCGCACCTCGATTATCTTGCGCTGGGCTGGGTGACGATGGGTCAGGTGCTGAGTACACCGATGATTCTAGTCGGCGGTCTCATGCTCGTTATGGCGTACCGTTCAAAAGACAACAAGGAGGCGGCGGCCTGATATGCAGCAATACTTATCGCTGATGCGCGAAGTTCGCGAACACGGTACCCGCAAGGAAGACAGGACCGGTACCGGAACGCTGAGTAAGTTCGGGCACCAGATGCGCTTCGATCTGAGCGAGGGGTTCCCGCTGGTCACAACCAAGAAATTGCATCTTCGCTCGATCATTCACGAACTCCTTTGGTTTTTGAGCGGTGATAGCAACATTCGTTACCTCAAAGAGAACGGCGTCTCGATCTGGGACGACTGGGCCGACGAGAATGGTGACCTGGGTCCGGTGTACGGCGTGCAATGGCGTAGTTGGCCAACACCTGATGGCGGCAAGGTCGATCAGATTGCACAGATCATGCAGCAGTTGCGAGAGGATCCTGATTCGCGCCGCATCATGCTTAGTGCCTGGAACGTTGGAGAAATTGTGAACATGGCTTTGCCTCCTTGCCACTGCCTGTTCCAGTTCTATGTTGCCGATGGAAAACTGTCGTGCCAGCTCTACCAACGTAGTTGTGACATCTTCCTCGGTGTTCCTTTCAATATTGCTTCATACGCATTGCTAACTCACATGCTCGCGCAACAGGCTGATCTTGCGGTTGGTGATTTCATCTGGACGGGCGGTGACTGCCACCTGTACAGCAATCATCTCGAACAGGCAGATGAGCAGCTACAGCGTGAGACGCTGCCATTGCCAACGTTGGCAATAAAACGGCGTCCACCGAGCATTTTCGACTACAAGTTTGACGATTTCGAGATTCTCAACTATGAATCACACCCGCATATTCGCGCCGCGGTTGCAGTGTGATTTCACTGATTGTCGCAGTCTCCACGAATAACGTTATCGGCGCTGACGGCGACCTGCCGTGGCGTCTATCCGACGACCTGAAGCGATTCAAAGCTGTGACCATGGGGAAACCTATCGTGATGGGTCGCAAAACCTACGAATCGATTGGTCGGCCATTACCAGGTCGGCAGAATATCGTGATAACGCGACAAAACAAGTTCACGGCAGATGGTTGCGACGTCGTGCAGTCAATAGAAGAAGCAGTCGAAGTGGCCGGTGGCGCCGATGAGATAATGGTGATCGGCGGCAGCCAGATCTACTCCGCTTTTCTTCCGCTAGCTGACCGTATTTATCTAACCCGTGTTCACACCGAGGTCGATGGGGATGCGTTTTTTCCAGCCGTTGATGAGGCGGAGTGGCGAGAGTTGGCCAGCGAAAGTCACGAGGCGGATGATTCGAACGATCACGCGTGCACTGTAACTACGCTGAAATCATCTCGCGAAGCCACTTCGTCAGGGTAAGCGGCGAAGCGCCTCTTGTACAAGGCTTGTCTTATGTCGGCGGTTCTTTGTCGGAGGGCATGAGCAACGCGACCAATGCTGAACAGCCGCCCAGCAGCACTATCGCCGCCACTACTTTGAGCAGGCTGGACACGGAGTCCTCGAAACTCAATATATCGAAAATATACAGGCATCCCACCGTGGCAGCGGCGAAAACGGATAGCACAACTGTAATGGTGAGAATTTTCTTCATGGTGAACGTCCCGGCTGACAGCGCGATAGCAGTGTAACCTATTACGACACACGATCTAATATCAATTTGCCTGCTAAACTGTTGTAGATCACGGCGCTACTGCCGGGAAATTTTTCGCCGCTTCAGCGTGATCTGCTGTACCGTAATAGATAGTTCCACTGGCCGAGGAATTGTCATGCCACATACCGAAATGATTGAAGAACGCCTTCGATTCCTGGAGATCGATCAGGACGTCACAAAAGAGTTGCGCAATGTAAAGCAAATTCTTGAGCCCGAGATGGATCGGATGCTTGATGAATTTTACTCGCACATTTTAGACGAACCGCAAGTGAAGGCGGTTTTTGCCGATGACAAAGCCGTTGAACGGGCGCGACAGGCCCAAAAGAATCACTGGCTCAAAACACTCTTTGGTGGCAAGTTCGAGGGCGCTTATTTTGACCAGGCAGAACGAATCGGACGGGCTCATGCCCGAGTGGGCCTGACGCCCAATTGGTACATTGGTGGCTACTGCAACATGCTGGTCAAGTTCATTCGGCATATCTTGGCTGAGGAGCCAAAAGAGGGTCGCGATGTAAGTCCGACTATCGAAGCATTAAGCAAGGCGGTCTTGCTGGATCTGGATCTCGTAATACATTGTTACCTGGAGGCCAAGGATCGAGTAATGCTTGATTTACTCATGCGCGCAACAAGATTCACTGACGAGTTGGCAGAACTGAACAGTGAGCTTGGTATTGCCGCGGCGCAGGTTAAAGAATCAACTGAGGCCCTGTCAAAAAACGAGAGCGAAAACGACCGGCAAGCGGGACAATTGGCAGCGTTACTAGCTAAGACTGACGCTGTGGCGGATAAAGTGAAGCAAATAGACGAGCGCATCAGCAAACTAAAGTTCGACGATCGATTGTATCTTCATCGAGGTAGTGGGCAAACTGGGACGTTTGCCAAATTAAAAGCACTAGTACTGGGTAAATGATGGCTATCTTAAACTCAATCTCTGAGTGGCTGCTTTACGCCCGAAAGCTGACATTGGGCTAAACTGGTACTTAAGGGCCGCTACTGACCCAAAGCGGTCATTGGTAAATTTGCGGGCCTTTTTTGGTCGGTCGCCGAGAGGGATGATTAATGCGGCAAAAAGCTAATGATTTGATGCTTCAAAATAGAGTCTTTATCTGGATAGCGCTTGCTACCGGTGCGATATTGCTGATTCCTTTTATTGCAATGCAGTTCACAACTGAAGTTAAGTGGGACGAGACAGATTTCATCGTTATGGGATCTCTCTTGTTTGGCACTGCCAGCTTGTTTGTGCTGGCGGCGAGGATAGCGCCGCGCAAACACCGATTGCTTATCGGGGGAATGTTTATTGCAGCTTTCTTGTATTCGTGGGCGGAACTCGCCGTTGGAGTATTTACGAATTTGGGAAGCTGATCGTTCCGGCACGCTGGCGACTACCATCAAAGCGGCTGGATAAGTCGCGCCCGCTTTCAAGCCCGCGACTAAATCGAAGCGTCCGCTGTTGGTTGTGACATCAATCGGTCAATGCAACATCTAGACTCTCACTATAGAGAGGAGGATGTTGAAAATGAAGTATCCGACGAGGATCTATTACACCGAGACAGCCAAGGCGGAGATGTGGGACCGGTGGCAAATGTGAGTCGCAAAATACGATAGCACGCCAGTTCGGAACCAGCCACTCCACGATACAAGGTGTTTTTGCACCGACTGGTGGGATACGACCACCGCCACGTTGCCGCTCACGGCAAGCACTGAGTTTAGCTGAGCGCGAAGAGATCTCACGCGGCGTGGCTGCTGGTCGGTCATTGCGGTGGATCGCAACTTTGTTGGGCCGAGCACCATCAACCGTCAGTCGTGAGATCAAGCGTAACGGTGGCCGGCGATGCTATCGGGCGAACAAGGCCGAGCAAGCGGCCTGGGATCGAGCCCACCGGCCCAAGACCTGTAAACTAGCCGAGACCCCTGCATTAGCCTTGATCGTGGCAGAGAAGCTCCAGCTCGAGTGGTCGCCCGATCAGATCGCAGGTTGGTTGAAAAGCACGTATCCGGACGATGAGAGTTTCCAGGTGTCACACGAGACGATCTATAAAACGCTGTTTATCCAGGCCCGAGGCCGTCCTTAAAATGGAGCTAATACAGTACCTTAGGAAGCCGCGGGCGATGCGTCGATCACGTCATCACACGCAGAAGACAAAGGACCACGGCAGGATCAGCAACACGGTCTCGATCCGGGAACGTCCGGCCGAGGTTGGGGATCGTGCCGTGCCCGACGCACTGATCAAGCAAGCTCACAAGCGACAGCGGGAACTCTACAAGTCACTCACCTGGGATCGCGGTAAAGAGATGGCAGATCATGAACGCTTCAGCCTGGACACCGACATCAAGGTGTACTTCTGTGATCCACAGAGTCCCTGGCAACGGGGGTCAAACGAAAATACCAACGGGCTTCTGCGACAGTACTTCCCGAAAGGAATGGACTTGTCGAATGTTCATCAGAACAGATTAAACGCAGTTGCTCGGCGGCTTAACGAGAGACCAAGAAAGACGTTAGAATATCGAACACCGGCAGAACGTTTTGCTCAATGTGTTGCGTCGACCAATTGATATCGCAACCGATAGCTGCCGTTGCGCTAAAATGACGCTTTGGGGCTGCTTGTGACCCAAAGCGGACTTTGGATATGAACGGGGCGTAAGGTGGGCAAGGCATAAACATGGAACCTTCAAAGAGAGTTCGTGATGCTATAGATCGACTGACGGCTGCGGAACTCCAGTACGAAATCCAACGGGGAAAAGATTCACGATTCTCTCGTGCCATACCCTACATGAAGAAACGCTTAGACGAGCTCAAGAATGATAAGGAAACTCAAGAGCGACGCGAAGACCTGACCGATAAGAATAAGGATCGAAGAACACAGATCGCTTTCGGTGTTTTTATGTTTCTGGTCGCATTAATTCCGTTCTGCAGTCAACTGACATAAAACGCTGTCATGGCAATCGGTCGAATGGCTGCTATACGCCCGAAAGCAGACATTGGGCTATTATTGGGACGAGCGGCTGCTACTGACCCGAAGCGGACATTGGTGTGCGATCAATGCATACGGGCGCTAAATAACAGAGGAATAGCTCATGCGACGCGAATCTCGACGGTTTCGATTGACAGCGGTGCAATCAATGCACCTTAGCGAATTGACGAGACGTCGGTTCTTGAAACTCGCCAGTGCCGCTGCGCTGAGCGGTGTCGTTCCTGCATGTTCGCGTGACAATAACGCATTGCCTTCGGATCCGATCGCGAAAGGTGAGCTGCACTACGCAACGTTAGTAGATGTCGCGCGAAAGATTAAATCGCGCGAAATTTCGCCGCTCGATCTCGTGCAATCAATGCTCAGTCGTATAGAGGCGGTAGATAGCAGTCTGAAAAGTTACGCTACAGTCACACCGGAACGAGCTCTGGCGGCAGCAGAAAAAGTCGAGCAGGAGATCGCATCTGGCAATTACCGTGGGCCGATGCACGGCATACCAGTTGCTGTGAAAGACCTTTGTTATACGAAGGGTATCAGGACGATGGGTGGCCTAGCAGTCTTCAGGGACTTCAGGCCTGACTATGATGGGACTGCTGTCTCTCGTCTCAAAAGCGCTGGCGCCATACTACTTGGTAAGCTCAATCTAACCGAGGGTGCCATGGCCGGCTATCACCGTGACTTCGATGTACCGGTAAATCCATGGGATCCAACGTATTGGTCAGGCGCTTCATCAAGTGGCTCTGGCGTCGCGGTTGCCGCCGGACTTTGCTTTGCGGCTCTAGGCACAGATACGGGTGGCTCCATACGTTTTCCATCAATGGCTAACGGCATTGTTGGCCTGAAGCCAACGTACGGCAGGGTCAGCCGGTATGGCGTTCACCCGCTGGGCGAAACATTGGATCATGTCGGCCCGATGACTCGCTCGGTCGCTGATGCGGCGATTGTTCTAGAAGCCATTGCCGGACACGACATCAACGACCCGACCTCGCTCAAGGATTCGGCTCCCGATATGTTGGAGGACCTAAATAGCGGCGTTGCCGGTATGCGAATCGGATACGACCGGGCTTTCGCAAGCGAGGGCCTCAACGCGGGTCTGGTTACTGCGATCGAAAATGCGCTCAGCGTGCTGGAAAATCTAGGCGCATCTATTGTCGATGTGAAAGTGCCCGTGGATCCGGCGACCATCGGCGACACCTGGTTCGCAATTTGTTCCCGCGAGGCATTCAACGCACACGCAAAGACATTCCCATCACGCGCCGACGAATACGGCATGCACTTTCGCGAGTTTCTTGAGATTGGCGCGTCTATCACTGACGATCAGTACGCGGCAGCGACCGAAGTGCGCAACGCGTTCAACGAACAATTCAATTCCGTACTGGGCTCTACCGACACAGTAATTTGCCCGGCAGGTGGTTTCACGTTACAGCTGCCGCCAGAAATCATGTATGGCAGCACGGCCGACCTGCAACCACTTTTCGAAGGCGTGCAGATGCATTTCACAATTCCTGCAGACTTCGCTGGAACACCAGCGCTCACGTTACCCTGCGGTTTTGCAGACAACGGCATTCCCTACGCGATGCAATTACTTGGACCGCAGTTGTCGGAGGCGCGCCTGTGCCGAATCGGACATGCGTATGAGAAGGCCACCGATTGGCATGATCGCCATCCTGCCGTCTAGGCAAGATCGCTCTGCGACCGACTGCTTCTGGCCGAAAGCAGACTGTCGTTTTTGCGTTTTTCTAATGATCTGAACGTCTGCTATTGATGAAAGCGGACATACGGTTAGCTCACTGAAAATTCTCTCAATCCGCGGGCTACCAAACGTGCGCTTTACCCCCGATAGCAGACATCGGGGTGATATGCTTCCGAGGGGCCGCAACCCAAAGCGGCCATTCCCGATTCTGCGGTCGATCCTTATTGCGACTCCTGTAGAACAGGACTATACGTATCCGTATGGGGCTGGTGTCAGAACTCAGGCGCCGCAATGTGCTCCGCATGGTGGTGCTGTATGTCGTGGCTGCCTGGCTCATTATGCAGGTGGCGGAAGTACTGATCGGCCTTGCCAAGCTACCGGATTGGGTCGGCACAGCCACTCTCGGGTTGCTCGCCGTCGGTTTTCCCATCGCCCTGATCTTCTCCTGGTTTTATGAGCTGACTCCGGAGGGCATTAGTCTTGAGAAAGACGTAGCGCCGGGCGAGTCCATTACCGACATCACCGGTCGGCGGCTGGACTTTGTTGTCATCTCGTTGTTGTCTGCAGCCGTCATTCTTTTTGCCTGGCACACTTGGTGGACGCCCGAACCACCGGAACGATCTGTCGCGGTGCTCCCCTTTGTTCCCATGACCTCTGGCGAAGACGATGGGTACTTCGCAGATGGATTAACCGAGGAAATACTGAACGCCCTCGCACAATTGCCGGAGCTGAATGTGACCGCGCGGACATCCTCCTTTTTCTTCAAAGGGCAAGACATCCCTGTGCCTGAAATTGCAGCTCGTCTCAACGTCGCACATATCGTTGAAGGCTCGGTGCGTCGCGACGGCGAGCGACTACGCATAACTTCACAGTTGGTTCGCGCGGCAGATGGATTCCACTTGTGGTCGCAGGCTTATGATCGGGCGAGTGAAGATATTTTCGCGGTCCAGCAGGACATCGCAGAGAATATCGCGGAAGCGCTCAACGTGGTGCTCGATGATAACGCCCGCCAGCGCATGCGCAATGTCGGCATACGTGATGTAGAGGCGTTCATCGCCTACCAAAAAGGTGTGGCTGCGTACAACAAGGCGCACGAAGTTCATGACTATTCAAACGGGCTGGCCATTGCCAACGTGTACTTCGACCGAGTGCTTGAGGCTGTCCCGGGCCTGACCGCGGCGCGCTTGATGAAGGTCGATAGCGTCGGGCACAACCATCAGAGAATCGTATCGGGTTGGCGCGACGAGGAATACCCCGGCGAGGCACAAGACGTGCTCGCGGCGTTGCGGGAGGAATACGACCTGGCCTGGCGGCTATCACAACCCGGCAACCAGCGGGATATCCTGGACCTGGAAAGAACTCTGTTTAGCAATGACTGGAGCAGACTCCCCGCGAAAATCAGGAAGGCCATGCAGCCGGGCGAGTGCACGCAGCTGCACTGGACCGCCGATGTTATCCCCCAGCTCGGTTGGGCCGAGCAAGTCGCTGCGAAAGCTCGCGAAGCGCTTGCGTGCGACCCGATGGAGCCTAACGCCAATGCCTATCTGGTGTGGTCGCTCATATGGGCGGGTGATGCCGAAGGCGCGCTACAGGGGATCGAACAGGCGAAAAAGAGGGGCGTGACATTTAATTCGTGGGACCGCTACGTAGCCACGCTCGCCGCTGGCCGCGCAGGCGACGCGATGGCGATGGCCATGGCGTCACCGGGAAACATCGAACTGAGGAAGATAGAGCGAGAAACTTTGGTAGGCGACACAGCGATGGCCCGCCAGATGGCCACGGAATACTGGTCCAAGCCCAATGTGAGCTACTGGTCCTCGCTGGCGGTTGCAGCTACCGTGGGCGATCGTGAAAAGGCAAATCAGATGGCAGCCCTAATTGATGCGTTCCCGGGTAGTGCCGTCGTGCTAAGCGTTATCAACTCGATGTGTTTCTGCGGCGCAATGTTCGATCTCGAGGCGGCACCCAACTACAAGGCCCGCATTGAGGAGGCGGATTTTCCCTGGCCACCCCCGAAACGCATCGATTTCCCGATCAAGACCTGGTAATTATATAATCCGCCATTGTTATCTCGTGCGCCGGGTATTCCTGCACCATTACCAGTTGCTATGAATGTCCGCTATTGGCCGAAAGCTGCCCTTGGTTTTACTCAATATTCAGTATCCTGAATGTCCGCTTTTGATGAAAGCAGCCGTTCGCCAGTTAAGAGTTACCCCTTGATTTAATGGCATAATCTAAATGGGTTACGG
>Ga0224497_10001377_pt1 | contig 15517 bp, 11 predicted proteins | sample SF_Jul11_sed_USG_4_FD_167970 | JGI IMG/M metagenome (GOLD analysis project Ga0224497, IMG submission 167970) | Sediment microbial communities from San Francisco Bay, California, United States - SF_Jul11_sed_USGS_13 | ecosystem: Environmental > Aquatic > Marine > Sediment | place: USA... | reverse complement strand
GTCGCTTGGTGCGACAAGCTGACCAAACCCGGTCGGTGCCCAAGCCGTGCGGGGCGTTGTGCGGGGCGTTGTTATTTGTGCGGAAACAAAACCCCTCTTGAATTAAGCGATACTGACCCTGGGAGTTTGCCTGTACCTATTGAGGAGATGGCCACACGTTCACAGCTTAGTAGATGTGGGTTGCCTGCAGCGCATAAGTTCAGCGAGCACACACCTTTGTGTGGCAAATGCACCACGGCATCGTGTAGGCCCGCAATCGCAGGAGTAGCCTATCCTTGTAACGAAAGGGCGTTGTTAGCACGCGAGTAGTCAGTAGGCGGGCTGCCGAGCCGAGCGTATGTAATCGAATCCAACCGTTCCTCGACAGCTTCGCGATTCGAAAGGTTCGAGAAAGGTCTTTAGCGCCGGCAACTGAGAAGCATCAAAATACCCTTCAGCAAGGCAGGGATGGTGATTTCGCGTAACAAATCGATCACTCGCATACTCGGGGCAGCATAGCCATCGTGCCGTCGGCTGCAATGAAGCACGCGCAAAGTGGCGATTTTGATTACATAGTGTTTTTTCTCAAGCGCCGACGGCGACAACGGGTCTTTTCTTCTTCACCAAATCCGCTATTGGCGCTTGCACCTTTGTCGCCAATCATCCCAAGTCTTTTTTACAGAGGCGGCCAGACTCAACATTCCCGGCAAAGCTGGCAGATCGGCCGATCTGCCAGCGGGAACGGCGTTGGTTGCGTGTAATAGGCCACCCAGGAATTTCCAGTTGGAGGGTTTATATGCCCAGGTTAGCGATTCGCTCCCTCGCTTGTGTCGTTGCACTTTTTGCCGCGGTGTCAACCGCTGCAGCAGCACGGCAAGATTTCTTACCGCAGGCAGACACCGACGACCTTGAGAGGCTGCTCAACCAACCGGTTTATGCTGCATCCAAGTACTCTGAGGACGCTGCGCGCGCACCGGCAGCGGTCACCGTGTTGACAGCCGGTGATATCAGGGCCTACGGTTGGCGCACACTGGCTGAAGTGCTCAACGCGGTGCGCGGTGTCTATTTGCGCTACGACCGCACGTACAACTACGTCGGCGTGCGCGGCTTCAGCCGACCGGGCGACTACTCTTCACGCTTGTTGATGCTGATCGACGGGTATCGAGTCAACGACAACATTTACTCCCAGGCGGCGGCTGGACGCGAGTTTCCGCTTGACGTACGCCTCATCGAACGTGTCGAGTTCATCCCGGGCCCCGGTTCGTCGCTGTATGGTTCGAATGCCGTCTTGGGCGTGGTCAACATCGTGACCAAATCAGCCGCCGCCTTGCACGGGGGCCTGGTAACGGTTGAACTGGGCTCGGAATCGAGTCGTCTGTTGAGCGTGACCCACGGCGGCCAGTATGGCGACGCCAGTGTGGTGCTTTCGGCCAAGGCAGAAAAGCGCCCTGGGCGGGATTTGTTTTTCCCAGAATACGCCGGTGAAAGCCCGAATTTTGGGCGGACACCAGGCCAAGCCAACGACGAATCCGACCGTAAGCTCTACGCTAAATGGACCCGTGGCGAGCTCACCGCCACTGCAATGCTGTCCGAACGGCGCAAACACACGCCAACCAACGCCTTTGGTGCGCTGCTGGGGGGGCGTTTTATCAACACCGACCGCTACAGCATCGCCGACCTGCAATGGCAACACGAGCTCGATGCCGACCAGCAGCTCTATGTGCGCGCCAATGTGGCGCAGTTTCAATACACCAACAATCAGGAAAATTCCGATCCCCTGGGTAGCACGTTGCTGGTAGACCAGCGCGGCCGTTGGCTTGGCGTTGAAGCGCGTTGGCACCACAGTGGATTGCCGCGGCAGCGACTGGTGCTGGGCGTCGAGGCACAGCGCAATTTTCTGCAGCGCCAACGTGCTTCCCTGGTAGGTGTAGGGGCACAGCCGCTGGCCGACATCAACGGGACTTCGCATCGATTTGGTGTGTTCGTCAACGACGAGGTCACACTTTGGCCCCGGTTGCGCGCGGTGCTCGGCGCCCGCGTCGACCGCCAGCTCAGCGGCGCGGACACCGTATCACCACGCCTGGGCCTGCTTTGGGATGCCTCGCCCGGCTTGGTCGTCAAGCTGCTCGACGGGCGCGCATTCCGCGAGCCCAACGCGGCCGAATCCGAGTACTTCGACGACCTCTTCGCGGCCAATTCATCGTTGCGCAGCGAGAAGCTGCGCGCTACCGAGCTGGCGTTGGACTGGCGCGCACTGCCCAGTTTGCGGCTGGCCGCCTCGCTGTATCGCTACCGGGTGTCTGAGCAAATCGATCAGGGCGTCGACCCAAATACCGGGCTGTTGACTTACCACAACGTAGGCGCCTCGCGTGCTCGTGGTGTGGAGGTCGAAGGCGACTACGTCGCCCCTTCGAATTGGCGAGTTCGTGGTAGCTGGGCGAGTCAGGACGCTAGTGACAAAGCCAGCGGTGAGCGACTCACCAACTCGCCGAACTCGCTGTCTAAACTCAATATCAGTCTGCCGTGGCCTTCGCTCCCAGTCCTTGTTGGGATAGAGTGGCAACGCATAGGTCAGCGCCTGACGGTGTCGCGGCAAGCTCTGCCCTCGCACACGGTGACCAACCTGACGTTGCGGGTGAATCCGCCGGTTTCCAATTGGTCTCTTTCCGGCACCGTCTATAACGTGTTCGACAAGGCGTTTGCCGACTCGGCCGGGCCAGAGCACGATAAGCCGGTCGCGCTAGACAAGTTGGCCCGGGATGGGCGGCAGTGGCGCATACAGCTCGTGCTTAGGTTCTAAGGCGCATACGAAGAAGCTCCGGCATGAGACCGTTCAGTCGCTTCGTTACCCTCTGCGCGTTATGGGCGGTAGCGGCCGTGTGCGCGCAACCGCTGAACGAGGCGCGGGTAAAAGCTAAACTCGCCTACAACATGGCGCGCTTTACCCAATGGCCTGGTGAAGCCTTCCCAACACCAACCGCCCCGTTGTTGCTTTGCTTGCTGCAACGTAGCGAAACGCTGGCGGCCGCCTTCACCGAACTGGAAGGGCTGACAGTGGGCGGTCACCCAGTCAAAGTGGAATTCCATCCGTCGAAGGAACTCAAAGAGTGCCACGTCGTATTCATGCACGAGTCGGTCAGCAACGCCAGGGTGACGTCGGCGTTGGCCGACTTGGCTGGCTCGCCAGTGCTGACGATTGGCGATGCGGAGCGCTTTGCTGACCGCGGCGGAATGGTAGAACTGGTCATCGTCAACGACGCGATCCGCTTTGACGTCAACCTTAAAGAGCTGCGAAGCGCACAATTGGCTTTGAGCAGTCAGGTGCTCAAGCTCGCACGCCAGGTGAGAGGTTGACCCCCGACTGCCACCACCGCGCCGTCACACCATGAAGACATACCAGTCCCTGCCACTGCGTCAGCGTCTGTCGCTGCTGATCGCGTTCTGCGCCGGTCTTACAGCGTTGTTTTGCATCTTGGCCGTTGTGGGCACCGGGCTTTGGCTGCAAACAGACCGCGCCCGGGTGGAAACTGCCGAAGTGGCGCTCACGCTAGCCTACGCCTTGCAGGCCCCAGTAGCGTTCGACGATCGCCAGGGCATGGCCGACGCGCTGGCACTGCTGCGCGCCCGGCCACAAGTCAGCGGCGCCTGGGTGTATGGCCCCCAGAGGAACCTGCTGGCATCCTACGGCCAGGGCCCGCAAGTGCCGCCCGGTACTACTAATGTCGGCGGCTTGGCGCTAGGCGCGTTACAAACCACCGCGCCGATCATTGCCGATGGGCAGGAGCTTGGGCAAGTTGTCGTCGTCAACCAGCTGTCCCATCTGTGGCAGGCCTTGGGCTTTGCCATGCTCGCCATCGTGCTAGGTAGCGCGGCAGGTTTCGCAATATCGGTGCTGTTGGTGCAACGCATCGCCAGAGCCATCACCCAGCCTATCGATACGTTGGCTGACGCGTCGAGCGAGATCGCCAGAACCCACGACTACGGCCAACGTCTATCGCCAGGCGGCAGCGACGAGATTGGAACGGCGATCAATGCGTTCAATGAAATGCTGGATGAAATCCGAGCGCGGGGGTCAGCCTTGGAAGACGCTAACCGCGATCTTGAACGACGCGTGGTCGAACGTACCCTGGCGCTTCAGAAAGAGAAGGAGCGCGCCGAAGCCGCATCTACTGCCAAGACACGCTTTCTCGCCAACATGAGCCACGAGTTGCGCACACCACTCAACGCTGTGATCGGCGCCGCCCAATTGCTCGAGTACGGTGGCGACAACGCCGAGCGGCAGGAACATCTGGTCGCAGCTATACGCGACAGTGGCACCAGGTTGCTGGGCCTGATAGAAAATATTCTCGACCTGACGCGCATCGAATCGGGCGCTTTGGATTTGTCGCCAGAGGACTTCAACGTCGTTGACTGTATCGAGGCTGCCGTGGGCACGGTTTCAGTATCGGCACGTGCTAAGGGACTACAAGTCGCCTGCATCATCGCCCCTGAGGTGCCCACTTGGCGTTATGGAGATCCCCTGCGGTTGCGGCAGGTCTTGCTCAACGTGTTGGGCAACGCGGTCAAGTTCACGTCGCAAGGTGAGGTGGTGCTGCGTGCAGACACGGGGCCCACGCGCAACGACCTGTTCTTCAGCGTCAGTGACACCGGCCTTGGTATTGGCCAAGCCTCGTTGCAATTGGTGTTCGAGCCGTTTCGCCAAGCCGACGACAGCACGAATCGTCGTTTCGGTGGTAGCGGGCTGGGCTTGGCCATCTCTCGCCAACTGGTCGCAGCCATGAACGGGACTCTCACAGTGCAAAGTGCACTTGGCAAGGGCTCTTGCTTCGAAATCCATTTGGCGCTACCACCCGCACGGGTTGCGGTAGCAGATGCGCCGCCACTTCAGCTCCAGGTGGCCTACTTCGAGCCGCACGAAGCCAGTGCACAGGGCATGGCCGCCCTGTTGAACCGGATGGGTTGCATTGCTGCGCGCTGTCGGACACCACAGGAGTTGCGCGATTGGACGGCTCGGCACCAGGAAGACCGCGCGCGGGCATGGTTGCTTGTGGCCATGGATACAAGCGACGCCTGGATGCTTGTAGAACCAACGCTGGCCTGGTTTGATCGTCGGCGCGTGGTAGGTTTAGTAACGAACGAACTGCAAGTAGCCAACCGCTCGCGCGACCACTCCCCCGTCGCACATACGATAGTCAAGCCGGTTCTGCGCTCAGCACTGGTCAGCCTACTGGGCTCAGCGGCACGGGCGGCGACCCCTGCTACCGTCCAGCCTGGCGGCCGTCTCGACCCATCTTCCCAACCCGAGTCGTCTAAACGTAAACATATCCTGGTCGTAGAAGATGACCCAGTCAACCAAATGATTGTGTGCAGCATGTTGCACAAAGCGGGCTACCTTACCGGAACGGCCGATGACGGCACTCAGGCGCTTGAGTTGCTGCGCAAACAAGCCTTCGATTTGGTTCTCATGGACTGGCAGATGCCCGACATGGATGGGCTGGAAGTGACGCGCCGTCTGCGCGCCGGCGATGCGGGCCGTTTTGGCAAGGCGGTACCTATCGTCGCCTTGACGGCGAATGCCTTTTCCGAGGACCGCGTGGCCTGCCTTGCTGCCGGCATGAACGATTTCTTGACCAAGCCGGTATTGGCAGCCCGACTCGAACTTGTTGTCTCGCGGTGGGTGGCCAAGGCGAGCCGGGAGGACTATGCCCGTCACCCCAGCGCTTTCATACCATTGCAGTAGGTATGCAGCCCTACCTTCCCGCTGTCGCCACGCTGCTGGCCTACTTGGTCGGATCGCTGCCGTTTGCCGTCATCGTCAGCCGGTTGATGGGCCTCGCCGACCCGCGCCAGTACGGCTCGCACAACCCTGGGGCCACCAACGTGCTGCGCTCGGGCAATAAGCTCGCGGCGACTTTGACGCTGCTGCTCGACGCGCTCAAGGGGTATGTACCGGTGCTGTTGGTCAGCGCCTATGGGCATCGATACGACCTGCGTGAGGGCACCGTGGCGCTGGTAGGTTTGGCGGCTTTCGTGGGCCACCTGTGGCCGTTGTTCATCAAATTTCGCGGCGGCAAGGGCGTGGCGACCGCAGGCGGCGCGCTGTTTGCGTTCAACCCCTGGCTGGGGGCGGCTACGCTGATAACCTGGGCCATCATCGCGTTCTTGTTCCGCTATGCGTCGCTTGCTTCTATCGTGGCCGCGGTGTTTGCCCCGTTTTTTCAGGTGCTGATCTGGGGCGCAGGGGTACCAGCGCTGGTTGTCGGTATCATCAGCTTGCTGCTGCTGTGGCGGCACAGCAGCAATGTCAACCGGCTGTTGGCGGGCACCGAAAGCAAATTGGGGTGCAAAGGGGTAACGGTCGCCTCAAAGCATGCGCAGACTCAGCAAGGTACCCACGGGCATCAGCGGGCGCGGGGGGCAACGCACCGGCAAGCCCGCGGTAAATCATGACCGACGGTGTGCGTCGATTTCATGTCGGTCACCGGATGTCGGAGATGGCCATCCATCGCGGCACGGTGCATCTTGCCGGGCAGGTTGCGGGCGACGCCACCCAAGACGTCAAAAGCCAGACCATCCAGGTCTTGGCCGCTGTGGATCGCTTGTTGCACGAGGCGGGTACCAACAAGACGCGCGTCGTGACGGCGCAGATTTTTCTCGCCGACCTGACCGACTTCGCCAGCATGAACGAGGTCAGGGACACCTGGGTGACGCCCGGTGAAGCGCCGCCGCGGGCGACCGTGCAAGCGCGACGCGTCCGGCCGGAGTGGAAGATCGACATCGTGGTCACCGCGGCGCTGTGAATCAACCGTTGCGCACGGGCTTGAGTCTGCTGCTGCTGGTGCTGGCAGTCAGCGCGGCAAGCCAACTTTGGCGCGGGTGGCGAGACGATCGTCTCGGCGCGCAGGTCGCCGCAAATGCCAAGCCCGGTGACATAGAAATGATCTCGTCAGTCACCTGCGTTTACTGTACAAAAGCGCGTGCTTGGTTCACCGCGCACCAGGTGTCGTACAGCGAATGCATGATAGAGCACGACGCCACGTGCGCGAAGAAGTTTCAAGCGCTTGCCTCTCGCGCCACACCGACGTTGCTGGTGCGCGGCCAGGTACAGATAGGCTTTGATGCCCAGCGCGTTGCGCAAGCGTTGACCCAGCGCTGACTGCACGCCATGGCTAGTGTCGCCGGCCCGTGGGGCGTACCAAAACCGTGGGGAAGCTGACCGGCAGCGCCAGCGGAAAATCGCGGCTGTAGTGCAGACCACGGCTTTCACGGCGCGTCAAGGCTGAACGCACAATCAATTCGGCGCAGTCCACCAAGTTGCGCAGCTCCAGAAGATCGCGGGTGACGCGAAAGTTGGCGTAGTAATCGTCGATCTCGCTGCGCAGCAAATCGATTCGGCGCAGCGCGCGCTCCAGCCGTTTGGTGGTGCGCACTATCCCCACGTAGTTCCACATCAACAGGCGCAGCTCATCCCAGTTGTGAGCGATGACAACCTGCTCGTCAGCATTCTCGACCCGGCTTTCGTCCCACGGGGGCAACGGTGTAGGCGCATCCGCAGCGCGCTCCAAGATATCGCTCGCGCAGACGCGACCGAGCACGACACATTCAAGCAAAGAATTACTGGCCAACCGGTTGGCCCCGTGCAACCCGGTGTAGCCGGTTTCTCCCACCGCGTACAAGCCCGGCAGGTCGCTGCGCCCCGACAGGTCGGTTACCACGCCGCCGCACGTGTAATGCGCCGCCGGTACCACGGGTATGGGCTGTTTCGTGATGTCTATGCCCAACTTGAGGCAACGCGCATAAATGGTCGGGAAGCGCTCCTTCAACAAATCGGCGCCCAAATGCGTGGCGTCAAGCCACACGTGGTCCAGGCCGTACTTTTTCATCACAAAGTCGATGGCACGAGCGACGATGTCTCGCGGCGCCAGCTCCAGCCGGTCGTCGTGATCAGCCATGAAGCGCGTTCCATCCGGGAGCTTGAGCTGCCCGCCCTCGCCGCGCAGCGCTTCGGTGATCAAAAAGCTGCGTTCTTGCGGGTGATACAAGCAGGTCGGGTGGAACTGAATAAACTCCATGTTGCCCGCTCTGCAACCGACACGCCAGGCCATGGCAATGCCGTCACCGGTGGCTGTGTCCGGGTTGCTGGTGTAGCGGTAGACCTTGCCAACGCCGCCGGTGGCCAGCACCACAGCCTTGGCGGGCAGCGTTTCTACACGCTGGCGGGCGATGTCCAGGGCATACGCACCGTAGCAACGCAGCGGCTCGTCGCGCCGCACGTGGCGCGACGTGATCACGTCCACGGCCATCCAACGCTCCAGCAGGCGAACGTTGTCGTGGCGGCGCACGGCGTCGAGCAAGGTGTTGTGGATGGCCCGGCCTGTCGCGTCGGCCGCGTGCGCAATGCGGCGCACTGCGTGCCCCCCTTCGCGCGTTAGGTGCAAGCCCAGCGGGCCGGCCGGGTCCGCCGAAAAAGGAACGCCTTGCTCGACCAGCCACTCAATGGCCTGCGCACTGTGCTCGGCGACGAAGCGGGCGGTGTTGTCGTTGACCAGACCGGCGCCGGCGTCCAGCGTATCGTCGATATATGACTCGATACTGTCGTCGTCGCCCAGCACGCCCGCGATGCCACCCTGCGCCCAGGCAGTAGCACCATCCTCCAAGCCACGCTTGGCCAGCACCACCACCGGATACCGCTCTGCCAAATGCAGCGCTACCGTTAAACCCGCCAACCCAGCGCCGATAATCACCACGGGTTGGGGCACTTGACTATCGAAAGCTGCCACGATGATTCGCAGGGGGCGACCAAGAATTTCTTTGACGCTAACGATTCTATCGGCGCCAAGCTATCGCAAGGCAGCGACCGTGGCCGCGCCAGAGTCAGCGCGGCTACAACAGCGACTAATATTGCGGCCCATCACTCAGTATCGCCGCTTACACTGTAGATGAGACTTTGGTTCAGATCGCACAAAGACCGCGCACCATGACCAGTAACAAGGGCGGGGATACCCGCAGCACCGTTTCGAATCCAAATGTCCGGGCCAAGGAATCGCAGGATACTTGGGAACCTACCCGCGCCTTGACGCAACTGGCCACGCAGTTCCTTGCCAACAAGGATGACTACCTAGCGCCCGCGCAGCAAGACATTGGCCGCGCGGTGGGCGACGGTGTACGTGAACTGTTCGTCTCCTGCGACCCCGCGCTGGCCATGATGCAACAGTTCGACCACTTGCGTCCGGAGTTCATCGCCGTTCACGACATTGGCACACAGTTGTCCCGTAAACTGCTGAGCGTTCTCGCAGCAGCCTGTAGCCGCACGACGCAAAAGTTGGTGATACGGCGGCAAGGGTTTGGCACTACTTTGGCCACGCTCGAGTTCATTGAGTTGCCCGGCGGAGACGGTGGTGCGGTACGGCTATACACCACGCAGACAGACGCCGATACGGCCTCAAGACGTGCGCTTGCGCGTGTGCTGCTGAGCCGCAGCCGGCTGGCTGTGGTGATGGTCGGCGATTTGCCTGGCCATGTTCTGACGTCCGAAGTATCGTCCTTGCGCGACGACATCGTCACCGGCCCATGGCCGAACAAAGACCTGCTGCTGCTGCCGTTGGTGTCCGCAGCTGCTGTGGCCAAGCAAGGCGGCGAACTTGCGCGTGGGACGCGCGTGTCCGTGCGCACAACCCCGCAGATAACGAGCCCAGCCGACGCATGGAACTTTCTCAGCGGCTCGTGGCACCGCTTGCGCGAACGCTTGGCCAGTGAAGGCACCAGCATTCCGGGAATGAACACATCGCAACAGGCCCCTGCCCCCAAGAGCGCGCAGGCACCCAGCACACGAGGGGCGGCGCCACTGGGCGCAACAACCGCTTCCGCACCCGTGCCGCCGCCCGAAGACTCCCTGCCTATGATCGACGTACCCGATATCGCGCCGGCAAGAATCGCGCCAGCAAAAACCGGCGCCGAAGACCGCGTGCGCGGTGTGACCCCCAGCTCGAATCTGGAGCGCTATGTTCGGCAAATCAGCGAAATCAAGGGCGTCGTGAGTTGCTGCGTGTTTGACCTTGCCAAGGTACGCAGCGAGGCTTCAGCGGGCGAACACCCCAACGCCGACAGCTTGACCCGCAGCGGCGCGGCACTGATGTCGTCCATCGGCAGCGTGGGCCGCAGCCTCGGCTTTGGCCAAACACCCCCCGGCGCAGCGATCACTCTGGGCGCGCACTACCTGGTGCTGCGACCACTGACCAAGCGGCCAGGCTTGGTGCTTCATGCCGTGTTGGACAAGAGTCACGCCGACCTGACGCTGGCAAGATTACAGATCGAACGACTGGATGCAGTCTTCGATGAAGATAAAACCTGAGATCGGTTCTTAGAACCGTGAATACGACGGCCCTGCGCCGTCTTATTCACGGATAGGTTCTTAATGAACTACGCGCTCAAAAGAAAACTCGCCATCCGCAACGTCTACCGGGATTACATCCTTGGGCCCAAAACGACCCTGCAGTATCAGCTTGGCCACTGGGTTTTCAATGCGCTGCTGAATCGCTCGCTTCAGGGGGCGAGCACCGAACGCCACATCGAAACCCACCTTCGCCAACTCGCGCACCGCTTGGGTTGATACGTCGAGTTTTATCTCCATCTTGTCCAGTCGCGCTTCCAAGACCTTGAGTTGAATCTTCGCGATGGCTTCGATGTGCGTCGCATCCAGCGAGTGAAACACCACCACTTCATCAATGCGATTCAGAAATTCCGGGCGAAAGTGTTGCTTGACTTCGATCCAAACCGCCTCGCGGATCAGTTCGTTATCCTGACCGGCCATTTGCATGATCTGGTGCGAGCCCAAGTTGCTGGTCATGACAATCACCGTGTTTTTGAAATCCACAGTTCGGCCCTGTCCGTCCGTCAGTCGGCCGTCATCGAGGACTTGCAGCAGCACGTTGAACACGTCCGGGTGAGCTTTTTCAATCTCATCCAGCAGTAGCACGCTGTACGGTTTGCGGCGCACCGCTTCGGTCAGGGCGCCGCCTTCTTCATAGCCCACATAGCCGGGAGGCGCGCCTATCAATCGGCTGACCGAGTGCTTTTCCATGAACTCGCTCATGTCGATGCGAACCATGTGGTCTTCGCTTTCAAACAAAAAGCTTGCCAATGCCTTGCATAACTCGGTCTTGCCAACGCCGGTTGGACCGAGAAACAAAAACGAGCCGCTGGGCCGGTTGGGGTCTGACAGACCCGCTCGCGAGCGGCGAATGGCGTCGGCAATCGCGGTGATCGCTTCGTCCTGGCCCACGACCCGCTCGTGCAAACGGGCCTCGATTTGCAGCAGCTTGTCGCGCTCGCCTTGCATCAGTTTGGCGACGGGAATTCCAGTGGCGCGAGCCACCACCTCGGCAATCTCCTCGGCACCGACCATCGTGCGCAACAACTTGCTGCGCTGTCCGTCGGCCCCCGGCGCGGTGCCTCGCGCTTCTTTGGCCTGCGCGTCCTTGAGCTTGTTCTCGAGCTCAGGCAGCTTGCCGTATTGCAACTCTGCCACTTTGTTGAAATCGCCCTTGCGCTTCCACTCTTCGATTTGAAACCGAGTGCGCTCAATCTCCTCTTTGACTTGGGCGGACCCCTGTGCGGCCGCTTTTTCCGCGCGCCATTCGACCTCCAAGTCCGAGGCCTCTCGTTCCAGTTTAGAAATCTCCCCTTCGATCAGTGCGAAGCGCTTCTGCGAAGCTTCGTCTTTCTCGCGACGCACCGCTTCGCGTTCAATCTTGAGTTGAATCAAGCGACGATCGAGCTTGTCCATGACCTCCGGCTTGGAGTCGATTTCAATCTTGACCTTGGCAGCAGCTTCGTCGATGAGATCGATCGCTTTGTCGGGCAAGAAGCGATCGGTAATGTAGCGCTGGCTGAGTTCGGCCGCAGCGACGATGGCCGGGTCGGTGATCTCGACGCCATGGTGAACCTCGTACTTCTCTTGCAGACCGCGCAGTATCGCAATCGTCGCTTCCACAGAAGGCTCGCCAACCAGAATTTTCTGAAAGCGCCGCTCCAACGCGGCGTCCTTTTCGATGTATTTTCGATACTCGTCGAGTGTCGTCGCGCCTATGCAATGCAGCTCACCGCGTGCCAACGCGGGTTTGAGCATGTTGCCTGCATCGATGGCGCCTTCGGCCTTGCCGGCGCCCACCATGGTGTGCAACTCGTCGATGAAGACGATGGTTTGCCCTTCGTCCTGCGCGACCTCTTTCAACACTGACTTGAGGCGCTCTTCGAATTCGCCGCGGTACTTGGCACCGGCCAACAGCAGCGCCATGTCGAGCACCAACACGCGTTTAGTCTTAAGCGAGTCCGGCACCTCACCGGCAACGATGCGCTGCGCCAGACCTTCGACGATCGCGGTCTTGCCCACTCCGGGCTCACCGATCAAAACCGGGTTGTTCTTCGTACGCCGCGACAGCACTTGTATGGCACGACGAATTTCGTCGTCGCGGCCAATCACTGGGTCCAATTTGCCAAGGCGAGCACGCTCGGTCAGGTCGAGCGTGTACTTTTTCAGCGCCTCGCGCTGGCCTTCGGCTTCGACGCTGTCCACCGTTTGGCCACCACGCACAGCGTCGATGGCAGCTTCAAGCGCTTTGCGTGTCAGCCCGTGACCACGCACTATGCCGGCGAAATCCGTTTTGGCGTCGCTGAGCGCGAGCAAGAACATTTCGCTGGCGATAAACTGGTCGCCACGCTTGGACGCTTCCTTTTCGGCACCCTGCAACAACGCGATCAGTTCACGGCCGGGCTGCACCGGCTGGCCGCCACCTTGTACCTGCGGCAAGCCGTTGATAGCGGTATCCAGGCCTGTCTGAAGGGCAGGCAGCCGCACACCGGCGCGTTCCAGCAGCGTCCGTGGACCCTCGTCCTGCACCAGCATCGCGGCCAACAGATGCACCGGCTCAATGTACGGATTGTCGCGGGTCACGGCCAAACTCTGAGCTTCGGACAGTGCTTCCTGCAAACGTGTGGTCAGTTTGTCGGCTCGCATGAATACTCCTCCATCCCCTGCAAGTTAGGCACGCATCCGCAAAATTCAAGCGCAGCTGGCTGTATACGGTGTCAACCTTATAGCGTGCTGAAAGGCTAGCACTTCGCCTCCTGGTCGATAGGCGCAGGAATTGGCGGCACAATCGAACCGGTTGGGACACACGCGGCACCATGCCAACGCCACAGCTTTAGTGAAAAGTATCAGGGAAAGACCGCACGGTGATCGTTGACTGTCAACCAGCTCGTTGCTGCCAAATGCTGAGATAGCGGCGATGAGTTTTCTTGCCCTCGATGTCGGCAACACGCGCCTCAAGTGGGCGTTGTACGCCGCGCCACGGCCTGGAGCCGGCTTGCTGGCGCAGGGCGCCATATTTCTGGACAACATTGAGCGGTTACCAGAAACCGACTGGGCAACGCTGCCCGCACCGAGCAGCGTGCTCGGCTGCAATGTTGCCGGGGAGGCTGTGCGTCGCCGCGTGGAAGAGCAACTCGAACTGTGGGACATCGACCCGCATTGGGTAGTGCCATCGGCGCATGGGGGCGGCGTGACCAATGGCTACGATCACCCTGGTCGCCTGGGCGCTGATCGCTGGACTGCGCTGATCGGTGCGCGCCACCGCGTGCAGGTGCGTGGGTCAGCACACCCGGCGCTGGTAGTGATGGTTGGCACTGCGGTCACGGTCGATGCGCTGGACGCCACCGGCCGCTTCATCGGTGGGCTGATCATGCCCGGGTTTGGGTTGATGCTGCGCGCGCTCGAATTGGGTACCGCCGGGCTCAAAGCGCCTTCTGGCAACGCAGTGGACTTTCCCACCAACACCAGCGATGCGCTGATGAGCGGTGGCGCTCACGCCATCGCCGGCGCGATTGAGCGTGTGCACCGCAAACTCGCGCGGTGCACTGGGCAAGCTCCGTTGCTGCTGATCAGCGGTGGCGCGGCCGTGAAGCTCGCGCCTATCATCGAACTGGCGTACGAACCGGTTGACATGTTGATCTTCGAGGGCCTGCTGGTGTTACAGGCGCAGAAGCTGGCGCTCTGATTCCCCGCGAAGAGCAAGTATCGAACTACAAGATATAGCGCGACAAATCCTCGTTTCTTGCCAAGTCGCCAAGCTTGGCCTCTACTTGCGCCGCGTCCAGCCTGACCGTTTGGCCGGCCAGATTGGGCGCGTCGAAGCTCACTTCTTCGAGCAGCCGCTCCATCACTGTCGCCAATCGCCGCGCGCCGATGTTTTCGGTGCGCTCGTTGACGTCAAACGCTGTCTGCGCCAGGCGGCGGATTCCTTCTGGCGTGATCTCTAGCGTCAAACTTTCTGTGGCCAGCAGCGCCTGGTACTGCATCACCAAATTGGCTTGGGTTTGCGTCAGAATCGCCTCGAAATCGTCAACGCTCAGCGAGCCGAGTTCAACGCGGATTGGGAACCGGCCTTGCAGCTCGGGTATCAAATCGCTAGGTTTGCTCAGGTGAAAAGCGCCCGAGGCAATGAACAAAATGTGGTCGGTCTTGACCACGCCATATTTGGTGTTGACAGTGGTGCCTTCGACCAGGGGCAGCAGGTCGCGCTGTACACCTTGACGCGACACCTCGGCCTGCCCCTCATTGGCGCGCGAAGTCACTTTGTCTATCTCGTCGATGAACACGATCCCGTTCTGCTCGGTGTTGCTGAGCGCGGCAGCCTTCACATCGTCGTCGTTGACCAGACGGGCGGCCTCCTCTTCCGTCAACAATTTGAGTGCGTCCTCAATTTTGAGTTTGCGTGCTTTGCGCTTGGTCGAACTGATGTTGGCAAACAGGCCCTTGAGTTGCTCGGCCATCTCGTCCATGCCGGGAGGCCCCATGATCTCGAAGGTGGGCCGGGGCTCCGCCACCTCGATTTCAATCTCCTTCTCGGCCATGGTTCCTTCGCGCAGGCGCTTGCGCATCACCTGCCGCGCCGTGCCGTCGGTGGGCGCTGAGTTGAGGCCAAAGTCACTGCGCACGGGCGGCACCAGGATATCGAGCACCCGCTCTTCGGCAGCTTCTTCGGCACGTGCACGCTGACGTCGCATTTGTGTTTCGCGTTCCTGCTTGACAGCGCTGTCAACCAAGTCGCGAATGATCGAATCGACGTCCTTGCCGACGTAACCCACTTCCGTGAACTTGGTCGCTTCGACCTTGATGAACGGCGCTTCGGCAAGCCGGGCCAAACGACGTGCGATCTCGGTCTTGCCGACGCCAGTCGGGCCGATCATCAGAATATTTTTTGGTGTGATCTCGCCACGCAGCCCTTCTGCCACCTGCCGACGACGCCAACGGTTGCGCAGCGCTATCGCAACGGCGCGCTTGGCATTGTTCTGGCCGACAATGTGGCGATCGAGTTCGGAAACGATTTCCTGCGGTGTCATCGAACTCATGTTTCACGCCCCCCTGAGGCATCGGGCCAGCGTTGGGTAGTGCGGCTTGTAGCTCATTCAAGTGTCTCGATGACATGTTGCTGGTTGGTGTAAATGCACAGGTCACCGGCTATTTCAAGCGACCGCTTGA
>Ga0224497_10001375_pt1 | contig 15536 bp, 13 predicted proteins | sample SF_Jul11_sed_USG_4_FD_167970 | JGI IMG/M metagenome (GOLD analysis project Ga0224497, IMG submission 167970) | Sediment microbial communities from San Francisco Bay, California, United States - SF_Jul11_sed_USGS_13 | ecosystem: Environmental > Aquatic > Marine > Sediment | place: USA... | reverse complement strand
TGCAGCGAGACTGACAAGGCCGAGATGTGGGATCGCTGGCAGAAAGGTGAGTCGTTAAATGCGATAGCACGTCAGTTCGGAACCAGTCATTCTTCGATACAAGGTGTTTTTGCACCGACCGGTGGGATACGACCACCGCCACGTTGCCGCTCACGGCAAGCACTGAGTTTGGCTGAACGCGAAGAGATATCACATAGCGTTGCCGCCGGCCGATCACTGCGTTGCATCGACACATCGTTGGCTCGAGCACCTTGGACCATCAGTCGTGAGATCAGGCGCAACGGTGGCCCGCAACGGTATCGCGCGAACAAGGCCGAGCAAGCGGCTTGGGATCGAGCCCACGGCGCCAAGACCGATAATCTGGCCGAAAACCCTGCGTTAGCCTTGATCGTGGCAGAGAAGCTGCAGCTTGAGTGGTCGCCGAATCAGATCGCAGCTTGGTTGAAAAGCACATACCCGGACGACGAGCACAATCAGGTGTCACACGAGACGATCTATAAAACGCGGTTTATCCGGGCCCGAGGTGTCCTGAAAAAGAGCTTATACAGTACCTTAGGAAGCCACGGGCGATGCGCCGATCCCGTCATCACACGCAGAAGACGAAGGACCACGGCCGGACCAGTAACACAGTATCGATTCGGGAACGTCCGGCCGAGGTTGCGGATCGCGCCGTACCGGGTCACCGGGAAGCTGACCTGGGATCGCGGTAAAAAGATGGCAGATCACGAACGCTTCAGCCTGGACACCGACATCAAGGTGTCCTTCTGCGATCCACAGAGTCCCTGGCAACGTGGATCGAATGAAAACACCAACAGTTTATTGCGACCGTACTTCCGGAAAGCAATGGACCTGTCAAACGTTCATTACAATAGACTGAATGCGGTTGCTCGACGACTCAACGAGCGGCCAAGAAAGACGTTAGAATATCGAGCACCGGCAGAACGTTTTGCTCAATGTGCTGCATCGACCGCTTGATATCGCAGTCAGCAGCGGCCGGTCAGGACCCTACCACGCAAGCGGCCGCAGTTGGCCTGATAGCGGCTGTTTGCATTGATGGTCTTGATGCAGTTCCGGGGTACGGCAGATGTGACCAATGTGGCCGTTAACCTCACCACCGATCTGGTGAATACCTTTGGCGATTGCAGCTGCATTCTCAGGTCCATAAAGGCGATTGTTGATTCGCATTAGGCTTGATACTGCCGCCACACTACTGCCTGCAGGCGGCCTGTTACCGGTTCATGAAATTCAGAGCACGATTATCGGTGGCGAGCGCGGCTTCGTGGATTGCTTCGGCCAGGCTTGGATGCGCGTGAATCGTACGCTGCAGGTCTTCGGTACTCGCCGAAAACTCCAGCGCGAGCACGGCCTCGGCAATGAGTTCGCCGGCCATCGGCCCGACAATGTGCACGCCGAGGATTTCGTCATCGTCCGATGCAGCAATGACCTTGACCATGCCGCTGGTCTGTTCCAGCGCTTTGGCCCGGCCGTTTGCTGCGAACGGGAATGATCCGGTTTTATAGGGACGGCCACTCGCTTTCACTTCTTCTTCGGTTTTGCCGACCCAGGCGATTTCGGGCGCCGTGTAAATGACCGATGGGATAACGTCGTAATTCACTTCGGCGATTTCGCCTGCAATCAGATCGGCAACCATGACGCCCTCCTCCGATGCTTTGTGGGCAAGCATTGGCCCGCGCACCGAATCGCCGATGGCGTAGACGCCTTTGACCCGCGTCCTGCACTCCTCATCGACGACGATGAACCCTCCGTCATCCAGTTGAATCCCCGAGTCCTCGGCCAGCAGGCCGTCGGTAAAGGGCCGGCGGCCAACAGCAACAATGAGTTTCTCGACATCAAGCGTCTGAGAACCCGACTGGTCCTCGAATTCTACCGTGACGCCGTTCTTGCCCGCTTTGGCCGCCGTCATTTTCGCGCCGAGTCGGATATCGAGTCCCTGTTTTTTGAAATCCTGTGCTGCGACCTTAGCGACATCGCGATCTGCCATGAACAGGAAGTCATCCATCGCTTCGATAATGGTCACTTTCGATCCGAGCCGCGCCCAAACGCTGCCAAGCTCCAGACCGATGACTCCTGCGCCGATTACGCCGAGGGTCGCGGGTACGGCGTCAAACTCGAGCGCATCCCAGGAATCGACGATGTTCTCACCATCGAACGGTGCCACTCCGAGTTCAATCGGCGCCGATCCCGATGCGAGAATGACATGGGTCGCGTCAATCTTCTCTGCGTTGCCGTCAACCGGTGTGAACTCCACCTTTTTGTCCGCCAGCAGCTTGCCGTGGCCAATTAGGCCATCAACTTTGTTTGCCTTGAAAAGTCCCGCAATGCCGCCCGTCAATTGCCGCACAATAGCCGCGCGCCGTTTTTGCATCACCGCAATATCCATGCCGACATCACCGGTCGTGATGCCGTGTTTCTTGAACTCATGCTGCGCGCGGTGATAAAGCTCGGAGGATTCGAGCAGCGCCTTTGACGGAATGCATCCCGCGTTGAGGCAGGTTCCGCCGAATGCATTTTTGCCGTCCATGTTCTTCCATTCATCGATGCATGCAACGCTCATGCCGTGCTGTGCTACCCGAATAGCTGCAATGTAACCGGCAGGGCCTGCACCGATGACGACTACGTCATAACTCTTACTCATATCTTTTATGTCCGTCGTGCGACGCGCTCGGTTTAGATTTGAAGTAACAGGCGGCCGGGATCTTCGAGCAGCTCCTTGATAGTGACAAGAAACTGCACTGAATCCTTACCGTCGATGATGCGGTGATCGTAAGTCAACGCCAGATACATCATTGGACGCACGACTATTTCGTCGTCGACGACCATCGGTCGTTTCAGAATATTGTGCATACCGAGTATCGCACTTTGCGGCTGATTCAGGATTGGCGTCGACATCATCGAGCCGAAAATGCCGCCATTGGTTATCGTGAACGTGCCTCCGGTCAGTTCTTCCATGCCGATTGTTCCGGCCTGCGCCCGCATCGCGATCTCACCGAGTTCGCGTTCAAACTCGGCGAAACTCATCTGATCCACATCGCGAAGCACCGGGACCATGAGGCCGCGCTCGGTAGAAACAGCGATGCCGATGTCATAGTAATTGTGATAGATAACGTCGGTACCCTCGATGGACGCATTGACCACCGGGAACCTCTTCAATGCCTCGGTCGCGGCTTTGGCGAAAAACGACATGAACCCGAGTCGCACGCCGTGTTCTTTTTCAAACGAATCGCGATAGCGGCTGCGCAGTGACATGACCTTGGTGAGGTCGACCTCATTAAAGGTCGTTAACATCGCCGCCGTCTGCTGGGCTTCGATCAGGCGCTCGGCGATTCGTGCACGCAGGCGCGTCATTGGCACCCGCCGCTCGGTACGCTCGAGGCCGATGATCTCGCCCACGCTACCGACCGCCGGCGCCGTGTCGCCGGGCGTCACGTTACTGCTCTCGTCCGATTTCAGGAACGCGAGTACGTCGGCCTTGGTAATGCGCCCGTCTTTGCCGCTGCCGATTACCATCGTCTCATCGAGATCGTGTTCGTCGAGCAGACGCCGTACGGCCGGACTGGTCTTGACCGGTTTGCTCTCGTCCCTGGTTCGTGGCTGTGGCGCCTTGACTTGAGCTTTGGCGGCCGCGGGCTCGGCGGCGACCGACGCTGCCGCACCTTCCTCGAGAATGGCGAGCACGTCTCCGGCCGTTACGGTTACCCCGTCGTTGACCTTGATTTCCAGCAAGACTCCTGCCGACGGAGCCGGTACCTCCAGCACGACTTTATCGGTCTCGAGATCCACCAGGTTCTCGTCTCGGGCTACCGATTCACCGACTTTCTTGTGCCAGGTGACGAGCGTCGCATCGCTAACCGATTCGGGCAAAGGTGGGACTTTAATCTCAATACTCATTTGGGCTTCCGTTTTGTCTTCCTCGGCTTCGCCGACTTGCTGGCTTTCTTCTCTATGTCCAGCGCAGCTTCAACCAACGCCTGCTGCTGCTGCAAATGAATCTTGAAAATTCCGGACGCGGGCGCCGCGGCCCCCGGCCGGCCAGCGTAATAAAGCTGCTGATGATCCTGAAGTGGCTCTTGCAGCCTGTGCCGAATCTGATACCAGGCGCCCTGATTCTGCGGCTCCTCCTGACACCAGACAATCTCTTCAATGTGACTGTACTGCTTTAGCAGTGCCGCGTATTCAAGAACCGGGAACGGATACAATTGTTCGATGCGGACGAGCGCGATGTCGTCAATCCCATCAACCTGCCGGGCTTCGAGCAAGTCGTAATAGACTTTACCGCTGCAAAAAACGACGCGCCGCGTGTTTGCCGCCGCGATATTTTCGACCTCGGGAATAATCAGCTCGAACTCCCCGGCCGAAAGCGACGTTAGCGGTGAAACCGCCATTTTGTGGCGCAAGAGGCTCTTCGGTGTCATGACAATTAACGGCGCGCGATACGGACGGACCATTTGCCGTCGCAGCATGTGGAACATCTGTGCCGGTGTCGATGGCACACATACCTGCAGATTATGCTCGGCACAGAGTTGCAGGAAGCGTTCGAGGCGCGCAGAAGAATGTTCCGGACCCTGACCTTCGTATCCGTGCGGCAGGAACAGCGTCAGGCCGCAAAGGCGCCCCCACTTCGCGTGGCCAGAACTGATGAACTGATCGATAACGACCTGCGCACCGTTGACGAAGTCACCAAACTGAGCTTCCCAGATCACGAGCGTGTTCGGCTCGGTCGTCGCATAGCCGTACTCGAAACCAAGCACCGCTTCTTCGGATAACAAAGAATCAATCACGCGAAACGCGTCAGGACGCTCGACCACATGTCGAAGCGGAATGTATTCGCGGTTGTTCACCTGATTATGCAACACGGCATGACGATGAAAAAACGTACCGCGTCCGCAGTCCTGACCCACGAGCCGGCAGTCGAACCCGTCACGAATCAACGCGGCGTACGCCATCGTTTCAGCGAAACCCCAATCCATATCGATCTCGCCGGCGGCCATGCGCCTGCGCTCATCGATAATTCGTTGTACGCGTCCGTGAAGCTTCATATCGGGCGGTACCGTCGTAATGGCCTCGGTAAGGTCCGCAGCCGTCGCCGGGCTTATCGTCGTGTCGACCGCATCTTGCCAGTGCGCATTGATAAACGCGCTCCAGTCCACCGTGAATTCATTACCGATCATGCCGAGCGACGACTTCGGCACCGGTTCGCCGCGATCAAGTCGATCGCGGTATTCATCCTGCAGTTTCTCAACGCCCGCTGCCGTGATGATCCCTTTGTCAATAAGCTTGTCCGCGTATATCTTGCGCGTCGTATCGTGGCCACGGATCCTGCCGTACATGATCGGCTGCGTTGCCGCAGGCTCGTCCGCTTCGTTGTGACCGTGCCGACGATAACAGACAAGATCGATAACCACGTCTTTCCTGAACTTCTGGCGATACTTCAGAGCCAGCCGAGTGACAAACAGGACAGCCTCCGGATCATCACCGTTCACATGAAAGATCGGTGCCTCGATCATCTTCGCAACATCGCTGCAGTAGTCCGTCGAGCGCGCATCGGAAGGTCTGCTCGTCGTAAATCCGATCTGGTTGTTAACGACAACGTGTACGGTGCCGCCGGTGCGGAAACCGTTGGTCTGCGACATCTGGAACGTCTCGGTCACGACACCCTGACCCGCAAACGCGGCGTCGCCGTGGATGAGTACGGGCAGCACTTCCTGCCGCTCTGTGTCGCCGCGGCGTTGCTGGCGGGCGCGGACTGACCCCTCAACCACTGGATTGACGATCTCGAGGTGCGACGGATTGAAGGCGAGCGCTATGTGTACGTTGCCGCCCGACGTCTTCATGTCGGCCGAGAATCCTTTGTGGTACTTCACATCACCGGAGCCCTTGAGCTCGTCGAGATCGTAGTTGCCTTCAAATTCCTCGAACAGCTCTTCGGGCGACTTGCCCAGTGTATTGACGAGTACATTGATCCGGCCGCGATGCGCCATACCAATGACGATTTCGCGAATTCCCGAAGCGCCGCCCTGCTGAATGAGGTCGTCAAGCAGCGGGATCAGACTGTCGCCGCCCTCGAGTGAGAATCGCTTCTGGCCGACATAACGCGTGTGCAAATAGCGCTCGATGCCCTCGGCACTCGTCAGCTGCTCGAGTATCCAGAGCCGCTCTTCGGTGGTCAGCGTTTCCGACGCGGCACCCTGTTCGAATCGTTTGCGTAGCCAGAGACGCTCACGCGCGCGCGATATATGCGCGAATTCCGCGCCGATCTTGCCGCAATAAATGGATTTCAGAAGCGCGAGGATATCGCGCAGCCGCATACGTTCATTGCCGGTTCCCGCGAGCCCTCCGGTGAAAAACTCGGATTCCATATCGGCCTCGGTCAGCCCCAGGTAGTCGAGCTTCAGGACGCCGGGAACACGTCGGGACATCAGGCCCAGCGGATCGATGTCGGCAATCTGATGACCGCGAAGACTGTACACCTGGATCAGACGCGAGACGGCGGCCTGTTTTTCGCCGGACGTGGGAGCCTGGCGCGAGCCCGCCGCCGTGACGGGCACCCGACGGCGGCCGCCGTTGCGCGCGCTGCGCAATAAGTCCTCGCGAATCGCTGAATGCGCGACTTCGGTATCGGGCGCACCCAGTGTGTCGAAGTAATCGCCCCAGGCTGCCGGCACCGAGTCGCGATCCTGCAGATACTTCTCGTACAGCGCCTCAACGGCTGTGGCATTGCTGCCATAGAGCGGCGTCGAGGCGTACTGTTCCTTGAGCGAATCAGTCATCGGGTGTGGACAATTTCGGGGCCCGCGGGCCCCGCTACTGGTGCGTAACTCTGGCTATCGAAAAAGGTGGGCTAGTTTAGCCTAAGCTCCTGATATTGGGAACGGAACGGCCGTTACATATCCCGGATCAGATGGACGAACTCGTAGCAGACGAGGCACGCATACAAACTAAATACAACGGTCAGTAACGCACCGATGCGCATTCGATTCATAAACCGGGCTTTTGCCAGAAATACGAGGGTCAGGATGCTTGTTCCCGTCATGACCATCTTGCTGACCGCAAATGCCGTCGCTCCCTGACCGATCATGGACGCCATTATCGGATTTGCCTCGACCATGCCACGATCCAGCAACTGCAGGGTCATGAACGCGTCGGCACAGCTCATGAGCATCGTGCCGACCGCAAGAAAGAACAGCCACGGATGGTGCCAATCGAGGAACCGGACTTCTTGTTCCTGACCACGGCGCAGGTTGTGGCGCCGGGAACGCATAAAGCCATAGTAAATAGTCCGCCAGGAAAAAATCCGCCGGTCGGCTACAGACCTCTGCTCGACGATCGCGTCACTCAAATCCATCGCCGCCTCGCTGCATTAGTCATCCCCACTATCGTCCGTAACATCGAGTAAATACGCGATCAGGTCGTTGCGATCACCCTCGTTCATGACGCCGGCAAAGGTCATCCGATTACCCGGCAGAAACCTCGCGGGCTGTGCCAGCCACGCGTCGAGAGCAAGCGGCGTCCAGACAAATCCCGCTGTTGCGAGCGCATCTGAATATGTAAAGTCTTTGCCGCCGCCCGCGGGCTTACCGAATATGCCGTAAAGATTAGGTCCGATCAGGACAGCGCCACCTTTCTCGAGGCTGTGGCAGGCACGGCAGATTTGTGCCTGGGTCGCGCCGTTCCTGCGATTGGCACTCGCGTAGCGAGGATCTGACAAGTAATCGCTGGCCGTGGTGACCGCCTGATCCCCCAGTGTCTCTGCGGTCAGGACCGCCCCCCGCGGCTCTGAATCCGCGGATTGGTGAGGCTCCGCGCCGCCGCCACACGCGGCAACCAGCCCCCCTGCAAGCATCCACCCAATCCGTTTGGTGCGTATCATTCGGTGCTCTCGTCATGCCTTATATCGGGCAGTTACACTATTTTTATCAAAAACGTCCGCGAATTGTTGTATAGCATTCCGACAATCCGTGGAGCCTGACCGCGATACAGGGGATAATTGAATTTATGCGACGACAACTGAAGACGTGCCAATGAAGGGTTACACCGCAGTCTTGCCCAATGGCGAGGCTATGATTTACATCGACCACAAGCGATGGCTTTGGATACTGTCGGTCCTGTATCCGCTGCAACCATTCCTTGGCATCTGGATGCACTGGATAACCGGCAGCGAGGTCTTGCTGCTGCTGCCGCTGGCAATCAACTATGCGATCGGTCCGCTCCTGGACTGGGTACTGGGCGAGGACCGCAACAACCCGCCGGAAGAAGTCGCCATGCAGCTTAGCCAGGATCGCTATTACCGCTGGCTGACCTACGTCACAGTGCCGCTGCACTACGTCACGCTCATTGCCGTCGCCGCGTACGCCACTTCTCAGGAATTGAGTCTGTGGGGTGTACTCGCGCTGGCCGTCGTCGCCGGTCTGACGGCGGGGCTCGCAATCAATACGGGCCACGAACTTGGCCACAAGAACTCGAAGATAGAGAAGTTGCTGGCCAAAGTCGTGCTTGCAGTGCCGGGCTACGGGCACTTCACGATCGATCACAACCTCGGCCATCACCGGAACGTCTCCACACCGGGCGACCCGGCCAGCGCCAGGATGGGAGAGAGTATCTACAAGTTCGCGCTGCGCGAAGTGCCGGGCGCGTATTCCGAGGCCTGGGCTATCGAGAAGGACCGATTGCAGCGCCGCGGCAAGCCCAGCTGGCATCCGAGCAACCAGATATTACAGTCGTACCTGCTGACGGCACTGCTGATCATTGCCCTGATCGCAGCATTCGGCTGGATCATGCTGCCCTTCATGCTCGTGCACAATCTGTTCGCATACTGGCAGTTGACCAGCGCCAACTACGTTGAGCATTACGGTCTGCTGCGACAAATAGACGAGAACGGTAAATACGAGCGCTGCGAGCCGCACCACTCTTGGAACAGCAATCATATTGTCAGCAATCTCTTATTGTTCCACCTCGAGCGACACTCGGACCATCATGCCAACCCCTTGCGGCGCTACCAGGCTTTGCGGCACTTCGACGACGCGCCGCAGTTGCCGAATGGCTATTTTGGCGCCTACCTGTTGGCCTATATCCCGAGATTGTGGTTCCGCGTCATGGACAAGCGCTTGCTTCGACTTCCCCATGTGCAAGGCGATCTCGACAAGGTCAATATCGATCCCGATGCGCGCGCGTCGATATTCCTCAGATTCGGGCAGGCCAAAATGCGGGAACCGACCCTGAGCTAGAAAGTCGCTATCGTGTGATCTGCCGCACAGAACCCGCTGTGACACCCGTTTACGCTGCACAGGAACCGATTCGGTTGGGCAAACGGGTGAAATATGAATACTTTCAAGAGCATGGCCGGCGCTATGTTGCTGGCACTTCTGTCTTCGGGCGCCGCGAGCGCCGATGACAGCGAATGGGGCGTCGGCATCAAGGCCGGTACGCTTGGACTTGGCCTGGAGGCACGCTGGTCGGGCCTTCCCCTTGTCGATTTTCGCCTCGGTGCGAACGGGTACACGTATGAGGATGACGGCAGCCAGGCAAATGTTCTTTACGATGCGGACCTGGACCTCGAAACGTTCTTCGTGACCGCGAACTTCCACTTCCCGCTGAGCCCGTTTCGTCTGACCGTCGGTGCGTTTGCGAATGGCAACGAGTTCAACATGGTCAGTGCAGAACCCGGTGATTTCACGATCGGCGGTGATTTTTATACCGGCGCCGAAGTCGGCACTTTGGCGAGTAACACATCGTTCAGCAGCACATCGCCGTACGTCGGCCTCGGCTTCGACTTCGAGCTTTTCGGCAAGGCGGGACTCAATTTTGACGTGGGCGTGTTGTTACAGGGCGACCCTGAAGTCACGCTCGTCGCCGATGGCCTGCTCGCAAGCGATCCAGGATTCCTGGCGTCACTCGAAAACGAGCGCCTGGAACTCGAAGACGAAATGAGCGACTTCAAGGCGTATCCGGTTATTTCGCTGAGTGTCGTTTACAACTTCTAGGCGGACTACATTACCAGCCTCCGCGCAATGGGGATCATTGCGCGGAGGCTTTTTTCTACGTCTTCCTCGGTCGTTGCCCAGCTGCTTACGCTAATCCGCATCGCTGTCTTACCCTGCCAGACTGTAGCACCGCACCAGCACGTTCCATCACGTTGAATCGCATCGATAACTTCGCGCGTTTTCGCGTCGTCGCCGAACGTAACAAGTACCTGATTAAGCACAACGTCGTTCAGAACGTCGAAGCCAGCAGCGGAAAATCCAGCTGCGAATCGCCGCGCGTGTTCGCAACATCCATCGACGAGTTTCTCGACGCCGTTCCTGCCGAGGGAGCGAAGGGCTGCCCAGATGTCGATGCCACGCCCCCGGCGCGACAATTCCGGGGTGTAGTCCGAGGGGTTCCGATGTTCAGTCTCGGTAGGCAGATAGTCGGCCGTGATCGCCATGGCCGATGCAAGGTCCGCCGCGTTGCGCACAAATGCGATGCCACTGTCGTACGGAACATTGAGCCACTTGTGCGCATCTGTCGCCCACGAGTCGGCATTTTGCATCCCGTCCGTCAATGAACGACGTGTCTGTGAAACGGCTGCCCATAATCCGAACGCGCCATCGACATGCACCCAGGCGCCCGACCCGTTCAAGGCATCGCAAATCTCACCAATCGGATCGATCGCACCCGTATTGATGTTGCCCGCTTGTGTACAGACGATCGTGGGCCCGTCGATGGCGGGCAGCCGGGCTGCGATCATGCGGCCCTGATTGTCTGTCGGAACTCTTACAACGCGGTCACGGCCCAGCCCGAGCATGCCGAGCGACTTGAACAAGGTCGGGTGAGCCTCTTCGCTGACGATCAGAGATACCGCCGGCGCACCGATCAGCCCATCCGACTCGACGTTCCAGCCGGCATCGGCAAACACGCGATGCCTGGCGGCCGCAAGTGCGGTGAGATTTGCAACCGTCGCTCCCGTGACGAATCCGCCACCCGTCCCCGCTGGCAATCCGAACAACTCGGTGAGCCAGTTCAGCGCCACCTGCTCGAGCGTCGCGGTTGCCGGCGTGACCTCGCGCATAACCACGTTTTGGTCCCACGCCGTTGACAGCCAGTTTGTCGCAACCGTTACCGGTAATGAGCCACCGATCACAAAGCCGAAAAAACGCGGGCCCGCCATCGCAACACTTGCCGGTGAGCCGATTTCGTCGAGCATCGCAAGCACCTCTGCATCGTCGCAACCGTCTGCGGGCAGCGGCTCGATGAACCGGCTGACCGCGGCAACAGCATCCGGCGCTGGTGCAACGCTTCGTTCGCCGCAGGTTTCACGGTAGGCAATGCCTCGCCGCGCGGCATCCTCGAGCAATTTTCGTGTCCTGCTATCGTGCTTCATTATCGAACGCCAAACTCAAAAGCTAGGCCGTTGCAGCCAATCGGCTGCGATGCAACAGTTCGTCCTTGCGAACCACGATCAATGCGACACACACAATCAGCAGAATCGGAATCGGAATCCACATCAGGCGATACCAGCCGAAATAGAACATGACGGTCCCAGCGAGCAACGACGCCGTGGCCGATGTTCCGAACACAAGAAACTCGTTGACGGCCTGCGCGCGAAATCGCTCGGCCATTGAATACGTATAGGTGAGCATAGTCGTGCCTCCGACATAGAGAAAATTCCAGCCGACACCGAGCAGTATCAGCGCCCACCAGTAGTGCATGACGGTCTGTCCCTGCAAACCGACGATGGACGTCGCTAGCAAACCCAGGGCTCCGATAAACATCATGCGCACCACACCGAGTCGTTCGATCAGCAATCCCGAGACAAGCGACGGCACATACATTCCGAGCACGTGCCCACGTATCACATTGGCGGTCGCCTCGACGGAGTACCCATCATTGATGTGCATACTCAGCGGCGTAGCTGTCATCACTAGGGTCATCAGTCCGTATCCTGCGGTGCCGCCAAGCACGGCGACGAGGAATAGCGGCTGCCTGATGATGTCTTGCACAGATCGCTCCGATTTGATGATCTGCGATTCATGCTCGGTGGACATCGGCCGGAGCAGCAGAAACAGTATTGCCTGGATAACATAAAGAGCCGCGAGTCCGAGCATTGTCCCGGAGTATTGCGCGCCACCGAACCAATCGCCACCATGCTTCGCGAGTTCGGGCCCCACGAATGCACCCCCGATTGCACCGACCAATACGAAGGAAATCGCCCGCGGCACGTACTTTGCCTCGACACTTTCCGCAGCGGCATAGCGATACTGCCGTGTAAACGCCATGTTGATACCGAACATTGCCGCAGCGAGAAGAAATAATAAAAAATTCGACACCGTTAACGCCCACGCCGCCGTTGCGACCGCAACGGCGGCTGAAACAGACGCCATCGCGAACCCTTTGCTGCGGCCTATCGTTCGCATCAACAGTGTCGCCGGAACCGTTGTCGCCGCTGTGGCCAGCACAGCGATCGAAATCGGCAATGTTGCCCAGGCCAAATTGGTCGTCAGCGTGGCGCCGATGATGCCCCCCAGCGTCACGAACACGATCGATCCGGTCGCCGAAATCAGCTGGCACAGGATTAGGATGATCAGATTACGACGCTGCATAGGCCGTATAATGCGCAAGATGTCAGACGACGTCATCATTTCAGACGACATTGCGATTCCGCTGGACGAAATCGAACTCACCGCGGTTCGTGCCCAGGGTGCCGGCGGGCAGAATGTCAATAAAGTCGCCTCGGCGATTCATCTGCGCTTTGATATCAGGAACAGTGCTTCACTGCCTTCCCGGATTCGCGAGCGCCTGTTGGCGCTCGACGATCGGCGGGTGACCGCGGACGGCGTTCTGATCATCAAGTCGCAGGAGCATCGCACGCAGGAACGCAATAGGCGTGCGGCCCTCGACCGGCTGCGTGATCTGATTCAGTCGGCACTCGTCGAGCAGAAACCGCGCAAGAAGACACGGCCAAGCCGGCGCAGTAAAGAACAGCGCCTGGCCGGCAAGAAGCATCGCGCGGAGATCAAGAAAGCCCGAGGTCGAGTGCAGGACGACACCTAGAACGGCTTCAGGCTGCATATCAGCAACGTTAAAGACTATTGGCAGGCTAGGTGTTATTTTGGTAACATGGTAACAGCCGATGCAAAGAGCTGTGACCATGCCCAAGAAAGTCGTTACGAGAACGCAAACCGGGGTTCGCATCGAATCGTCCCTGCTCAAGGTACTCAAAGGACTGGCCGAGTATACCGGCCTGACGCTTGGCGACCTGCTCGAGGGAATCGTGCTGCACAGCTTTGAAGGTAAAGCGCCGTTCTCGAGTGACACGCAGAAAATCATCGAACAATTGAAATCAGTCTATGGCTGCAACCTGACCGCGAATGACAGTCATATGCTCACGGAGGAAAAGCGATGAACGTAGCAGCGATACCGCAAATCACGGTTGCAGCGTTTGAGGACGGCGCGCTCGACGTCGCCGCGTTTGATCACGAAGCGCACGTTTACGTGGCCTGGCTGTACCTCAACGAGCTACCGCTACTCGACGCGATTGATCGCTTCAGTGCGGCCCTGAAAAAACTGACAACGTCGTTGGGTGTTCCTGGCAAGTATCACGAGACCATTACCTGGTTCTTCATGATGTTGATTGCGGAACGCCGCCAACGCACGACCAGCAGCGACTGGTTCTCGTTTCGTCGCAGCAATGCCGACTTGTTCGACCGAAAAGAAAAAATACTCAATCGTTATTACAGCAAGGACGTACTAGGCAGTCGCCAGGCGAGACAGTCGTTCGTGCTGCCCAACAGCCTGGCTGAATGACACTTGTTCAGAACAGCCCCTCGATCTGTCCATCTTTGTTGACGCTGATGTTGTTGGCGGCCGGCGCTCGCGGCAGGCCTGGCATTGTCATAATCGCACCGCATACGACGACAACAAATTCGGCACCTGCCGCAAGTCTCACCTCGCGAATCGGCACGACATGTCCGCTCGGCGCGCCCAGCAAATTCGGATCAGTCGAGAAGCTGTACTGGGTTTTCGCAATGCAAACCGGGTACTTGCCATAGCCTTCCTTTTCGAACTGAGCGAACTGCTCGCGGACTTTCTTGTCCGCGATGATGTCATCCGCACCGTAAATGTGGGTCGCAACCCGCTTCGTCTTCTCCCATAACGACAGCTCATCCGAATAGAGAGTTCGAAACTGCGCCGCACCGCTGTCGGCCAGTTCGGCAACCCGTTCTGCGAGTTCGGTTGCGCCGGCACCGCCATCCGCCCAGTGCGTACAGTTCACTGCATGCACGCCAAAGGTCTCGCAATACTCGTTGACAATATCGACTTCCGCGTCCGTATCAGCTGTGTAGCGATTCACCCCAACGACAGTCGGGACGCCAAACTGTGCCAGATTACGCAGATGTCTGCCCATGTTCTTGAGGCCGGCCTTGAGAGCCTCGACATTCTCCTGACCCAGATTTTCCCTGGCCACACCACCGTGCATCTTGAGCGCCTTGATCGTCGCGACCAGCACCACCGCGTCCGGCTTGAGGCCGGCCTTGCGACATTTGATGTTGAAGAACTTCTCGGCGCCGAGATCCGCCCCGAATCCTGCCTCAGTGACAACATAGTCTCCGAGTTTGAGAGCCGTACAGGTTGCCATGACCGAGTTGCAGCCGTGCGCGATATTCGCGAACGGACCGCCGTGCATAAATGCGGGGTTGTTTTCCATGGTCTGCACAAGATTCGGCTGCAATGCGTCCCGGAGCAATGCTGTCATCGCGCCCTGCGCGCTAAGTTCGCGGACCGTCACCGGTTCATTGCTACGCGTATAGCCGAGGACGATGTTGCCAAGGCGATTTTCGAGATCCTCGAGATCCGTGGTAAGACAAAAAATCGCCATGATCTCGGACGCCACCGTAATATCGAATCCGGCTTCACGTACGACGCCGTTGTAATAGCCACCCAGTCCCGAAGTAATCGACCGCAGCGCCCGATCGTTCATGTCGACGACCCGGCGCCAGGTTACCCGACGCGGATCAATATTGAGTTGATTCTCCCAGTGCATGTGGTTATCGATCAGCGCTGAGAGCAGATTGTGCGCGGCACCGATCGCGTGAAAGTCGCCCGTAAAATGCAGATTGATATCGGTCATCGGCACGACCTGGGCGTAGCCACCGCCAGCCGCCCCGCCTTTCATGCCGAAACACGGCCCCAGACTGGGTTCGCGCAGGCAAATCACCGCATTCTTGCCGATCCTGTTGAGGCCGTCGCCGAGACCCACGGTCGTCGTCGTCTTGCCTTCGCCGGCCGGGGTCGGCGATACCGCCGTCACAAGGATCAGCCTGCCGTCTTTTTTGTCGCCAACAGACTTGATGAAGTCCGCATCGATTTTTGCCTTGTCGTGGCCATAGGGAATCAACGACTCCGGGGGAATTCCAAGCTTGGCCGCGATTTCGCTGATTGGGCGAATCTGCGCTGCCCGTGCAATCTCGATATCACTCTTCATGATCACGATGCTGTCCTTTTGAGGGGCGATCTGCCGCAGGCGAATCTTATAAGCAAAG
>Ga0224497_10001374_pt1 | contig 15552 bp, 12 predicted proteins | sample SF_Jul11_sed_USG_4_FD_167970 | JGI IMG/M metagenome (GOLD analysis project Ga0224497, IMG submission 167970) | Sediment microbial communities from San Francisco Bay, California, United States - SF_Jul11_sed_USGS_13 | ecosystem: Environmental > Aquatic > Marine > Sediment | place: USA... | reverse complement strand
GACGCAGTTCACGATATGCTTGTCGTGCTGCCGCGAGGGCAAAAAAAAGCCCCGGACAGGCCGGGGCTTTTTCGACTTCCTATCTGAGCCATAAAGCCCAATTGAAATCTTACGGTCGGCAAGCAGCCGGAAGGTGCTTGGGCGCCAGATCAGCGCTCGAGCAAACCCAGACGACACTGCCAGCGTTCGTCGTGTCCGGCGTCAGAACCAGAGTATCGCCGTTGATAGCCGCGTTCACGTCACCACCGTAGGTAACCTGAATTTCGCCGGCATTGCCGCTGCCGTCAGTACCAACGCCAACCGAGGTCACGTACTTGCCGACGATTGCGCCAGGAGCTTCCAGTCCGGCTTCATTATTGTCCGTAGCGAGGTCACCGCTGTCCTGGTAGAACTCAGTGACTGCAGCTTTGGCACCACCCGACAGGTTCAGGCCTTCAGAAACCTGGGCGCGGATTGTGTAGTCCTGGTACGCGGGAATGGCGATAGCCGCCAGAATACCGATAATCGCGACAACGATCATCAGTTCGATAAGCGTAAAACCTTGTTGCTTCTTCATTGCTCTTTTCTCCATGAAAATGAGTATTGTGACTAGACGGCATACCTGCCCGTACCTGATATAAAGCAAGGCTCGTGCCAAAATATGCGAAATGCGTTTAACTTTTTGTTTTAATTAGATATATCATGAAGTTGAGAGTCGTTTGTTCGCGTCGTCCATGCCGCGTTTCTCCCGCAGGTTGGTCACGATTTGTCACAAAGTGACAGTTATTGTCGGCTACGTCGGCGATGCAAGACGGTGCTTATGTCACTCGATACCGAGCTTCTTGATGCGATAGCGCAGCTGCCGAAATGTCAGGCCGAGTAGCTTCGCGGCAGCGGTCTTGTTGTACCGGGTCTTCTCGAGAGCCTCGATGATCGCCTGACGCTGCACGTCCTCGACCTGATTGCCGAGGTCTGTGCTCGTGAATGTGGCCGAGCTCTCCCCATTCTCCGCCGCAGGCTGCAAGTTGAGGTCGGATGCCGAAATCGTGCCGCTCGTGCACAGCGTCACTGCGCGCTCGAGCAGGTTTTCGAGCTCGCGGACATTGCCCGGAAATGGGTAAGTCAGCAGCGCCATCCTGGCGCTGTCATCCAGCGTGATTTTCGAGCTGAGCTTGCCGAGTATGTGCTCGGCAAGCATCACGACATCGTCACCCCTTTCGCGCAGTGCCGGAACCGGCAATTCGATTACATTGATGCGGTAGTAAAGGTCCTCGCGAAACTCCCCGGTCGCTACCAATTTCCCGAGTTTCTTATGCGTCGCGGATAATATTCTGGCGTTGGCTGGCTCCTCCTGCGAAGCGCCGACCGGACGAACGGTTTTCTCTTGAATTACACGCAGCAACTTGACCTGCATAGCCAGCGGTAGATCGGCGATTTCATCGAGGAACAGGGTTCCGGCGTCAGCGCTTTGGACAAGACCGACTTTGTCCCTGACGGCACCTGTGAAACTGCCTTTGCGATGGCCAAAGAACTCGCTTTCCATGAGTTCTGCCGGAATGGCGCCGCAGTTCACGGGCACAAATGGGCCATCTGCGCGCGGTCCGCTTTCGTGTATCAAGCGCGCTACCAGTTCCTTGCCGGTCCCGGATTCCCCGGATATGTGCACTGGGGCCTGTGATCGAGCGACTTTGTCGATCATTTCGCGCAATTCGCGCATCGGCATCGAGTCACCCTGCAAACGCGATTGCTGTTCCCTGGGCTTGTCCACCTTGAGCGCGGTCTCGACAATATTCCTGAGATTATTGAGGTCGAGCGGTTTCGAAATAAAGTCGAATGCACCCAGCTTCAGTGCCTGCACAGCAGTTTCAACATTACCGTGCGCCGTAATTACGGCCACCGGTACGTCTGCGGCGTTGCTTTGCATCCACTCGACGAGTTCGAGTCCGTCCCCGTCAGGCAGACGCATGTCGGTCAGACAAAGGTCGAACTGCTTGCTGCCGAGCAGTTGTTTGGCGCCGGCGACATTCATTGCTGTTTCGGTCCGAATGTCCATGCGCCCAAGCGTCAGCGATAGCAGTTCGCAGATATCGGGTTCGTCATCAATAACAAGTGCAAGAGGTTCACTCATGGCCTTATTCGGCTTCCCAGCGATCCGGATCGGCAAAGACAATACGGAAGATACTGCCTCCGCCGGGCCGGTCAATGTGCAGCAGAGTCGCGCGATTCAGTTCGCACAGTTCCCGTGAAATGTACAGACCGAGTCCGGTACCGCCTGCCCGCTCCGTGTAGAAAGGCTCGAACATCTTGTCGGCGGTGGACGCGTCGATGCCAAGACCGTGATCGAGAACTTCAACATACGGCCGACCATGTCCCTGCATGCGATCCGCCTGAATTTCCACGAGTATGCCACCTGTCTCGCTCGCATACTTGACGGCATTGTCGCAAAGATTCCAAAGCACCTGGCGCAGGTGCGACCGGTCCATCCTGATATCAAGATCCTCAGGCACTGGCGCAACTGCGAGCTCGCCTTCCTGAAGTTCAAGTGTGCGCGAAAACTCCTGCGCGAAATCTTCCAGCCACGGCTTCAGCAACAAGATTTCAGGACGGCTCGATTCGCGCCGTGACAGCTGCAGAATATTTTCGATGATGTGGCTGACGCGGCCGGAGTGCGACTCGATAATCTCGGTCAGGCGTTTGTCATCTTCGGAAAGGCCAACCGACTCGCGCAGCAGCTGCGCCGCATGGCTCATCGCGCCAACTGGGTTGCGGATCTCGTGTGCGATACTGGCGCTCAGGCGGCCCAACGAAGCGAGCTTCGATTGTTGTACACGCTCGTTCATAACGCTGGCATCCTCGAGAAAAACGAGTACCGGTCCGCCACGCACACCATCTTTGCCAAGTGGCGCCAGGTGCGCCGTGATGCGCACATTATCTCCAGATGTAATGACCGTGAATTCATGATGGGCAGACTGGCCAGGGTTGAGGCGCCACTCTCGCAGGTAATCGTCAAGCGGCTCAAACACGTTGCGCAGCGGCAGACCGGCCACGGGCTGCGACGCCCTGAGTAGCTGCATTGCCGACGCGTTGCTCAGCCGGATCCGGTCATCGGCGTCGATGACAACGATGCTCTCGCGCAGGTGTTGCACGATGTACTCGTTGAGCTCCGAGAGGTTCTGCAGGTCGACACCGCGCTGCCGTGCCAACGCCTCGCTGGCATGAATACGTCGCCCCAGCGGTCTTGTCGCAAGCGCCATCGCGAAAATGACAGCGCTCAGGATACCCGCGGCCGGGTAATTGGGCGCAGAACCGCCACCGAGTTGCGAGAACACCTGTTCGCCGAGTATTGCGAACGTGGCCACGGCAGCCAGGACCGTCGGATACTGGATCGGGAGCACCAGGCTTCCGGCACCGACAAAAACGATCAGCAAGCCGCCAAGCCCGCTCGAAATGCCGCCGCTGGCATGCATCAGAATGACAATGGCGCCGATGTCGAAAAGTAATTGAGATGCAGCTTGGATATCGACCGCAATCCAGCGTCGCCGCAGCGCAATCGCGGCGAGAATGGCGAAAATCAGGTAGGCAGCGGCCGTAACCCAGAACAGCGTCGGAGACTCGTCGCCGAAGACCCGTGGCTCGGCCCGCGCAAAGAAAAGTATCAGCAGGACGACAGCGATCAACGCGCGGAACGTGTTCAGCGTGCCGAGCACGCGCCACGTCAGGTCGGGCTCCTCGATCGCACGCTGCAGCAATGCTTCGCGGCTTTGACGCATTGTCTGCCGGCCAAAGCTTTCCGTCGTCGCTTTATTCACCGCTGCTCTCTGCCCAAAATCGACCGCCTGTGCTATGGGTTGCGCCGATTGTAGACGAAGGCAGGCTTCATTGCGGCCTAAATCCACTTTGCGTCGACTCGTGCTTTGCTCCAGAATGTGCACGATTTTGTGCGCCGTTGTGCACGCCACAGACTGCTCATCCAATGAATCTGCACGAGTACCAATCGAAACGACTGTTTGCCGAATACGGCATACCGGTGCCGCGGGGGATACCGGCAAAAAGTCCGAATGCGGCGCTCGACGCGGCCAAGGAGCTGAGCGGGAATCTCTGGGTTGTAAAGGCCCAGGTTCACGCCGGTGGGCGCGGCAAGGCGGGAGGCGTCAAGCTCGCCCGCACCCGGGACGAGGTTCACGAATATGCCGAAGCCATGCTTGGCCGACGGCTGGTCACACATCAATCCGGTCCAGAGGGCTTGCCCGTCAATGTCGTCTACGTTGAGGAAGGATCCCAAATCGACCGCGAACTCTACTTGTCGATGCTCGTAGACCGGGAAGTCAGTCGCGTCGCGTTCATCGCCTCCGCCGCAGGCGGTATGGATATCGAGCAGGTTGCAGCCAAAACGCCGGAAAAGATTTTTACGATAAGTATCGCGCCCGATGCCGGGTTGCAGGACTATCAGGCGCGGCAACTGGCGTTCGGTCTCGAGCTCGACAAGATGCAAATGCGTCAGTTCGGTGACCTGATCAAACGGATGTACAGACTCTATACCGAGACAGATGCGAGTCTCGTTGAAGTCAATCCGTTAATCGTCACAAAGGCCGGGGACATTGTCGCACTTGATGCAAAAATCAATATCGACGGCAATGCGTTGTACCGGCAACAGAGGCTCGTAGAGCTGCGTGACGTCACTCAGGAAGACGACAAAGAACGCGAGGCAGCGGCTCACGATCTGAACTACGTTTCGCTCGAAGGCGATATTGCGTGCATGGTCAACGGTGCCGGGCTTGCGATGGCGACGATGGATCTGATCAAGCTGCATGGTGGTGAGCCCGCTAACTTCCTTGACGTGGGTGGTGGTGCGACCAAAGAACGCGTTGCCGAAGCTTTCAAGCTAATTCTCTCTAACACAAATGTCACGGCGATACTTGTCAATATTTTCGGTGGCATTGTTCGCTGTGATCTGATCGCCGAGGGCATCATTTCGGCAGTCAAGGACGTTGGTGTCAGTGTCCCTGTCGTTGTTCGTCTGGAGGGTACCAACGTCGGCAAAGGCCGCGCGCTGCTCGCTAGCAGCGGGCTCGACATTATTGCAGCCGAAGACCTCACCGATGCCGCGAAGAAGGTGGTCGCAGCAGCGACCTGACAGAGAGCTAACATGAGTATTCTCGTCGACAAGAACAGCAAGATCGTCTGCCAGGGCATTACCGGAAGCCAGGGGACATTTCACACCGAGCAGTGTATCGACTATGGCACACAGGTGGTGGCGGGCGTAACGCCGGGTCGTGGTGGCGCCGAACATCTTGGCGTGCCCGTATTCAACACGATGCGTGCGGCTGTGGAGCAGACTGGCGCTGATGTCAGCATGGTTCTGGTGCCGCCGCCTTTCGCCGCCGACGCGATTCTTGAAGCGGCTGACTCCGGCGTGAAGCTCGTCGTCTGCATCACCGAGGGCATTCCGGTACTCGACATGGTCAAGGTCAAGTCAGCCTTGCGTGACTACGACTGCCGTCTGATCGGCCCGAACTGCCCGGGCATCATTACTCCGGAGCAGTGCAAGATCGGCATCATGCCAGGCTTCATACATATGCCAGGACGCATTGGCGTTGTCTCGAGATCGGGCACCTTGACCTACGAGGCCGTTTATCAAACGACGATCAACGAATTGGGACAAACGACCTGTATCGGTATCGGCGGTGATCCGGTGCGCGGCATGAATTTCATCGATTGCCTCGAATTGTTTGAGGCGGACCCTGACACCGACGGTGTAATAATGGTCGGCGAGATCGGTGGCACGGACGAGGAGGCAGCAGCCGAATTCATAGAATCAAACGTTTCCAAGCCGGTCGTCGCCTATATCGCCGGCGTTACGGCGCCGCCTGGAAAACGCATGGGTCACGCTGGCGCCATCGTTGCGGGTGGCAAAGGCACTGCGGCGGACAAGTTCAAGGCACTGGACGCGGCTGGGGTGGTAACCGTGCGGTCGCCGGCTGAACTCGGCAGCAAGATGCTGGAGGTTCTCGATAGCTAATTCGGGACGCGAGGCGTCGGTACAGTGATGAACAACACAGTCAAAGTCGCCCTGGCCCAGATCGACCTTGCCGTTGGCGACATTGCGGGCAATACGGCGAAAATTATCGAGTATGCCGTCCGGGCGCGCGATGAGATGCAGGCTGATCTGGTCGTTTTTCCGGAACTCAGCGTTTGCGGTTATCCGCCCGAAGACCTCTTGTTTCACGCGGGGTTGCGCATACGAACCGAGCAGGCCGTGGCAGAGATCCGCGAATCGATCCGCGGCATTGCCGTGCTCATCGGTTTTCCCGAATATGCCGACGAGCAAATCTACAACAGCGGCGCGGTGTTTTCTGACGGCGAGGCCCTTTGCGCATACCGCAAGCACCTGTTGCCGAATTATCGTGTGTTCGATGAGAAACGCTATTTCACGGCCGGCAAGAATGCTGCGGTATTTCGGCTGAAAGGCATCGGGATCGGGCTGACGATCTGCGAAGATGTCTGGCAGCCCGGACCGATTGCAGCGGCGCGCGCGGCCGGAGCTGAATGCATTATTACAATCAACGGCTCACCCTATGAGCTGAATTCGCAGCAGCGGCGAGAAGACGCAGTGCGGCTCAGGATTGCAGAGTCCCGCATTCCAGTGCTGTACCTGAACATGGTTGGTGGTCAGGACGAACTCGTGTTCGACGGCGGCAGCTTTGTCATGGACGCCAGCGGCGAGATTCGCGGCCGCGCACCCGCGTTCGATGAAGGTCTGCACGAGATCGTGTTGTCGGCCAGCGCTTCCGGCATCGAGCCACTGTCGGGTCCGATTACCGCGCAACTTTCGACTGAAGAAAGCGTTTATCGCGCGCTGATCAGCGGTACCCGAGACTACGTCGACAAGCATGGTTTTCCAGGTGTCGTGATCGGCTTGTCAGGAGGAATTGACTCCGCGCTGGTGCTGGCGATAGCACACGACGCACTTGGGCCGGATCGGGTACGTGTGGTCATGATGCCGTTTCGTTATACGTCGACAATGAGCCAGGAGGATGCCGCCAAACAGGCAGCCACGCTGGGCGTCCGCTACGACGTCATTCCAATTGCGCCGATCTATGACGCGACGCTGGGGCAGCTCAAGGCAGTCTTTGCAGGCCGTGAAGAAAACGTGACCGAAGAGAACATACAGGCAAGGGTGCGTGGCATTCTGCTTATGGCGATCTCGAACAAGACAGGCAGAATGCTTCTGACAACGGGCAACAAGAGTGAAATGGCTGTGGGTTATGCCACGCTGTATGGTGACATGGCGGGCGGATTCGCACCCATCAAGGACTGTAGCAAGACGCTTGTGTATAGGCTTGCGCGGTATCGCAACACGCTGGGCGAGGTCATCCCCGACCGGGTTATTACTCGAGAGCCCTCCGCGGAACTGCGTGCCGGGCAGAAAGACAGCGATTCGCTGCCCGCCTATGATGTTCTCGACCCGATCCTGGAAGCATTCATTGAAAAAGACCTGTCCGTCGAGGAAATCACGGCGCGCGGTTTCGAGCGCGAAACGGTGATCCGGGTGTTGGAGATGGTGCAGCGGAACGAGTACAAACGGCGCCAGGCGCCTCCGGGCATTCGCATCAGCAGCCGTGCCTTCGGCCGCGACTGGCGCTACCCGATTACGTCGGGCTATCGATTTCCAGGCTAACTCTCACCCGGAAAATTCAGCTCGAGGACGCGCCTGGCATCGCCGGCAAGATCGTCCATGCCGAGCGCTTCGTAGGCAGCCACCATGATTCGCAGCGACTCGGCGTTGCTTGCCGAGCCGTTGTACTCTTCAAGGGCGTTCTTGGCGCGATTCAACGCCGCGACATAAGCGCCGCGACGCAGATAATAGTCGGCGACATGATTTTCATACTTGGCCAAACGATTTTTCAGATACACCATGCGCTGCTCGGCATCCGGCGCATACGGGCTGGCCGGATAGCGATCCACAAGGCGGCGCAGCGCTGAATACGATTCAGCGACTTCATTCGGTGGCCGCTCCGATACGTCTTTATTGAAGCGGCGCTCCAGAAAACCAGCTTCATCCTCGAAGTAGGCAAGCGCTTTGATGTAGAGCGCATAGTCGACATTCGGATGGATCGGATTCTCGCGCATGAAGGTGTCGGCCGCCTCAATCGCTTGTTCATTTTGGTTTGACTTGTAATACGCGTACATGAGCTCGAGCTGGATTTGCCGGCTCAGTTCACTGAACGGATAGCGAGCTTGGATCGCCTCGAAAATCAGAATCCCGCGGCGGTAGTTCCCGCGTTCGACGGCCAGTTTCGCTTGCTCGTACGCGTCTGCCACGTCGTCGACAGCCGTCTCCTGCTCGTCGTTGCCTGCGCAAGCGGCCGCAACAGCCATCACTGCCAAAACGACAGCAACCCGCAGCATATGGCGCGCGCGCAAAAGCAATATTCTGATGTCTTTTCCGATTTTCATGCAGCGGTATTGTTCCGTTTGCCGCCTTTGCCGAAGGTTTGGTAGAACCCCGGGGTCGGCCAAGTCGGCGAGTATACCGTAGACTTGGCGTTACGATGAGCGCGGACCCGACAACAAAGACGATTCCGATTGAACTTGCTGGCCAACGATTGGACCAGGCCCTGGCCAAGTTGTTTCCGGAGTATTCGCGGAGCCGGCTCAAGGCCTGGCTGCTCGACGGCGCGATCAGCGTCGACGGGGTCAGTCCGCGTCCCAGGGATGCCGTGCTGGGCGGCGAGCAGGTCACGCTGCAGGCGGAGCCCGTGGTCAACGTGGCGGCGGAACCCGAGCCGATCGCCCTGAACGTTGTCCACGAGGATGATTCCCTCATCGTGATCAACAAACCGGCAGGACTGGTTGTGCACCCTGGCGCTGGCAACGCGGGTGGAACGCTGCTGAACGGACTGCTGCACCACGCGCCTCAGCTCGAGGAACTGCCGCGCGCCGGCATCATCCATCGTCTCGACAAGGACACCAGTGGCTTGCTGCTGATTGGCAAGACGCTGGCAGCGCATACGGCGCTTGTTCGCCTGTTGGCAAACCGGGATATTGCACGTTTCTACCTGGCCGTGTGCAACGGGGTTCTGACCGGCGGCGGCCGGATCGATGCGCCGATCGGGCGGCATCGCGTGGACCGCAAACGCATGAGTGTGCGCGACGACGGCAAGCCGGCCGTTACGCATTACACGGTCCTCGAGCGCTTCGCCGCACACACCTACATAAAGGTGAAGCTCGAGACGGGCCGGACGCATCAGATTCGGGTGCATTTTGCGCACCGCCGGCATGCATTGCTTGGTGATCCCGTGTACGGCGGACGTCTGGCGTTGCCTGCAGGTGCGAGCGACGACCTCGTCGCCACGTTGCGGCGTTTCCGGCGGCAGGCCCTGCACGCAACGAAACTTGAGTTCGTCCACCCGGGAAGTGGCGAGGCACTGAGTTTCGAGGTCGCGCCGCCGGCCGATTTCGGGATGCTGCTGGACGTATTGCGCCGGGATGCCAAATGACGACGGACTGGATCCGGGCAGACTGGCCCGCCCCCAGCCGCGTGGTTGCAGGGACAATACCGCGAGATAGTACCTACGCCCTGCCGGCACAGCCACAGTGGCTCAAGCAGGTACACGGCGCACGGGTGGTTCGCTATGGATCGGAGGACTTCAGCGCCGGGCCGCCAGAAGCTGACGCCATCACTGCCGATTGTGCCGGCGCCATCTGCGCCGTGCGTACGGCCGACTGTCTGCCCATTCTCCTGTGCTCGACTGACGGGACAGAAATCGCCGCCGTGCACGGCGGCTGGCGCGGCCTGGCCGCTGGCGTCATCGAACAGACGCTGGCCGCGATGGCGACACGGCCCGAAGACATATTGGCCTGGCTTGGGCCGGCGATTTCCCAGCCTGCCTTCGAAGTGGGCGGCGAAGTACGGGCAGCGTTTCTTGCGAGCAGTCCGGATTCCGCGGCGGCTTTTGTGGCAAATGAACGTGGCCGCTGGCAGGCCGATCTTTATCTGCTGGCCACGCAGCGTCTGGCCGGAGGCGGCGTCGCCAGCATCTTTGGCGGCGGCCTGTGCACCTTCACGGACGCGAAGCGCTTCTACTCATACCGCCGGGACCGCGAGACAGGGCGGCTGTACAGCTTCATTTTTCGCCGCAGCTAGCCAAAAACTCCCTTGAAAATGGCGAGCGTGCCGTCATTTCAGGGTGACTTATTGACACCCGGGGACCGGGAGTGAAGGGGTTTCAATGCGTTTGGATAAACTGACCAGCAAATTTCAGTTGGCGCTCGCCGAGGCGCAGTCTCTGGCTGTCGGCCAGGATCACCAGTTCATCGCGCCGGCACATGTGATGGTTGCGCTGCTCGATCAGCAGGGTGGCACCGTGCGCGGGTTGCTGACGAAATCGGGTGTGAACGTCAATTTGCTTCGTTCGCAGCTGGGTGACGCGGTCGATCGCCTGCCCAAGGTCGAGGGCGCCGGTGGTGATGTGCACATCGGCAACGACCTGAGCAAACTGTTCAATATCACAGACAAGCTCGCGCAGGAACGCAATGACCAGTACATCTCGAGCGAACTGTTCGTGTTGGCGGCTATGGATGCCAAGTCACCGCTGTTACCGATAATGGAGCAAGCGGGGGGCGTACGTGGCGCGATCGAAAAGTCGATCGAGGAGCTGCGTGGCGGACAGCAGGTTAATGATCCGAATGCCGAGGACACGCGTCAGGCACTCGAGAAGTTCACAATTGACCTGACGGAGCGCGCCGAGCAGGGCAAGCTCGATCCGATTGTCGGTCGCGACGATGAGATTAGACGCACGATCCAGATTCTGCAGCGTCGCACAAAGAACAATCCAGTGTTGATTGGCGAGCCCGGTGTCGGCAAGACTGCAATTATTGAGGGACTCGCGCAGCGCATCGTGAACAACGAGGTCCCCGAAGGACTGCGCGGCAAGCGGATCTTGTCGCTCGACATGGGCGCATTGATTGCCGGCGCAAAATTTCGCGGTGAGTTTGAGGAACGTCTCAAAGCCGTATTGAGCGACCTTTCGAAGCAGGAAGGTCAGATCATTCTGTTCATCGACGAGCTGCACACGATGGTTGGCGCTGGCAAGGCAGAGGGCTCGATGGACGCCGGCAATATGCTCAAGCCGGCGCTCGCGCGCGGTGAGCTGCACTGCGTCGGTGCGACGACACTCGACGAATATCGCAAGTACCTCGAAAAAGATGCAGCGCTTGAACGCCGTTTCCAGAAAGTGCTGATCGAAGAGCCGACGGTCGAGGACACGATCGCAATTCTGCGCGGACTCAAGGAGCGCTATGAGGTTCATCATGGCGTCGAAATCACGGATCCCGCCATCGTAGCTGCTGCGACGCTGTCGCATCGCTACATCAGCGACCGCCAGCTTCCCGATAAAGCGATCGATCTGATCGACGAAGCGGCGTCGCGCATTCGTATCGAGATCGATTCGAAACCCGAGGCGATGGACCGGCTCGAGCGGCGCATCATTCAACTCAAGATCGAACGTGAGGCACTGAAGAAGGAGTCCGACGAGGCATCACGCAAGCGGCTCGATGACATCGAGACGCAGCTCGGCGACCTCGAGAGGGAATTTGCCGACCTCGAGGACGTGTGGAAGGCTGAAAAGGCCGCCATGCAGGGCGCAACGCATATTAAGGAAGAGCTCGAGCGCGCGCGTCTGGAGTTCGAAACTGCTAATCGCGCCAACGACCTCGCGCGCATGTCAGAATTGCAGTATGGGAGGATTCCCGAACTCGAAAAGCAGCTAGCAGAGGCCGTGCGGGCTGAAGGCAGGGAAACCACCTTGCTGCGCAATAACGTGACCGACGAGGAAGTTGCCGAAATTGTCTCCAAGTGGACCGGTATCCCGGTCTCAAAGATGCTTGAGGGCGAGAAGGAGAAACTTCTGCAGATGGAGACCGAGGTGCAGAAGCGCGTTGTCGGCCAGGACGAGGCCGTAACGGTTGTTGCAAATGCGATTCGCCGCTCGCGCGCCGGCCTATCAGATCCGAGAAGGCCGATCGGCTCGTTCCTGTTCCTTGGACCGACCGGCGTGGGCAAGACGGAACTCACGAAGGCGCTCGCGAACTTCCTGTTCGATACGGACGATGCGATGGTGCGCCTCGATATGTCGGAGTTTATGGAAAAGCACTCCGTTGCCCGGTTGATTGGCGCCCCGCCCGGATACGTGGGCTACGAAGAAGGCGGTTACCTGACCGAGGCTGTTCGGCGCCGCCCCTACTCGGTGATCTTGCTCGACGAAGTCGAGAAAGCACATCCCGACGTGTTCAACGTGCTGCTGCAGGTTCTCGATGACGGACGGCTGACTGACGGCCATGGCCGCACAGTCGATTTTCGTAACGCCGTTATTGTCATGACGTCGAACCTCGGTTCGCAGATGATTCAGGAGCTGGCGGGCGAGGAAAAATACGACGAAATGAAGTCCGCCGTGATGGACGTGGTCGGCACACATTTTCGGCCCGAATTCATCAATCGTGTCGATGACGTGGTTGTATTCCACCCGCTCAGCCGCGAGCACATACGATTGATTGTCGACATTCAGCTCGGCTATCTGCACGATCGTCTTGCTGATCGCGACATGCGTATCACGTTGTCGGATGCTGCTCGGGACAAGCTTGCCGAAGCCGGATTCGACCCGGTCTACGGCGCGCGTCCGCTGAAACGTGCGATTCAGCAGCAGGTTGAGAATCCGCTGGCGCAGGAGATTCTACAGGGCAAGTTCAAGCCCGGCGATGTCATCGAGGTAGGCGTAGCGGATAATCGCCTCGATTTCCAGAATGCGGCATAGTTAATTCGCCCGCTGGGGGCGGGCTACTACTATAATCCGCGAAACCCAAGGAGTTACGTGCATGCCGATTTACGAGTATGCCTGTCACGAATGTAATCACACGCTCGATGCGCTGCAAAAGATTGCGGACGCTCCACTTGTGGATTGCCCTGCGTGCGGCAAGCCCGGCCTGAAGCGGTTGCTGTCCGCTCCGCGTTTTCGGTTGAAAGGTTCAGGCTGGTACGAAACTGACTTCAAAAAGGACAATCAGCGTAATCTGCACGGTGAATTGGAACCGTCGAAGTCGAAAGACAAAGAGACGACCGACAAGAGTGGCGACAAGGCGAAGCCGGAGCCGACCGACAAGAGTGGCGACAAGGCGAAGCCGGAGCCGACCGAAAAAAAGAAGACCAAGGCAGATACCTGATGATGAAACGTCTGCGTCGTTATTTGGTTGCGGGCATCCTCGTGTGGTTGCCGCTGGGCATTACGTATTTCTTGTTGCGGTTTCTTGTCGGTCTCATGGACCGGTCGCTCAGGCTGTTGCCAGAGGGATTTCGACCGGAAGCATGGCTCGGCGTGGCTATCCCGGGGCTTGGTGTCATCCTGACGATCATCGTCGTGCTGCTTACCGGCTTGTTGGCCGCGAACTTTGTCGGGCGCAGCATTGTTGGCGGCTGGGAGTCGCTAATGGAACGCATTCCGATCGTTCGTTCCATCTACTCCGCGGCCAAAAACTTCGCGGAGATCGTGTTCTCGGATACTGGCAGTGCATTCAGCAAAGTCCTGCTGGTCGAGTACCCCCGCAAAGGAATCTATTCTCTGACGTTTCAGACCGCGTCTGACATTGGTGAAATTCAGGGCCGCACGGGCGAGGAGGTCGTTTGTTGCTTCGTCCCGACCACACCGAATCCAACGTCGGGCTTTATCATAATCCTGCCAAAGAAAGACGCGATCGAACTGGACATGGAAGTGGACGAAGCAGTCAAACTCATCATGTCGCTCGGCGTGGTCGTACCAACGTGGTCGAAGCAGCAAACTGCCGAACTGCCGCTCAAAATGCCGGAGGAATAGCCGCGGCCGGGATATTACTTATCTTCATGTCTCGATCCCGCTTACCGGGAGTTCGCTGCGCTGCGCTTTACTTCCGATAAGCTATAACCCGGCCGCGGTTGTTACGCCCGGCGCTCTGGCGGTTGTATATTCGTGGCTCAAGCCGTACCATTCCGCCTCTTTTTTGGGCCGGATAGTCGAAACTTTCGATGCGCAGCCACTATTGCGGACAAGTTGATGAAACGCTGATCGGACAGGACGTTGCGGTCTGTGGTTGGGTGCACAGGCGTCGCGACCATGGCGGCGTCATCTTCATCGATTTGCGCGATCGCGACGGGCTGTTGCAGGTCGTCTTCGACCCCGATCGGCCAGAGATTTTTGCTGAGGCGGAGCGTATTCGCGGTGAGTACGTTCTGGCCGTCAAAGGACGCGTCAGAGAACGTCCCGAGGGCACGATAAACCCGAATATGAAGACGGGCAAGGTCGAAGTACTGGCACACGAGCTGACCGTCCTCAATCGTTCCGAAACGCCACCATTCCATCACGACGAGCAGGCCAACGAAGAGCTGCGTCTCAAGTATCGCTATCTCGACCTGCGGCGCGAGGACATGCTCAACAATTTGCGCCTGCGGCACAAAGTAACGATGGCGATGCGTGAGTTCCTGGACGGCGAGGGCTTTGTCGACGTCGAGACACCGATGCTGACCCGGGCGACGCCGGAAGGAGCCCGCGATTACATCGTTCCGAGCCGCACGAATCCGGGCAAGTTCTTCGCATTGCCGCAGTCGCCGCAGCTGTTCAAGCAGCTGCTCATGATGTCCGGCCTCGATCGCTACTACCAGATCGTGCGTTGCTTCCGTGATGAGGATCTGCGCGCTGATCGGCAACCCGAATTCACTCAACTCGATGTCGAAATGAGCTTCGTCGACGAGGCGGGCGTTACCGGAGAAATGGAAGGGCTGATCCGGCATTTGTTCAAGAGGGTGCTCGATGTCGATCTGCCGTCCCCATTTCCACGTATCAGTTATGCGGATGCGTTGCAGCGCTATGGATCTGACAAGCCTGATCTGCGCATCGACCTGCAACTGATCGAGGTGTCCGACCTGATGGACTCGGTCGAATTCAAGGTATTTGCCGGGCCGGCAGCCGATCCCGATGGTCGCGTGGCGGCGTTGTGCCTGCCGAACGGCAGCGAGCTGACGCGCAAGGCTATCGACGACTACACGGATTTCGTCAAGCGCTACGGCGCAAAAGGCCTCGCTTACATCAAGGTCAATGATGTCGACGCAGGTCGCGACGGGCTGCAGTCGCCCATCATGAAGTTCCTGCCGGATGACACGGTGAGCGGCATCCTGAAACGCACCGGCGCGAAAACAGGTGACCTGATCTTCTTCGGGGCTGACAAGGCGCGCGTCGTTAACGACGCACTCGGAGCGCTGCGCGTGAAGCTTGGAGAAGACCGCGGCCTGGTCGCGGACGGCTGGGCACCGGTCTGGGTTGTGGACTTCCCGATGTTCGAGCAGGATCCCAAAACAAAATCCTGGGACCCGCTGCACCATCCGTTTACAGCGCCGGTCAACGACGACCCGGATGCTTTGCTTGCTGATCCCGCCAATGCATTGTCCCGGGCTTATGATTTGGCCCTCAACGGATTGGAGCTGGGTGGCGGTTCGATCCGTATTCACGATCAGCGCATGCAATCGGCGGTCTTTAAACTGCTCAATATCAG